>Ga0315909_10006140_pt1 | contig 13633 bp, 18 predicted proteins | sample LakEriMetagenome_11_FD_203527 | JGI IMG/M metagenome (GOLD analysis project Ga0315909, IMG submission 203527) | Freshwater fungal communities from buoy surface, Lake Erie, Ohio, United States - Buoy 2 MA125 | ecosystem: Environmental > Aquatic > Freshwater > Lake | place: USA: Lake Erie, Ohio...
CCTCCTTCTCTAGCGCAACCTTTTCTTTAGTGAGTTCTAGTTGTTCTTCCTGTGCGTCGGTCACCCCGTCAATGAGTGGCAGTAACTTTTCGATGTTTAATACCACCGCAGCAATCGCCCCACCGATCAAGAAAATAGGGTTTGCAAGTAAAGCCTTTCCAAGTGATAGAAAAGCCGAACCCATTTGGCTGACACCTTGCGTAATCTCTTTGGCAGATACGTTTTTCAGATTAGCCGCTAGACCTTTGGCAGATGAGGCCACACCTTCAAAGTCAAGTGAGAGCAATCTGTCACCGAGCAGCCCCGCGTTATTAGCCAAGCCCTCGAATGCATTTCCAGCGTTGGCGCGAACCGCCTCCGCTGCGTCGTTCATCCGGTCTTTAAGTTCACCGGCTTGCTTGGATAACTTCTGAAACTCGTCCGAGTTAACATCCAATCCGGATAATTGGGCTTGAATATCTCGAAGCTGTTTGCGGAGTGATGTCGTGGACTTGTCAACCTCCTGAATAGAGTTGTTCAACTCATTCACGTTGCTAACCGCGCCCTTGTCATCGACGGTAAGTTGAATTACATATTGCCTTGAATCTGCCATTAGTAAATTAAGCTATAAAGTAAGTACATCAGGAACGCATACCAAGCCAATAGACAAACGCATTTAGCTGTGCGGTATAACACAAGCCTCCACCCGCGAAGAGCGAAAGAAGGTTGTTTGGTTTTCATTCCTTGATGCAGGAATTTTAATGTAGGTCGAATATCATTCATGCCTTACCTGAGTATATTGAAGTGATGCGCTGATCCAATTATCATTGTGAGCATATCCGCTTCCAGTTGTTGCTATCTTAATTCTGTGTTCGTCGGTGTCCGTTGCTGTGTCTATCTCTACCCCTAGAGTGATGTAGTCAGTAACCGAGGTCACGGTATTAACTGCCGATGCGCTTGCGGTGGTTGCCTTGCTCAGTCTGAAAGTGAATACCCCGTGCGCGCTGTTGATTATCGCGCTGCCGGAAATCTTCACCATCGTAACCGTGAGAACGCATACAAGTGATGTCTTATCGGGAATATTGATGCGCTTGCCTGTGATGTTTTCAATCAATAGTTCTAAGCGGTCGGATGAACTAGCGAATGAGCCTTTCACGCCCATCGGAACCACTCCGTACTGCATACCCCCTGCCGGACTAGTGCGATCATCCCCCATCCATCCGCCTCCGAGGTGGAGACCGGGCATATTTGTGAGAACGTTTTTACCAAGCAAGTTCGATCCGCGCTGTTCACCCTGAAGTTCGAGCGTGTCACCTACGGCCAGCATTTGTTTGTTTCCTTCTTCAACGGTGATGGAGTTACCCGCGAAGACCGATAGAACAGCGTCACGCGATATCTCCGCGTTCGTCATCATGGAAATCGTGTAGTCAGGTGCTTCCGCTCCAAATGATTTGCCAACCGCCTCAGATGCTCTGCCTTCTTTGGGAATCTCAAGACCCGGAGCAAGGCAAGCGGAAAGTTCTTCGTTCCATACATACCCGTAACGAGTACAACAGGCTTCTGTTGGTAGGGCCGGATCTCCGTTAGCGTCTACAAAGTCCACGTATTTATCCCCGTTCGTGCCTGTCGGTATAATCGGGCAGTCTAGCCCCGTGTTGATGATCTTAATCAGCACGACCTTTGTCACTTCGTTAAGCCCTACCTTGTAATCATCCACCGACAAGATACGCCAATATGAATCTTTGATGAAAATCGTATCGCTGAAGTCTAGGGTTAGCACGTCGGTAAGACTGAGTGCGAAGTAAGCCTCCATGATCCGCGCCTCCGGTGAATATAGTTCGTTCATATACGACCTCCAATAGCGATTGAAGAGGTTGTTATATGGGTTCGATTGTATGCCGTGAAGCGGTGTTTCCGGTGCGAAGTTCAAATCAAAGTCCGAAATATCCGCGTTGATGTCGGAATAGTGATTCAGAAGGTTCACGGAAGTGAGAACCGCAGCGTTAGCTGTGTCGTTATCGTATAACTGAATCTGCGCTGTGTCTGCGTTATACAGGCAGCGAGGTCCGGGATTGACAAATTCACCCGATCCATTCACAAACTTGGGTATCACTATTCCGGTGGCGTTAATTTCCACGCATGGGGTTGAAATCGTGTTAAGGGTTATATTCTGCTCCCCGTTTGCAAAGTCGTTTGGCTCTTCCGTTGGGTTGATCGTGTAGCCGTCCACCTTGTATTCACCGTAAGTCCGTAGCCCCACATCTTGAAAGAGTTTGCTTGCCACGTCTCCACCTGCCTTATATGACCATTTCAGAGTTCTCTTCTGATAGTCGGTAGTCGGTTGAATTACGATATCTTTACTTAGGTCAATCTTGCCCGTCCAATCTAGCGCGTCACCCGTTGTTAGGTAGTCAATCATCGGCACGATCTTCATTTTATTCGGAATCGTGCGGTCAGGAATGACGGCACAGTTGTGCATCCAAATAATATCGCGGATAAAGTCAATCTGCTTCATATCGGGTGCGTTCTTTTGGAAGTCTAGCGTTTCCCCGAAGTGAGAACCCGATACATTAACCAAAGCCCATCCCGTACCTAGTGCCGGATCAGTCTGTCCACCTTGAAAGGTCACGGAGTTTTGAAATTGTTCTTCCACAAAGTATTCAATCACATCCCCTGAGGTTAGGAATATAGCAGGGGTAGTGTATTGAAGATTGATTTCATCCGATCCGTTTGCCTGTTGAGCGGAAATAGACAGAGGGTAAGTAGTGGCAACCGTTCCGACCGTTGGCGAAGTCCTGCGAAGCCTAGCTTGAACCGTGCCGCCTGTGTTGTTCGTGCCGTTTACATTGACGGTGAAAAACAGGTTAAAGGTGAAATAACCCGTGAACGGTGCGGTATAAGCCGATCCACTGAAGTTGCTGTTATTATCGAATATCTCAGTGAAACCTGTGAGGTATCCGCTGTTGCTCACGGTTTGGTCAGCGGTCAAGATAACACGGAAAAAGTATTGTTCAGGTGCTTGGGTGTATTGCAGCCATCTGTTAACCGTGAACGGCATCCAATAACCTTCGATAATTGGAAGGAGAATAGACGCATCCAAAGTGAAGCCAGCCTCTTCAATAATCTTTTCAAGCAAGTACCGCCAGTTAACGCATGGTGTTAAGTCCGCAGGGTAAACGGGCGCGTTTGGGTTGTAAACCTGCCGTGTTCCACTCTCTCCACCCTCAGACCACTTCTGACCGCGATCACAAAGGGCGTAGATATACTCATCCGTCTCGGTGGTTACGTTGTCATAACCCACCACATGGTTCAAGTCAGCGAGCGCGGCAATGTCTTTGAGTTTCTTGTCGCCTAAAGCACGAGTTAAATCCGGTGTCTCCGCGTAAAAAGTCAGTTCGATGTCCGTGAGAACCCCTGCCTGAGTAATCGCTCTCATTGTGCGGATGTGACCTATCGCGATGGGGATCGTGTTAACCCGCAGTTCGCAGGGAAGTTTCTTGTGGAAGTAATTGTCAGTCGGTGTGAAGTTTGCATTGTCAAGATAACCGAAAATCTGCGCGTTGTTAGCGGTGTTCGGAATCCGGAACTCACGCGAAAATGATCCCCGCGTGGAGAAATCAGCAATGTCGGTGAACTTCCAATTCTGCGAAATGGATTCGTTAGGGTATAAATCAATGTACCTGCCGCCCTCGGTTTCTATCAAATGCACTTCGCTCATGTCCAATAGTTATTCGCGTATTGAAGTTTGATTGTCACGTTCACTAGCTTGCCGTTGCGGTCGCGTTTTTCGACAAAGGAATTATCAGCCACTACCACAGGGGTAGAAGTGCCGTCGTCATTTATGATGAAGACCTGACGCGATACGAACAAGCCGCGCAGAAACACAAATTCACCTTCCTGAATCCAATCAGAGTTAAGTGTAATGAAGCGTTGAACTATCGGGGTGCGTTCGGTTAGGCCGCGATCATTCTTGTTAAACAATCCAAGCCCTGCAAAATCCCCAACCAACTTAGTGTATCGCTTCCGCTCAATCTCGTTGCTCTCTTCGCTCTTCTTGATGAAGTTCATATATTCCCATCCGCAGCGCGAACCCACCCAAGCAAGGCGAATCCGGTCGTGACGGCAATCGCTTTGACCATAGAGCGCGGTGTTGTAGAGAACGTAAAATGCAGACTTTCGCACGTTGGATGCGTTGCTGAACCAAACCTGAATATATTTCCAATTTGGGTAGTCTTCCGGTTTTGGAAGTGCCACGTTAGTTTGCGCGTTTAGGTTTGCCGGATAAACAGGCGCGCCCTCAACATATAAACCACCCGTGTTTATTGTAGCAGTTGATGTGAATACATTTCCTGAGGTGAAAACACGCACGTTGTACGCGGTCACGTCGTTGTTGGTTAAGTATGCGGAATCACTTGAAAAATATAGCACTCCATAATCCGCCTCTTTAACGGGAATGAAAATCTTGTCAGTTCCGGCCGATAGGTTTAACCCTGTTGGTGGGTAGTGAGTATTCCATGCTCTATCACTCCATGCCCTCGCTGTTGTGGAGCGAAGACTAAACGAAGCGGTGTTATTATTCGCATCGGGATCGGGTTTATATCCGTCTGAGTGTTGGTAGTAGGCGTTAAAAACCCGTATGTCATGGCTTTGAGTTTCGCCATCGTTTAGGGTTAGAACTCCGCTAACTATCCAAAACTCATCAAATGTCACGGTATATGGAGCGTGAGCAACAGCATCTTCAAAAGTATCCATTTGACTTGTAGAGTGAACATCACCATATACGTCTCTCTCTTGATCTAGCATACTGCCAACAATGGGTGCAAGATCAAAAATGAATACTTCGCTAGGGTTTTTTTGAAGGAAAAAAGTATAGTTATCGCCAACAGACGGAACAACCTCAACGCGCAAGCGAAAACCTTCCTCATCGTGGTTAGTTGAACTTACCCGATAAATCAACTTCTGCCCAACGGGTGTAAAGTCATATGGTTTTTCTTCAATAGTGATAGCCATTATTCGCAGGTTATTCCGTAGGTTGATATAAAATAAATGAGGTCTAATACGTCTACCGTTCCGTTTCCGTTAAAGTCAGCATCGCAAGCGGACAGAGCGCATGGATCATACCATTCATAAGTAGTCAATCTGCTGTCATTGCATCCGTAGTCTCCGATAATATGCCATAGCCCTGTTTCCATGTAGACCATTGACATCATGCCGCCACCGGAAAACCCATCGCATCCGGAATCGTGCAGGTCTACGCGAAATTGCCCGTTGGGAAAGTTTAGCGAAAGCCAATACATTTGATTGTCTGCGTAGCCTTCACCATGATAAATCGTATCTCCTGTTATGTGGTTAAGAACGTCGAACGAAAATTCTTCCGCATTCCCATCAGTAAGCCATGAGAATACCGCCCAGTTTTGCGAGAACCCCGCCACCGATACCATCAGCGCGAGAATAAGTGTGATTGTGTTTTTCATATTGGTTTATCTTTGGTTCAAAAGTAAACGGGTTTCGAGTTCTCTCTGCAATGCGTCCAAAAAATCCTGTCCGCGCTGATCTAATGCGTCCTCTATTGCGTCGCGGTAGTATCTGAGTGGTGGAATACCTCTACGGCCTATGCTTGCCGAAATCGCCCATGCCGCCCTTCTCAATCCTTCCTCTGTCTGCTTCACAAATCCACCGCCCTTTGCCCTAAGTTTAATCGGCTTGGCCTTCATCCATCGAATGATTGGTTCAACAGGTGGCTGTTTGCTGCCGGGCTTGCGTCCAAATTCAACGATGTCCGCGTATTGCTGCGTCTCGGTGCTGTTGGTCGTGAAATCAATCGTCGGTTTGTTGTACCGAATCCTGAGTTTATACGTGAGCGAATCTTTCAGCCTTCCCGATGCCACCGCCCGACGCTTGCGACCGTTCACCGTTCGTGTTGCTCCGAGGTTACGCATGGCCCTTTCGACTACATCTGTCCCGAAGTCGTTTAGCATTTTCTCTATTTCGGTTGGTTCAGCCATTATTGGGTGCGTTCGATTATGAAGGCAATGGATTTAATAGTGGCTGATGCCGCTGCCGCAGGATTGTTTACGGCTTTAATTGATATTAGGTCTCCGGCTGCGACCGAAACAGAGTTCACAAGGTCTGAGCGTACTGCCGCTGCCCCTCCTGCCGGAACTGTCAGAGTAACAGATGTATCCGCTCCATTCTTCCGGATGGTGAATACAAGCGATCCGGTTGCGCTTTGTGTAGTGGTGGTCTGAACAAACAGATTTTTGAGCGTTCCGGAGAATGGTATAACGGCCTGACGGTTGGTTTCCGTCGTATTATCCGTTACCTGTCCAGCATAAGGGTTGTAATAAGTGGTCGTTGCTGCCGTCACCGTGTCACCGTTGGTATCAATGCAGAATGAGACGGTGTCAACTATCCCCAAATCAGACCGCAGTTCAGCCGCTGTTCGTGCCGTCACCGTGTTATCTGCATTTACCCTGAGGAATGTGATTGCGGACGGGTTCGGTAGTTTAACGAGATTCTGACCAACGGTTGTACTATCGCTGATCTGCGAAACCGTGTGCGTGTGCGAGGTTGCCGCCTTGCCATCCAAAGCAGTTTGCAGTCCTGTAATGTCCGCAATACCTGCATCTTCTCCGAGCGTCACAAGTCCGTCCGCGTCGTATGTGATCTTCGTCTTCGTTGCTCCTGTGATAGCAGCATTACGCGGCATCAGTTCGCAGGTTTCGTTCGGGAAAGTGTAGACGCGATCCGCTGAATTGGTGGAAGTCTTCAGGGTTGTCTTATAGTTTCCGTCGTTCTTCCACTTTATATCGCCATTGGTGTCAGCCCATACCGCTGTTGATTGCCCGGTGGCGGTTGCGTCTGCCGATTGGTGTTTAAGATTGACATGACCACCGCCAGCAGTTCCCGTTACGTTTACCGATTCAGAATTGATCGAGTTCGCCCCTAGATCAACATCCGCAGTCGCTCCGGTGTAAGGAACTTTTGTATCAAGCGCCTCCTTAACTATCTTACTGTTCGGGTACTTGGTTGTACTCGTGTCAATGACGGTAGTTTCAAGATTGCTTTTAAGCTGGTAGCTAGGTGCTGCCGCTTCGAGCGCATTCACATCCGATTGAAGTTGCACGATCTCAGCGCACTCCTTTACATCGTTGCAGTCGAATCCACCACCACCACCGCCTCCGCTTTCTTCGAGGGCTGTGATCCTTTCTTCATGGTCTTGAATAACAGTGCAATTCACTAGGGTTTCGCAGGTCAATCCACCGCCCGATCCTGAGCCGCCCGATCCACCCGAACCGCTGCCGCCTACTGAGTAACCCGCAGGTATATCGCAAGCGTTCCAATCCCAAGGCACAACCAAAGTAACTTGAAGCGTCACCCCTGAGAATGTATGCGGCCCTTCTTCGATGAAGGGTTCAATGTTCGCCTGTCCCTGAATCTCGGTTTCAATCCCGAATAAGGTGTGGCCGTTTAGGATCTCCGCAAGCAAGTCTTCCGCTAGGCGTTGGCAGTCGCTGATAACCTCCTTCTGATATTCGGCCTTATTCTCCTTGTCGCGTGGTACGTCTCCGAAGATTATGTCAAACGAATAGGCGCGGATTCCGGTGTCCACTGTGATATTGACCGGAACGACGTGCATGAATGGGTAGTGATCGTCCTTCCCGATGTGCGCGATGTCGTATTGACCGTGAGTAAAATGCTGAATGAGATAGTGACCCTCGGCAAATGCCCTGAGCCGTTCTATCATCACCATGTATGAGGGTTGGTTAACCATTTGCTTTTTTCATTATTCGATCAATTTCCTTTTTTTCTACCGCTCTGAACACCTTCATATAACTCATGTGAGTAAAGGCCTCTGCCGCTGGTCTGCGAAGCACGTCCAGATGCTTTGTGAAGTCGTTTCCGGCCAATACTTCAATAATGTGATACCATCCAAACTGACCTAACTCCGTGCTTCCTTCATCGCCTCCTCCAGTTTCCTCTGTAAATATTGCAGAGAACTGTTTCCTAATTCTTCCCCGATAGTCGAAAAAAAAACCAGCGCGCCATTCACGGCACTTAGCGGCATCTCCTTCACGTATTCAATGTACTCCGGCACGGTGTCCGGATCGTATTCTTTGAGTTTGTAGAACTTACCGACCCGTTCTTTAATCGGTCGGTACATTACAGCCATCAGATTGGGTAAGTGCTGATAGCCGATTAACTCACCCTCTTCATTCCAAATCTGCCCCGCGAAGGTTTCAAGCTCTATGTGTTCGGCAAGTGTCATCACATTCAAGTCAGGCATGAAGGCGAGTAGCTGCCCGTCTATTCGGATCTCCCGCATTAACTTATTGCCTCCGGTGTTGCATGATACCTCGAATGTGTCAAGTATCTGCTGAACCGTTGCCGTCTGCCACTTGCTCACTACATCCTTTGACTTGCCTGTGATCGCCATGATCTTATGCAAATCATTGGGCGAAGTCTTGAACTTGATGAACTGACTGAGTGTAATCGCGTCCGCGTTCTTGGGTATGTTAACGGTTACTGCCATTGCTGTATAGATAACGGTTTAATCAAATGTTTTCACCCACGATAATTTGAATCGGGGCTTCCTGATCTCCTGCGTGGGTAATTCGCGCCTGTTTTGGTTTGAAGTATTCAATGGCCCTGAGGAATAGTTCGCAGCCTTTTTCCTGCTGTTCGGGGTCTTCGCTGTCCATCATATTCCCTAGTATCTGATTGAACCTTCCTGCGTGGCTGTCAATGATCGCTTCTTTGAGGTCTTCCCATGCAGAGGTGCGGTAGTTCGGCACTCCCTTTGGTCTTCCACCCTGTCCTTTTTTAAACTTAGCCATTTTTTTACCTCCTATTCTTGAAATTCTAGTTAGGCCTGCTCTCAGGTAAAACAAAGTTTTCACACTTATTATGCAAGCGGTTTTTATTCTTGTATTCCTATTCTTCGTCCTGAAACAGCGTTTTGAGTTCCTTTAATACCGATGCCACACACGATGAACAGAAGGAAACCTCCTGCGGTATGCCCGTGAGTTTGCCCTTCCATTTGTAGAGTTTACGCACCTGATCTGAATCTAGTTTGGCCGCGCCTCCGATTGAAGTCACGAACTCCCTTAGTTCTTGCATATCCTCATCGCTCATCAGGTGTTTGCCCCACTTACCCGCAGGGCATTCGCTTGTGAGTAGTTTGGTCTTCACTTTCATAACGCAGCCGCAAAGCCGGATTTTCTTCCGGTAGTGGGTGACGGTGTTTTCTTTTGCGTCCGCTTCTACAGTATTTCCTAGAATGAGTGTGCCGCAGCTTCCTGTCTCAGGCTTGAACCACTTACACGAGCGGCATATCTTCATCCTCTGCGCTGCCACTTGGGGTTGAACGGTGAACATATCTTTTGAGTTTATTTATTGAGTTTTCGAGTAGTTTGTATAACTGCTTTTTTTCGATCCCGGTTTCATCACTTAGCTTCTGATAGTCGAAGTCCGGTAAAGCATAAAGCCGGATTAATGCGCGTTCGTGCGGTCTCATTCGCGAAATGATCCCGTCTAAGGACTCGTTAATCATCCGCGCTCCTAGCCAAGTGGGTTCGGGTTCGCGTTCATGCTGGGTTGAATCACTACACCAATTCTGAGAGTAGGATAGGTATAAAACCCCGTAACGACTACTGGTGTCAAAGCACATGGTGTAAATCGCTCGGTTTACGTAGCTGTATAGTTTACCCTCACACGCTAGTTGCTCCGCTTTTTGGGGCTGATTTTCGAGTAATTTTAGAAGTACCTCACTTACTAGATCATCCGCGTTAACTTGGTTTCTGAGTAGAGACAGCGATATTCTACGCCATTCGGGTAGGTGTTTCTTCATCGCTGCATCTAAACAGGCCAAATGTTAAATATTAAATTTTTCTTGTGTGTTGCAATTTTGCAACTACATTTGTCGCAAATATACGCAAGGCCGCTGCGTTTGGCGCGGTCAGTTTTTAACACAAGCGCAAACCAATTAATACATTAGCTATGGAAAGTATTTTAGTAAAGAATCTTAAAGTGGGTTATGGAGTAAACCATAAAGAACACGGATATATTCAGTATCGCGGTTTAGCTACAAAAAACCCTTATACGGATCAGCCGATAATACCTCATAGGTATGTTTTTTGGCTTCCGGTTGATGAAAACGGGAATACGCTGCCTGATCTTGTTTTAACAGACGGGAATGAAGTTGTTGAACTCGTGGACAAAATCGAAAACAGTTTTTAACACCAATACTTAAAACAATGGAATGGATTTCAGTAAACGATAGGTTGCCTACGTTGTTTGATGCAGATGAAAACGGCAAGCTCTGGAGCAGAAGGTTGTCAGATTGGGACAGATCATTTACAAAGATTGACGACAGCAACTACTCACCGTACAACCAAAAAAGATGCGTACACCCATTCGATAAAGTTTATCAAAGCGAAAACGAATGTTATTGCACTGATTGCGGAAAAGATTTTACCACAGACTAAAACAAATGAAGCACCTAACCTATAAAGAACTTTTAGAAGCACCTGCAAGGGTTCAATTTGTTTATACAATGGCTATGGCAAAGCAGCCTGTCGGTTCTCAAATAATTGAGGATGCCATAAAAGAAAGCCCTGAATATTTCCCTGATGAATTAGAACATAGAAGAAAGTGGGCATTGATACCACAACAAGTTCACGATGATTATTGGAAAGAAAGGGAAATATTAAGAACCGAAATGTATAAAGAAATGCCACCATCAAAAGGTATTTTAGGATGGATTAACGACCAAAAAGGATATGAAGAATGGAGTATTGCTTACGAAAAATGTAGGGAAGCAGAAAAACCTTTTGCGGCTGCTTTGCATAAAAAGTTCTATGGTAAATATGGTATCGAATGGAACGGATGGTAGCAGTTACAGCTAACTACCCGCTTTGGATGCAAAAATCATCCAAGTCTACCCACCACACAACACAAAAGAATGAATCCACGACAATCACAACCACTTAACAACACAGAGCAATGACAAAGATCGAAACCATAATTCTTGACTACTACGGCACTCGGAAAGCCTGTGCGGAAGATTTGAAGATCGACCGCGTGACTTTGTACCGTTATCTCAAACGCCCCACATCTATGCCGATGGGCGTACTAAAAAAACTTGCCAAAAAAACCAATACAGACCCATGCGAACTGATATAATCGACTTTACCAAGTACACCATACCCGCAAGGCGCGGAGAGTTTCTAGTTGATCTAATGAAGCTATGCCCCGATCTTGAAAACGACATAATGGAGATCATATCTGCGGGTGTCGTTTCACGGGCTGCAACTTCGCCCACCGTTGCGTTCAAAGATATGTGCCGGATAGTTGGCGCGGTGGTTAACATCCACCATGTAGAAAACTACTCAGGGCGAAAGAGAGAGTTTGTTTTTCCGCGCCAAGTCATAATGTACGCGATGAAAATCCAATACCCTAACTTCGCCTATGCTTCTATCGGGAAACTATTCGCCCATGAATTTGACCATGCGACCGTCATTTTTGCCGTGAACAAGGTCGAAGAACAGGCATCGGTTGACAAGCAATACGCCAACCTAGTTAGGCAGATTCTCGAAGCCCTAGACAGCGCAGGGTATTGCGCGCCACTTGAACATTTTAATATCATAGCAAAATGAGACGAGCCAAACCCCTAACCCCTAACCTAAGAGAACAGGCACGGGCGAACACCGATCAAATGAATATTGCCAAACTTCATCAGTCTAGGCTGGTGAAGTACGCAAAGGCGCTTAAGATAAGCGAATACGATGCAATAGGACGGCTGATCGCGCTGCATCGCTCAGGTGAACCTGTCGCATTTCATATCTCTTCCGTGCTTGGAGTGAATCATTCTGAGTACATTGCGGCACTTGAATCACTTAACGAATCAAAACAATTCATCAGATGAGCAACTATAACGACATTGTACAGGAGATCGCAGACCTCGAAAACGAACTGCTGATATTAACGGCTAAGAGATCCATCCGCCCCAATATGCACGATCAGGCCCGAATGAGGATGATCTTTGCGCGGTTGTTTGAAATCACAGAGGACGAAAAGTATAAAATCTAAAGCAATGGAAAAGACAATTAAAGAATGGTTTGAATCGGTGGCTGACCCTGAGTTGAGACGACAGCTATTGGAGAATTATGATCATGAGTTTATCGGTGATCCGGAGCGCAAATGCGGCAGTTTGTATAATGCGATAGATTACGGATTTGCGTGGTCGCAAGCAAAACACGGAAATATAGACTATTGGCATCAAATAGCTACTGATGCGATTAATGGTAAAATCCCCATGATCGACGAATGGCCCCGCGAACTAACCCCGCAGGAACAAGCGGATTCCGATAGGGCCGCAGAAGCGGCTTTTCGTGCGTGTGCCAAAGAAGTTTCAACACGGGAAGTTGATAAGGCGATTAAACTTTTGAAATCCATCGGCTACCGCATACAGAAACCAGTTACAACCTACGAAGAAGTATGAACTACATCCATCCTACCGCGTTAATCTATCCGGGCGTTGTGCTTGGGGAAAACGTCTATATCGGGGCTTATTCAGTTATCGGTTCGCCACCGGAACACCCTGACCTAATTGATCCGCGTGACTTTGAAGCTACGCGGGTGAATATTGGCGATAATGTGACTATCCGCGAATTTGTCACCGTTCATTCAGGCGTTGAGTTTGCGACCACTATCAGAGAGGGCAGCTACATAATGGCACACTCGCACATTGGACACGATGCCTACGTCGAAGAGAAATGCGTAATTCATACCGCAGCAATCATCGGAGGGTTCAGCGTGGTCGGAAAGCATTCGCGGGTTGGGCTTAACGCCACCCTGCATCAGCACACCCATATTCCTACGGGTACAATGGTAGGAGCGCAAGCATTCGTGAAAGGCAAGTGGAACAATATCTTCAGAGTGCTGGCCGGAGTTCCTGCGAAGGTGATAGGGGAGAATTGGCGGTTGAGGGAGAAACTTGAAAAACCAAATAACGGGGAGGGCGAGGAATGAAAATCGCCCTAGCAATTCCCTTCCACCTGAACGGACAAAAGGAGAATGAATGTTACAGCCGTGTAATGCGGTATTATGACCGCGTATGCCCGTCAAATGTGGATATTCATATCTGCGGTTCAGAGGGTTCATTCAGCAGGGAGTTTGTGCAATCGCTCGGACTTTCCCGCGCAGTTTACAAAGAAGTGCCGCAGTCGGCTGTCTGCGTCCGCTCTTCCGGTGACGATCATTTAAGAAGAAAATTCAATGACAGCCTCGCAACTTTCGAGCGTACTTACTCATGGTATGCGCTCGCAGGGGCGAATGACATGGTTCCACCATCGGTATTTTACGAACTGGACGTGCAGAGCGAAGGGTTTCCTTCCATGCTTGGGGTTAGTGTGCTAGAGCCGTTAATCATTAACGACATCGTGACGGATGATAAATTCAGGGTTGGGCTTAACTACAAGGTCAAACTGAATCCCGGCATCAATATATTCAGCAAGGCAGGAATGGCGGCCTGCGGATGGAAGCCGTACAAGATGCGAGGCTGCGAGACAGGAGCGGAGGAACTATTTAATCAACTTGGGTATATTATTCCATTGACTGGATTTGTGACCATGCTAAAGGGTAACCGAGACCT
>Ga0315909_10006141_pt1 | contig 13631 bp, 3 predicted proteins | sample LakEriMetagenome_11_FD_203527 | JGI IMG/M metagenome (GOLD analysis project Ga0315909, IMG submission 203527) | Freshwater fungal communities from buoy surface, Lake Erie, Ohio, United States - Buoy 2 MA125 | ecosystem: Environmental > Aquatic > Freshwater > Lake | place: USA: Lake Erie, Ohio...
GCGCAGGGCGTCGATCTCAACAGCATCTACGAGGCGCGGCGCAAGGGGCGCACCTTCGACGAGATCGCGCGAGCGAACCGCGACCGTGGCGTCATCGGCTTCATGCCCGTCGCCGAGCGCGAAGCGGCGTTCCGCAAGGTGGCGGACACCGCGCAGAAGGCGATGCGCGGCGAGGCGCCTGACACGATCCGGCTCAAGAAGGCGGGCGCGGACACCTCGACGCTCGGATTCGTCCTGGCGGGCACCCAGGCCGAGCTGCCCGAGGTGTCGAAGCCGGGTGAGCACGGTCACAGCATCGCCTCGCTGCTCATCGACGCGCTGAAGAAGGACAAGAACGCCACGCAGCTCTACGATCTGTACGGTCGGCAGGTCGCGACGGGCGCGACCCAGAAGTACATCAACGCCCGCACCGACGAGCTGGTCAAGCGCGCGGGCATCACCGTCAGCTCGCCGGACGCGACGGCGCGTGTCGCCAAGCTGCGTCGGCAGGCGATGAACGAGGTCATCGCCTACAAGACGGTCGGGCAGTGGACGCCCGCCATCACGCTCCAGGATGTCGAGGTCACCGAGGGTGACGCGCCTCCGGGGATCTTCGGGGCGCTGAAGCCGAACGTCGAGCTGATCGGGTTCAACAACCAGAATCAGGCGGTGTTTCGGCAGGAGTCTCCGCTCGGCGTGCTGTTCCGCGCCATCGACGTTCCGCAGGCGGCGGTGGTCGGCGCGCTCGAAGGCAGCGCGGCCCGCGGCGTGCAGACGGGCGCGAACTTCCTGGAGTACGCCCTCGACAACACCGAGGGTGCGTCGCCGTACCTGCGCTACCCGGCGGTCACCGCGGGGTTCGCCGCGTCCGTGTTCTTCCCCGACACGCTGCTCGCCGGCGGTGCGGCGTTCAAGGGCACCAAGGCGGCGGTCAAGACCGCCAAGTTCCACGTCGTGAAGAAGGAAGCCGTCGAGCTGCTGAAGACGGTCGCCGAGGCGCGCAAGGCCGGTGACTTCCAGAAGGCGATCGGCGCCGAGGCGCGTCTCCGCAGCCTGCTGCCGACGGTCGCGGACGACCTCGACCGCTACGACGCCGAGGTCGCCAAGGCGCTCCGTCTCGCCGACCCCGACACCGCCATCTTCGACGAGGACATGACGGCCCTCATCGGCGGCGGTCCTGGCGAGCTGTCGGACCTCGTGGCGCGCGAAGCCTACGCGCGCGTCTGGCAGCATCCGTCGGTGCGCAAGGATGTCATGTCCGCGAAGCTCAAGGCGCGCGACATCCCCTCCAACGCATACGCCGAGCTGCACAACACGGCGCGCATGAAGGAGCGCGTCGAGGCGGCGAGGGCGGACTATATCCAGAACGCGCCTCGGACGATGGACGAGTACGCGCAGCGCTACGCGCGCGGTGCGACGAAGGATGTCCTGGCGGACCTGCTCTCGCGGTCGGCGAAGAACGACCAGCTGCGCGTGCCGCAGATGCGCCCTGCCGACATCGAGGCGCTCGCCGACATCGTGGCGACCTACGCTCCGAAGCTGCTGACCGATGAGGCTGCGTTCCGCGCCGACCTCCGGGCCGCGCTCAAGGCGCACCCCAAGTTCGGCGGCGACGACTTCAACCTCGTGCGGCAGGCGCTGTACACGCCCGGCAAGGGCCGCCTCCCGATGCAGCTGGCGCGCAAGCTCACCCCGCTCGCGGGCAAGACGGTCGAGGAGATCCAGGCTGCGGACATCGCGCTCTTCGACCGGGCGCTCGGCGCGGTCGAGCAGAACAACGAGGCGCGCGGCATGGCCGCCGCTCTCCTGTTCGAGGAAGTGGCGAACCGCGGGAAGATCCGCGTCGAGCCGCTCAAGATCTTCGACGATGTGCTGCCGCGCGACCCGAGCGGGACGCCGCAGCGCCTCTCGCCCGGCGCGTCCCTCGCGCTCTATCAGGTGCGCCGATTGATGCCGGATGTGCCGCTCAAAGACCTCGTCGCGGCCATCTCGCTCGCAGACATCAAAGTAATCAACGCCGCGAAGAAGCAGAAGCGTGACCCGTTCGACCTGTGGCGCGAGCTGTACGGCGACATCCGCCGCGGCACCGACGCAGACCTTCGGCGGCTCACTGGAGCCGCAGAGGCTCCGCCGCCCGCGCCGCCCGCGGCCCCCGCGGCCCCGGCGGCCCCGACTGCGCCTCCTGCCCCGGCTGCGCGGGCCCCTGCGGGCCCCAGCATGGCGGCGACCCGGCTCATGGGCGCCACTCCGACGATCCCGCCCGGTGTCGCGATTATCGACGCCGCCACCGTGGCCGATGCACAGGTGCTCCTCGGCGAGTCGCTCAAGCAGGTCATTCCGTTCGTCCAGCTTCGCGACGGAGACGCCTTCGGCATCGTGCTGGGCGATGTTCGCATCGTCTCCGAGACGCCGGCGGCGGGCGCGCCGTCTCGCGTCATCGTCAAGGTCGGCAACGCCCCGGTGAAGTCGGTCGTCGTGCCGCCCGGCACCCCGCCCGGCCCTGCGCTGCGCCTCGGCTTCGGCGAGGCCGAGAAGCTCATGGAGGCCCGCGTCGCACGCGGCGAGCCCGCGATCAAGGGCGCGCCCGACATCCGACCGGCGCAGGCCCCCGCGGCTGCCCCTGCTCCGGCTCCCGCCGCTCCCGCTCCGGCTCCCGCCGCGGCGGCTGCTGCTGCGGCCCCGGCCCCCACTCCGGCCGCCGCTGTGGCGCCCGAGGCCCCTGCCGCGGTGCCGACGCCGGCCCCGACGCCCGCCGCACCCTCCCGCCTTCCGGTCCTCGCGGACACGGTCGAGGGGCGGAAGGTGCAGCTCCGCGACTACCTGCGCGCCAACCCTAGTATCAAGGTCAAGCCGCTCTTCGGCCAGTTCAAGCTCACGCCCGAAGATGTGAAGCAGATCCACGCCGAGGTGAAGGCCGAGCGCAAGGCTGCGGAAGAGGCCGCCAAGGCCGCTCCTGAGGTCGCTCCCGAGGCCGCGGCTCCGACGCCCGCCGTCGCTGCTCCGACCCCCGCGAGCGCAGCGCCGTTCGTTGCGGAAGGTCGCACGTTCGCGTCTGTCGATGAGTTCAAACAGGCGATTGCCGACGCCGGCGGAGAAGGCTTCCGCACGAAGGGTGGCAGCGTCTACCAAGTTTCTGGCGCGCAGACCCAGCGGTTCAAGGCAGACCACACCAAGATGGGCCACGCGAAGGCCGACATCGGTATCAAGCGTCCGTCGAAGCGCACGATCTACCTGGACGCGACGGCAGAGGGAAGGGGGCCGCGCCGTGTGTCGACATTCGGCCTGGACTTCGGCGAGGGTATCTCGGTTCGTTGGCTAATCGACGATCAGACCAAGCAGGCGTACCTCGCCTCTCGCTACCGGGACGCAGCTCCTGAGTTCGGCGTCGATGCTCTCCGTAAGGTGGATGGAGCCCCCGTCTTCGCCGTCGCGTTCTCTGAGACGCCTGTTGTGGGGTGGACGCCACTGGAGCTGTTCGACGACGCCGCGCCTGTGCGCGTGAAGACGAAGGATGGCAGCGTCAACCTTCCGGGCCACAAGTCGTTCCACCCCGGCACGGAGATCGACGAGGTCTTCGCCGCACCGAGCAAGGCCGCTGCTCCGACTCCGGCGCCTGCCGCCGAGGCTACCCCGACTCCTACTGTCGCTGCGGCTCCGAAGGCCGCTCCAAAGGCGGCGCCGAGAGAATCGGCGGCTACCCTCACGCCCGCCGCCACAATGAAGCGGGTGTCCGCGGCGCAGGCGGAAGCCGAGAAGGCCAAGGAAGCGTTCCTCGCGATGCGGGAGCAGCGTGCCGCAGGCGTGCCTGACCCGCGCGAAGACGGCCTCCGCAACCTCTTCGACAACGCCGTTGCGCGCGCCGAAGGCTATCGCAAGATGGCAGGCTTCGCGGGTGGCATCAACCCGCTCGACGACCTCATCGGCGGCGGTGCTTCGGCTCAGAAGCTGGACGAGCTGGAAGCGGAAGCCGCACGGCTCCGCGCAACCATCCTGGCTACCCCGACTCCTACAGTCGCACCGCCCGCTGCCCCTACCCCTATCACGGAGGTTGCGGAAGCGCCAACCGAAGCCGCAAAGATCGTCGAGGCTCCGCCGGTCGAAGCCCCGCCGGTCGAGGCGCCGGCCGTGCCCACGGTGCGTGTGTCGGACGCGAACATCGAGAAGGTGCCCGAGGTCAAGAAGGCCGCGAAGGCGCGCACCGTCGCCGCCAACAAGCTGAAGATCGCGAAGGGGCAGCTCGACGAGGCCTCGGCTGCGCTGGAGGGCCTCTCGACGAAGGCTCCCGAGAAGGCGCAGCAGGCGGCGCGCAGCGCGGTCACCAAGAAGACCGAGGCGCTCCGCGCGGCCGAAGCCGCGGAGCAGGAAGCCGAGCTTGCCTATCAGGCGGCCCGGAATCAGGCCGAGGCGCGCCTCGTCGCTGAGGCGGAGAAGCAGCCTGGGCTGTTCCCCGCGAAGCCGGAAGCTGAGGCCCCGACGCCTGCTCCGGCCCCGGCGGTTGCGGAAGCCGTGCCGACCGTTGAGGCTGTATCGCCCGCGGTGCAGACGCTCGACACGGCGGCGTTTGAGGTGGACCCGCCGACGACGCAGGCGGTGGAGGACGTCAAGGAAGCGGCCGCCGACCTGATCCGCAAGATCAAAGTCGAGAAGAGCTACAGCAACTCCACAGGGCGTCGGTTCACGCGCACTGTGCTGCCCGACGGCACGCGGCGTGACATCCTGGTGCGCGGGCCGTCCGACCGTTCGGCCCCTAACGCATGGGGCGACTTCTACCCGGCGGCGGTGACCTCCGTTCCCAAGGTGCGGTTGAAGGCCGCGGAGCTGGACGCGAAGAAGCTCGCCCAGACGCTGGACGATGTCGCCGAGCGCGAGGCGGAGCAGGCGCTCGCGAAGCTCGACGAGCAGCGGGACTACGCCCGCGCCGTCGAAGACGGTGACGTCGTGACCAAGGGCGAGCTGCTCGCCGACATGACGCGCGTCATCGAGCTGCTCGGCGCGAACATGTACAACAAGCCGCTGGCAGAAGTCGCTGTCAAGGAGCTTGTGCAGAACGCATTTGACGCGACCAAGGCAGCGGTCGCTACGGGTCAGATCGAGAAGGGCGACATTGTCGTCCGAATCGACGCCGCAACCCGCAGCATTGAGGTAACCGACAACGGTGTCGGTATGACGCCCGAGATTGTCCAGAAGGCGATGTTTACTGTGGCCGGCACGCACAAGCCCGGCTTGGCCGCGTCGCAGCGCTCTGGCGGTCTGGGCTTGGCAAAGATGGCGTTCCTCTTCGGGTCGAAGGAGATCGAACTTACGACCGTGAAGGACGGCGTACAGACGTACGTTCGCACGAACCCCGCTGAGATCCGCGCGAATGACTTCAAGATCGTGCAGCGCAAGGTGCCCGGTCAGCCCAACGGCACGACGATGCGTGTCGCCATCCCCGAGAAATACTTCGACCCGAACAAGGGAGAAGACGTTCAGATCGGGTTCTACGGCGGACGCTGGGCGTATTCGTTTCTTGATCGTCCGCTGGTGGGGCCGACGAAGCTCACGATTACCGACGCTTATGAGACGGTGAGCCGCGACGCTATCGTAGACGCCGAGGCGTTTATGATGTTGACGTCGGCCAAGTTCGACTGGGGTCGGGCCGACATTTACGTCAGCCGCCAACGACCCAAGTATCCGAAGCATCAAGTGCTGTCTTCGGGCCTCTATCAGTTCGACACGACGTTCGCCAAGAACTACAACGAGAAGTTCCCTTATGACGTCATCGTTGACGTCAAGCCCGACGTCGAACCCACGCATCCCCACTATCCGTTCAACAACCAGCGGGAGGGTTTCAAGGGGACCATCGAGGAAGACACCAAGGCGCTGAGCGCCTACTTGATGAAGTACGCAAGCGGCGTGGACGCGGAAGAAACGGCCGACCGGTTCAAGACCGCCGTGCGGATGGAGCGCGTTGATCTTGAGTCGGTAGGCGGGGACCTGGGCAAGGCACGGGAGGCAATCCTACAGCGATTCGCCGCCGAGGCGGAAGCCACGCGCGCCGCGCCAAAGCCCGCGATAGATCTGCCGATCGAGATCACCGTGGTCAAGGGCGAGGTCAAGGACTCGACCACGGGCAAGGTGCTCGTGAACCAGAAGGACCTGACGGCGCCCGCGGAGTCCGAACGAAAGGCGAAGAAGAGTTTCGCGGCTGGGCGCGAACTCACCGGCGGCCAAGAGTTCGTGCAAAGCGTGGACGTCGACCCGTCCGTGCCGCTGTTCCATAACAACACGAACGTCGACTACATTGGCTTCGCCAAGCAGCAGGGGAAGGACCCCGAGTCGTTTCTCACGCTACTGGGCTCGGTCGTCGTCGAGTTTCGTGAGCGCGCCGCCAAGCTGAGGGGCTACGACGCGCTGGACAACAACTACGGCGTCGGCGTGTCTATCGACAAGGAGTACAAGGGCGTCCACGTCCGCGTGCCGTATCACGCATTCTTCCTCAACCCGCTCGCGCACGGCGGGCAGACGCCGGTCGGCACTGCCGAAAGCATGCTGCACACCCTCATTCACGAGGCCGTACACACGCGGGTCAGCGGCCACAACGAGAACTTCACCGTCGAACTCGGTAGGCTCTACGAAGATCTTGCGGACACAGCAGATGTCCAGGCGTTTCGCACCGCGTTGGAACAGACGCTTTCTGCCCACTGGGATACCTTCCTGGTATTGAGGAGCAAGTATGACGAGTTTACAACTACGAACCTTACGCGCAGTATGGGCAGCGAAGCGGGCGCCGACAGCAGCCGAGCAGGTCAGCTCAACCGAGGCCGCGCTGAAGGACCACCTGGAGATGCTGCGACGCGAGGGAGTGGGCGCGCAGGCGGAGTCCTCGCAGGATCTGCTCGCGATGCTGCGCTTGCTGCGAAGCGAGCCGCCGGAGAAGACCAAGGCTCTGCTCGAAGCGCGATAGCAGCGAGCCTGTCGCAGGGTCAGGCCATGCCTCCCGAGCAAGCGCGCGATCTGGCGCGACTCGCGCAAGTGCGCATCGACCGGCTCGAACGGAACTACATCGAGCGCTACGGTCCGTCTGCGCTCAACACGTTCGTGCTTGACGAATCCGCGCTTCGCGGGGCCGCGGTGCCGGTGTCGCCGGACGGGCTGCTGGCCGCCGACGAGGCCGCCGACTTGCGGCGCCTCTACGCCGAGCGCGGCGGCTACGCGCGTGTGTCTAAGGCGCAAGCCCCGATGCCCTCCGGTATCCCGGCCGTCGCTGATGCGCAACCAGCTGTTTCGCGTCTTACGATGTCCTTCAAGGATGTTACCAAGCGTGTCCCTGAGCTGCAAGAAGCTGCGGCCAAGCTCCAGCGTGGAGAAATCACAGCGGCCGATTATGACGCCCTGGTCAATCGCTACAAGCCCGCTACGCCCTACACCGAGGTCCCCACCCCGACCACGGACGAGGCGATGCGCGCCGCGCTCAAGGCGGACCAGAAGAGCAAGATTGGGACTCCGCGGTCGATCCCGGAAGGAACCCCTGTTGGGCTGCGGCTCGACATCCCTGCGTACACTCAGCATGGTGCGTGGGTCGTCTCAGTCCACAATCCGCGCACGGCGGGTGCGGCAGGCGCCGTCATCGGGTACGACAGCGTCGCGTCCGTCAAGAACGCAAAGTTTGGTATCAACGAGAAGGCCGGGCTCAATATCGCTGCCGGCAAGGCGAAGAGCACGCTCGCGACTGTCGAGGGATCGTGGCTTCCCATGACCCCGGAACAGGCGAAGGCGGCTGCCGATGCGGCGCTCACCGATCCCGCGTGGCGACAGGTCGGGATGGACCCCGAGCGCCACTCGTACTTCTACGACCGAGCCACGATGGAGCCCATCGTCGCGGCGGACGAGGTCATCCAGATCGGGCCGCTCGTCCTCGCCAAGAACCCGGAGTACGCGCCAAAGTCTCAGTTCCTTTATCAGGTCGGACCGACGGGAGAGGTGAAGGGCCTCTCCGAGATGCTGGATGATGGGAAGAACATCATCTACCTGTTCCAGAGCGCGGATGTCTCGACGCTTCTCCACGAGATGGCGCACATCACTCGGAAGCGCATCCTCGACCCCGAGGACATGGACGCCATCACGGCGTGGATCAAGGGCCGCGGGGTCACGGTCACGCACGAGTTCGGCGAGTTCGTGGGCGAGCCCGAGGAGGTCGAGAAGGCCGAGGAGCTGTTCGCCCAGGCTTACGAGCGGTACATCATGGACGGTGAGGCCCCCACGCCGATGCTCGCCGACGCCTTCGAGCGGCTGAAGCAGACGATGGTCGCCATCTACCGGAATGTCACGAGCCCGGTGACGGGCGTCGCCGTGGCCCCGGAGGTCAAGGCGGTCTTCGACAAGATGCTCCGCGAGAGCACGGAGACCTCGTTTCCGAGCCTCCAGCAGCTCCTCCGGCGCGAGATGCTGGGTCGGGCCGACGAAGAGACGGACTTCATCCAGCGGCTATCCCAGGAGGCCCAGCGCAAGGGCATTCCGCGCACGACGGTGGAAGATCTCGGTCGGCAGTTCGACACCGCGCGCAAGAACAATGTGGACGCCAAGGACACCTACATCAGCTTCCCGGCCCCGGTGTTCGGGAAGAAGGACTGGTCGTTCGACGCGCTGGCGTCGGCGCAGGCGAAGCTCGATGAGGAGCGCATCAATCGGATTGCGGGGCAGCGCGGCATGGAGATGAACCTCGCCGCCCGCTCGGTCGAAACCGCTGCGCTGGTCGAGGAAGAGACGCCCATCGAGACGCTTCGTAGCGCCTTGACCGCGCGGACGGACGAGGCCGGGGTCCCGGCGATGGTGCGCTCCACGCTGCGCAGCATCGCGGCCACGATGTTCGGCGGCGATGTCGTTCGCGAGAAGGGTGCGCGGCTCCTGCCGCCCGAGATGCGGAAGGCCCTCGACACCGTCGAGCGTCGCATCGAGGAGAGCATCGGCGACACCGTCACGCTGCTCAACGACGCGCTGGAGACGGGCAACCCGAAGGCGCTGGAAGCGTTCCTGAGCGGCGAGGCCAAGGTCACGCGCGCCAGCGGTCGCCCCATCGTGTCCGCGGGGTACGACTACATGGCGTCGTTCCAGCGCATGATCGCCCGCGCCTTCGACAACCTGACCGATGAAGAGCGGGATGCCCTCACGAAGCTCGCGGATATTCTTCAGCGGCCCGACTGGCAGGAAGAGCTTCCGCGCATCGGGTTCGACAAGGAGGGCAAGCCGTTCGCCCAGGCTTCTGCGGAGGCCAAGCAGGTGCGCGACGCGATGAGCACCGCGATTATGAAGCTGCTCTACCGGCAGGGCGCGGCGAAGGACGAGCTGGGCATCGGTCTGGCACAGGCGATCTCGCGCGCCGTCGAGGCGACCGGCACTCCGCGGCCCACCCACGAGTTCAAGCTGGTCGAGCTGATGACCTACATCGCGGGTAAGACGGGGCGCGGGACCACCGACGACGGTAGGATCAAGATGTTCGACGGAGACTCGACAGAGGCTGTCCGCCAGTTCTTGAACGGGGCGGGGGGCCTGTACGACGAGGCGTCCAAGCGGCGTCTCGCTGTCGTCATCGGCGGCTACGGCGCGGCGGACTTCGCCAAGCTGACGCTCGTGAAGCTCGACCTCGGCATCAGCGAGGCGGCCAAGACGGCCTTCACGAACTGGATCGTCGGGGAGTCCTGGCCCGCCGAGTACACCGAGGAGATTCAGCGCATCATCAATCGCTACGGGCTCAACCCCGACTTCATCGACGACACGGTCCTCGGCGTGGACTACTACATCCCGCGGCAGGCCCGCGAGCGGATGGCGTCCGCGCTCGCCCGCGTGAACTACCAGCCCGTCGAGGCTTCGACCGGTGTCGATGCGTTCAACAACCTGTACCGCCTTATGAAGGCCCGCATGACGCGCGGCACCTTCTTCTTGCGCCAGCGGTACTACATGACGAACACGGTCGACCACTTCATCCAGCTCGGGATGACGGTTGGATTCGGGCCCGCCGCGAACTCGGTCACGCGCGTCATCGCACAAGACTTGATGGTGTTGCCGGGCTGGCAGCAGGCGGTGGCCCTGTTGCGCAAGGTGCCACGCGCCGAAACGATCAGCGAAGCACCGCTCGTCGGTAGGGCGTTCAAGCGAGACGCGCTGGAGGCGTCTCGTCGTGTCCTTCAGAGTCTGGGCGATGTCATCGGCAACCGCATCGGGCGGCTCTTTGGCGCGGCGAAGTACCGCATCGAGGTCAATCCCATCCTGGAGGGGCTCGACGGCGGATTCCGGGCCGGCGGCCGGGTCTACACCTACCGTGAGATCCGAAACATCGCCGTCGAGGAGGGCATCTTCGCGAGCTTCGACACTCGCCAGCTCGCGCAGGCCATCCAGCGCGAGGGCGCGCTCTATGTGAACCAGGAGATGGTCCGCTGGGGCGAGCAGACCGCAGGCTCGCTCGATCAGGCGCGCACCGGCCGCATCATCAACGGCAAGATCCGCAACTTCGTCGCCGACTGGGAGCAGACGGTGGCGGACACGGCGGAAGCGTGGGGCGAGCGCGAGCGCCTCGGCGCGATGGTCGCGCTCATGGAAGCAGGCTACGATCCGCGCACCGCGGCGCGCCTCACCATCGACGCGCTGTACGACTACAGCCAGTCGATGACGAAGGCGGACCGTAGCATCATCGTCGGCATCATGTTCCCGTTCTGGGCCTTCCAGAAGAACGCCAACGCGCAGGTCTTCAACCTCATGTTCAGCCCGTGGGGCGCGTACCGCATGATGGCGATCCGCCGGGCGCGCGAGCGTAGCGCGGACCTTCTGACGGCGATCCTCTACGGTGAAGTCTCCGGCGAGTACGAGCTGGATGTCGAGTCCATGCCGCCGGAGCTTCAGGACTCCTACTACGCGCTCATCACCGAGTTCGAGAGCGCTTACGACGGAGACCCTCCCGAGGAGGCGAAGCGCGCGATGCGCCTGCTGCTGACGGGCCGGGGCATGGGCGTGGAGGAGGGCCGCTACTTCCAGGCGTCCCCTGAGCTGCTTCGGATGCGCGGCGAGGGCCTGTTCGCTGACTTGCAGAAGTTCGCGCCCTACGCGCAGCTTCGCGCCAGCGACGCGAGCCGAATGGGCTATCTCCGCGAGCGCGCGGGTTTCGCGGTGCCTTTCCCGCGCACCGAGGCCGTCCAGCTCTACTACAGCCTGCTGGGCGACGACCACGCCTACATGGAGGTGTTCCCCCCCGAGTCGTCGGTTGAAGGCGGCCTGCGCCACATCACGCAGATGCTCGCGACCTTCCTCGTCATGGGGTCGACGGCGCCGGACATCCTCTTCGCGGGTGCCCTGACGGAGGGCGGTCTTCGCGAGGTCAAGGCGATGCGAGTCCTCGAACCCGTGTTCGACCCGGAGCGGTCCCCGATCCTCGGGCCGCTTCTCGCCGACATGAGTTCGGACGCCATGCCGCCGAAGCGCCTCGCCCCGCTCTTCAGCGCGGCCGCCACCGGGACGCAGCAGGTCGCGACGAAGATTCACCCGTTCATCGGCAAGCTCATCGACGATCTGTATGGCACGACGCTGCTCCGCACTCCGGCGGACATCGACCCGTTCGTCGTCTACGAGCAGAACCTCCGGCAGCTCACCCCTGAGCAGCAGGAGCGCATCCGCGCGATCCAGCGCGAGTACCCCGACGCGGGCAAGCTCCGCGACCAGCGCTACTACATCCCTGGAGGCGTCTGGTCGATGGCGTTCGAGAACACGCCGTTCCTCGGCGAGCTGAACGCGCTCCTCCTGCGCTACGAGCAGGAGCCTCTGGAGCGGATGAACCTCCGCGGCGAGATTCTCCGGGCAGCACGAGGCGCTCTCGGAATCGACATCTCGATGACGTCGCCGGCGAAGGCGGTGAAGTTCGAGGAGCCGACGAAGCTCCGCGAGACGAAGGGTCTATAACCCGGCGTCGATACTATGCAAGTAGCCTCCCCATATCTTCCGTGATACCGTACCGAGCCTGGAGTGGTCATGCCCGACGTAGTGAATCTGTTCGGTGGTGGGTTCTACGCTGTTCCGAACGCGACGGCGACGCAGTCGGCGCCGTATACGGACGGCCGGCTCATCAGCAGCATCGCGGTCAACCGTGAGACGTCGATCACGCTGACGGCCATCACGTCGATCGACACGACGGCGGCGGGCGTGAAGTTCACGAACTACTACCGCCACCGGGTGCCGTATCAGATCTCGATGGCGCCGCAGATTCGCGCGCGATGCCGCTGGGTCATCGCGGCGTCTTCGCCCGCCGGCGCGACGGGCCGCGTCAACGTCGATGTGCGCCGCGCCGATGCGGCGGGCAACATCACGTCCATCAGCGGCGTGACGAAGGGCTCGGGCGCGCCTCGGGCGCTGAGCGCTGCGCCGGGCACGGTCTACACCGACAACCAGATCGTCGTGGACGTGCCGACGCAGTCGTTCGTCCCCAACGAGGCGCTCGTCATCCTCGTCGAGTTCGAGGTGCTCGCGACGGGCGCCGGGAACTCTCTGGCGGTCTCCCTGCGCACCGACCCGGTGACGCTGGGGGATGAGCTGGTCATCGAGATCGACGTCGGCCAGCCGTAGCCGCTTGCCTATATTCCCGCTGCGAGGTAGAATCGACGCGGAAGAGGTTCGCGGATGCAAAGCACCACACCTGTCGTCGCGCTTCCGCTGGTCGACGCGAACTCGCCGTTGCAGTACGCGACGACTGCGGCGACCGTCGGCGGCTCGACGGTCATTCAGCTGAGCTTCGGCCGTCCGTTCATCCGGCTCGGCATGGTGCGGATGAAGGTGAAGCACATCGCCGGCGCGGCCGCGAGCTTCACCCCGCTCATCTTCTCCGAGGCGGGCGTGACGACCGCGGGCGACATCAGCCAGGAATACGCGGGCGCCTCCACTCTCGTCGCGGACCTGTTCGACCCGCAGCTCGCCGATGCCCCGGTCGTCATGCAGGCCGACGCGAGCGGGAAGCTGTACTTCCTGCCGGGACCGAACGCCGGCGCGGACAACCAGTTCGAGTATGCGTTCCGCTTCCTCGTCTACGCCTACGGGTAGAGGTCGATATGCCCGTCTCTGGTCAGACCGTATATCCCAAGCCGCCGGCGTCTACGGCGAGTAACGCGGGTTCCGCTGGCTACGCCACGGCGGGCATCATCGGGATCGACAGCATCGGTGCGCCGGTCGTCTTCGTATCGTACACGAATCAAGCAGGGAGCATCGTATGAGCCTTCCCGCCGTCAACTGGCGCTATGTCGGAAACCAGACGTTCGCTGCTGCCACCGTGGCGGCAGCGCTCGACGCGCTCTACGTCCTCGGGACGTCCGCGACCTACGCCGACGGGTCGCCGCGCGTGGCAGGCTCCGGGTCGGCGGGAACATACGCTCGCTTTCAGGCCACGGGCGTCACCCAGTCGGTCTACTTGACCCCCTCGGTGACCACGGCGCTCAACCAGCGCATCATCCTGAGCGGGTACACGGGCACGGCGCCCACGCCCGGCGGCACGCCGGCCACGCCTGACACAATGGCGGCCGACAACATCTTCATCTCCCTCAACAAGAACTCTGGCGCGTTCGCTTCGTGGAACGCCGCGCTTCCGTTCACGACGGGCTCGTTCTTCGGGTACTGGCGCGCGTGGACGATCAGCGCGGGTG
>Ga0315909_10006144_pt1 | contig 13629 bp, 6 predicted proteins | sample LakEriMetagenome_11_FD_203527 | JGI IMG/M metagenome (GOLD analysis project Ga0315909, IMG submission 203527) | Freshwater fungal communities from buoy surface, Lake Erie, Ohio, United States - Buoy 2 MA125 | ecosystem: Environmental > Aquatic > Freshwater > Lake | place: USA: Lake Erie, Ohio...
TACCCACAGGCAAGAGAGCTTACGTTTTAAACGGAAATAAGATTTTCACAAGAGCTTTAGTTGCCGACCCTGCTGCTCCTGTGCAATTATTAAAAGGAGTAGAATCAGAATTAGTAACCTCTAACGTCTTTAGCTCTAAAGTAAAAATCAGCAATAGTTCTTTTGGTGAAGGAGGCGAAGAATTCTTTGACATATCTATTACTAGATTAAACAACTCAACATTTACTGGCAATATAAAGAGCATGATTCCTGACAATATAAACACTTATTTAATCCCTGTAAATGCCTCAACTTCAAACACAGAAGCCAGCGCTAAATCAGTATTTAATAATGTATTAAATGATGGACTACTTAATTCATCTTTTAATGCTATAAATGTAACTCCTGAAAATAATTTTTCTGAACTCGGAGTTAGCACCAAATCTGTTGAGATATTTATAAATAGAGAACCGAAAGACTTTACTATTTATGCTATAAATCAAGCAACTACTAATTCATTGAGCAATGGTATAAATACTTTATTTTATGCTGGAGTGCCCGTTTTAGAAAACGAGTCTTTATCTATTTCTTTCGCAATTGGAAACGTTAATAAGGCTAAGGCTATAAAAGTATACTGCTTCGCAGGAGAAGACTTTATTGCCAGCGAAGCAGATAAGACTCAAATAATTCCCGGAGATGATAATATTATTAAGGTCACCTTAAAAAATGTACCTTATGCAAATTATTATACTTATATTAACAGTTACGCTGCAACCACATCAATAACTAACCCATACTTTTGGAAGTTTAAGAGCCCAAAAAATTTAGCTTTTGCACATTTAAATTTCAAAAATCAATTTCCTTTATATAATTTTCACATTCAAGCCTTAGAACTATCAATAGTAATAACTTACTAAAATGAAACACTATATAGTATATTTTATAAACGGCGGCTACAAATACTTGCAGTCTTCTCTTAACTTAATGGATAACCTAAACAAGCTTCATCTTGTAGGAGTAGACTATGAAGTAGTCGATTATATTGTACCATTAGAAAAACACATTGATCAAAGCGTACTAGAACATAGAAAATTTTTACCTGATGGTAATTCAATATGGAAAAAAGAAGAGCTTATCAATAAAAAAGTAAAAGAATTCACTTCTAAAAGAAACGCTTTACTGCAAAAGCTTGATATTGATTTTATCATATCATTAGAGACCCCTAATAACAAACAAACAGAGATCATTAAAAAGAATAAAAACTTCTTAAGAGAACTCTCTTGCAGAACAGAGATGCATCACATTCATGACTGCGAAAAGATCAATAAGTTTAACGCTTTTTATAATATAGTAGACATACAAATCATTGACCCCGGTTATGGTTGTTCAGAACCTGTGCCTTCTGTTACTATAGCTCAACCTGAAGAAAGTGAGTTTAATTATGGAATAACTGCTTCTGCTCATGCTATTAGAGGATCAAAAGGAGAGCTTCTTTCAATAACAATGGAAAAGCTAGGTAGTGGTTATATTTCAGATCCAGAGATTAAAATTAGCGGATACGAAGCAGAAAACGCAAAACATCCTATTGTAAAAGCAGTGATTGGCAATATAATGTAAATATGACAGATGTGTTGTTTTGTTTCGGTGACGAGCATTTTTATTCAAATAATTTAGCCAACTGGTCTTCTATTAATTCAGGCCAAGAAATTGAAATAATGGGTAGTCCAGAGAAGTTCTCTGCTGTTCGTATTAATTCTATTAATTACAATAAACCATTCTCTGTCGTCTCTGAGTCAAGGATTAAATTTGATTCTAATGCAAAAGACTTGGTATTAGATGGTGATACTATTGATTGCTATTTTAAAACTTATTATGTTGCGCTTGTTAACGATGTTATTGAGAAAGGTAGTGGATATAAAGTCAATGAAATAGTTAGTCTTTCTAATAGTTCTTATTTTGAGAATAGCTTAGATAAGAAAGAAAAAGCTTTATTTAAGGTTGTCTCTATAGACTCTAATGGCGGCATCTTAGAATTAAATCTAATTAGTAAAGGCAAATTTTGCCAAAATTTTAATGAAGCAGAAATAGAAGGCGGCTCTGGCAAAGGAGCCAAGCTTTCTGTAATCTTGGGCAAAAACAATAATAAAGAACTCAAGTTCTTTTCTGTACTAGATGTTAAGCACGAAGGTTCATCTATAATCGCAGATTTAAACGAAAAGATTAAAGACCCTTTCCTCTGTGGCGAAATATACATAAAGAGATATCGTATTACTTTAAATAAACCAATAAATAAAGAATACTCAAGTCATCCCTTCATTGTAAAAGTAGAAAAGACTCCATTTCTAAATCTTCCTCTAGCTAAAGACAGCAACATAGAGCAAATCTATAATCAGGCTATACTGACTATAGACTCTAAGATTAAAGAATTATCTACTAGCGTAAAGTAACCCTCCGGGTCTCTTTTGCTCAACCAAGACTTCAACAACTTTGCTTCTAAGTAATTCAGCAAGTTTGGCATTGTTTTGAATGTTGTTTTGATTGGCATCTTTACCTTGCTGGGTAGAAGCAGTAGCCTCAGAAGTAACTTCTCCGCCTTGAGTCATGTTGATTGAAATGTTATTTACTACAGACATTCCAGATTCTTGAGTGACTCCAGCGGCTGAAATTTTGCCAGACTCAGATTGAGTTATTCCTGTGTCCTTTGAAAGGTTTTCATTTAAAGTATTGAGAGCAGCGACCAATTCTTCTACACTGTCTTGAGGAGTATTTTGACCAGTGTAACTTGTACCAACCATCCCTCCACTAGCATACTTAGGAAGACTGCCAGAGTTCAATTGACCCATGAAGTCTCTGCCGTACATATCGACAGCTTTTTTATTCATAACGTACTCGCCACCCATTAATAAGGCAGGGATATTGTCTTTGCCTGTGTATCCACCGCCAGCAAATTTAGGTATATAACCGCCATTTGCTCTTCCATATCTTGCGTATTGAGCATTTAATTGATCTTGACTAAATCCTGCACCTCCGGGTTCTAATCCTGCTCCGGGAATATTAGAAAACTTGGGCTTTGCATTTAATTTTTGCGCTCCCATTGTCAATCCAGCAGCACCTAATTGGACAGCGGCAGCAGTTAGACCTGAATAGAAAGTGCTATTTACTTGATTTCTATAATTCTTAAGAGATTGTTTTTTATCTCTTTCGAATTGATCTCGGTCTTGTAAGTATTGATCTAACTTATTAAAACGATCTTCTCTTATTCTATTTTGAGGATTGTTTTCGTCAGAGAGAGCCATTGCTGACAATCTAGAGTCTACTGCGTATTCTCCAGAAGTTGGGCGCTCAGGATCATTGTATAAGAATTCATTCTGCAATGGGCCTATAGAGAATCCTCCAGTTGCATATTTAGGAATGAGACCGCCATTTAAAGCCCTTAGATAATTAGCGCCATATTTATTAACAGAAGACTTCTTGATAACGTACTCGCCGCCGCTCATCATAGCAGGTACATCATCTTTCATTCCAGAGCCCCCAGTGACCATACCTCCAGAATTGTAGCCTTTAATTAAGCCTCCATTTTTTGCGCTTTGAGCGTAAGACTTGCCAAAAGCAAATAAAGCATCAACGCCCATTTCTAAAGACTTATCAAGCATTCTGTTTAAGATGCCTTGGAACATGTCTCTAAATGCGTCCTTTAGAGTCTTTGTGCCTTTGATAGCTTCACCAAATGCACTAGCAATTCCAGACTTGAAATCAGTTTGGAAAGTATCGATTAGTTGACCAGTATCTTTGGCAAAATCTGCTCTATTATACTCTGTATTCTTTTCTGTTATGGCTCCTATATCGACTTTTCCAAGTCTAGCATTGTCTTCTATACGCGCATTCATTTTGGCTGCTTTTTCTTCTTTGAAGAAAGTATCGCCATATTCTGAATTGTATAATATGTCTAGCTCCCTTTCGTTAGATGCTAAACGTTGCGTTATTTCGTTTCTGCGATCATTTATTTGCATTTCTAAGTATAACTGATCAGCAAGAGCTTTATTGCCTTCACTATATACTTTATTAATCTCTGCTATTTTAGCATTTTTTGCTTCTTGGATCTTTCGTTGAGTTTCAGCTAAGGCTTTCTCAGCCTCAATTAAAGGTTGAGGTTTTGCTATAGGAGCTACTCCTGTTGGCAGAACTCCGAAGCCAAAAGATTTATATGGTGATTGATTAGAAGAGACCGCTGAAGAAGCAGAAGCATTAAAAGCTCCACTATTACCACCGGGAAAACTTTGATTTAATTTATTAAAGAGTAGCACTAAGTTAGCAACAGGAATTTTGAAATTACTAGCTATTATTAAGAGTTCGTCAGCGATTGTTTCTAATGGGCTATTATCAGCAGGATTTCCTGTTAAAAGCCTTTCTTCTAAGGACTTCTCTCCTGAAATATTAAATGATTTAAAAGAGTTGTAGCGATCAAGATTATTTTTAATTTCTTTTAGTGCGGCTTCTCGGGTCGCAACAGACGAAACAGGTAATAAATTTTGTATATCTTTATTTAACTCAATTCTATTTTGTGTAGCATTTATTTCTTTCAATGCGGCAACTAAATTGATATTAAGAGATTCCAATTTCGCCCCAACTTGGGTAGTAGTAACGTCTGTAAAAGTCTTAGTAATATCTGGAGCTTGTTTTGCCAAAATCTCTGTTTGCTGTTTTGTTAGCTCATTTAAATACTGACTTTCTTGAGCTAATAAATCGAAATAAGTACCCATATTTTCAAGTTTTAACTGAGAAGTTATTTGATCAATTGCTATACTTAGTGAATCTTCACTTAATTTATTAAACGCCTTGTCTAGTGCGCCCCCTTCCTCTATTCCTCTTCCGGTTTGTTCAATTAAAGCAATATTAGTTAATTCTCTGCCCCTTGCTCCTTCTTTTTGCAATTGTGCTGCTCTAGCCCTTATTGATATATTTTGTAACGGAGCTAATTCGGAGCCAATTCCAGCGCCTCTAATATTAAATTGATTAGAAAGAGTATCTAATAATCTAAAAACACCAGAGCCTTTTTCTATATCATTTCCTGATCTTACGTTTTTACCAAGCAGAGAAGTTAACTCAGTCAATTTATCAAACATTTCAGAAACTCCTACTTGACCAGTAGAACCTAAAGCTGCTGCGCCCCCAGCTAAACTAAGCTTTTCTGACAAAGCCAAAGATCTTTTTTGATAATCAGCGCTAACTTTTTGAATAGCTCTGTCGTAATCTCCTTGTTGAGTAATTTTTATTAACTCATTAAGCATCCCTTCGAAAGTATTTTGCAATTCTCCTGCTATTAAATCAGCTTCTGGTTTTTTAAATATTCCCGAGTCTGTGATTGATTTAACCAGAGTATCTTTGATTGTTTCTATGTTGCCACCAGCACTTATATCTTGTAAAGACTTAGATATTAAAGGAGAAATTTTTTGAATATTTGTGCTAAATACATTTAGTTCTTTTGTTATTTCTGTCTCAGTTTTGCTTGAATCTGTTATTGATGGCAATGCTTTCGATCTTATTTCATCTGCCTTTTTAGTAATAGTATCTGTAAAAGAAGATAAAGTTTTATCTAAAACGGATCTATTTTCAGCATTAATTCTATTTTGAATTGCGATATTTTCTAAATTAGATTCTGCTTCAAACTTCGATCTTTCTGTCATAAAAGGAGAAACCAAATTTAATGCCCCTTTTGCTCTAGCGGTTCCTAATTGTACTGCGCCTTCTGCTTCGATTTTCTTCAAATCTCTAAGAGTAGCTGCTCTATTTTTTTCAGCTTCAATTTGATTAGAAAGATTAATATTTAGAGTTTCGTATTTTTGATTTAAATCTTTTAATACTTGAGCGCTCTTTCTTGATATTTCAACGTTTTGTTTTTGAATTTCTACAAGATTTTGTCCAGCCTCTCTTGCGCTAAAAACTCCTTTACCAAATTTTTCAATAGCATCAAAAAGAGCTATAAGATTTTTTGGGTTAATGTCTTTAGAAGTCTTTTCAAATGCATCGGCTATTTCTGCACCAAAGATTCCTTTTGATTCTAGTTGAGATCTAATATCTGCTAAAGCTTCTTTATTTACTACTGAAGCTGTGTATGTTGTAGCTGCGCCCATTTGATTGCCCGGAATATTATAGCTTTCTTGCTTAATTCCCAAAGGCTTTAATTGATTTATGAAAGTTTCAAATTCTCCTGCGCCACCTTTGAAATTAGACAATATTTTTTCTGGGTTAATAGACTGAGTAAATAATCTAGTAAATTGATCTTGATCAGCTTTATTTAAAGTATTCCCGCTGAAGATTCCAGTTTTACTATTAACTAATTTAGTAATTGCTAATTGTCTTTCTAGATTTTCTTGTGAAATTGCAAATTCTTTATTTACTTTAGCAATAGCTTCAGACACTTTAGTAATATCAGTTCCTGCGGCCAATACTTTACCCCTAAATTCTTCAGGAATAGAAGAAAGCGAATCAGTTATCGCTGTTTGGAATTTTAATAAAGCTTGAGGTTGAGCTTTAGGATCATTTAGAGCGTTCTGCAAACTTTCTAATGAAGTCGCATAATTCTGAGCAGCGCCAGAAAAAGCAGAAGCCTTTTCTTTTGTAATGTCTAAGCTTTTGCTTATTTTATCAATAGCCTGTTCAGCGTCAGCATCTGCAATTTTTTTAATTGCTACTCCCAATCCTAAAACACCTCCAACTGCTGCTCCCACTGGTCCAAATGCTGCGCCAGTACCTGCTAAAGAAAGTACGTCACCAGCACCAGATAAACCTGCTTGTGTTTTTTTATTTTCAGCAGGAACAAATTGAGCGCCAACGTTAGCCAATGTGCTACCAATTATACCAACTGATGGGCCTAAACGTGAGAGCATTGCTCCAAGTTTGCCAGCCTGAGCAGCTTTAATGTTTTCACCTGCTTCTTTTTGTGTCGCTAGACTTTCTTTAATTACCTGTTCTCTGTCTGCTCTAGCTTTGTCTTCTGTTTCTTTTCTTTTTTTTGCATTTTCTTGTTTTTCTTTTCTTAGCTCTTCTAATCTTTGAATTTGTGCAGTATTTGCTGCTGTAAGCATACTACCGCCAAGACTCATTGGGACAGCGCCTTTACCGCCAATAGTTTTTAAAGTTGTAGGATTAATGTTCGAAAACGTTTTTTTAATTTCAGCGGCAACTGCTGCATTTTGTTTTTTAACTGCGGCCTTCTGATCTTTTAAAATTTTATCCAAGTCATCGTTTGCTTTTTTAATTGCATTACTGGCACTAGCTGCGCTTTTTGTATTATCGTCTATTACTTGTTTTGTGCCATTTTTTAATTCTTTAAGTGTCGTGTTGAAATCTCTAGCACTAAATGCCAATGCAGCAAGAGAACTAGTCACAGCAAAAAGATCTAATCCACCAAATTCAGCAAAATTAGGGATATGTCCCCTTGCAGACATTCCTTTTGTTTTGGGATTTATACCAGCTTTCTCTGCCAAACCAATTCCATTATTAAGAGATCCTTCTGTAGAATTATAAACGCCCAATCCCATTGGGTTAAAGCTTGTTTTTAATTTACTATTTTGACCTATTCTAACTTGAGAAGAAGAATAACCAGCAGCCATTTCTCTTCCCATCGCTTCTTTAATTGGATTAAAATTGGGAATATAACCCTTAGAAAGACCATTAGGATAAAGATTTTCTAATCTTACATATTCTCCATAACCATTATCTGACAGGTTTTGCCAAGTAGCTTTACCTTCTGGAGAAGTCGATAAAATACCCATTTCTTCAAAAGCTTTTCTTAATTTTGAAAAATCTTCACGATTGTATCCATAAGAACCTGTTTCTCTTCTCTTCTTTAAATTTAAATTAACTCCGGGTATGGTTTTTATCTTTTTAAGCATGTAGCTATTCATCGAAAAAGACTCTGGCAAAAACACATTGTCCTCCGAATTATAAAACGTAGCAGCTTGTCCAGTGGATTTATCAATTGTTGAAAAGTCGTCATATCTATTTGGCGCTCCACCTTTTTGAACTTCAAATCCTTTTGGAATTAAGTATTTATTAATCTGGTCTAAAGAATCTTTATCAAGAGAATACTGTAATTCAGCTCTATCCTTATAAAGATTTGACATTAACTCTTTAGGAGAGAACATTCCTACAATAGGAATAGAAGAGGGAATCAAGGGACTATTTCTTCTTAAATCAGGAAGAACATTTTTTAATCCAGTGATAAGATTTGGAACTCTAGGTCCAATAATAGCACCAGCATCAATTTTTTTAATCATGCCCTTCTTAAGACCTTTGATTATAGAAAACAAAGGATTTCCTTCTGTACTGCGTAAAAAAGAAACTTTTAAAGTTCCGTCTGGCTTTATGAATAAAGAAGATCCGCTTCTTTCTCCAATTGCCATTGGTTCATCAATTTGAACTGGGACAGGTACAGGAGCAGGGGCTACTCCACCTGACCAATCAAAGTCCATTTGTTGAGGAGCGAAATTAGGAATAAAACCTTTTGAAAATCCAGTGCTGAGTTGACCTACCTTTTTTTCTTGAGCTTTAAAATGCTCGGCCATTTGCGGCGCAAATCGCTTCTTAACTTTGCCAATAAACGATCTTACAGCGTCATCATTGTTTCTTAATTTATAATCTCCATACTGGTCTCCAAATCCGGGGAAAAATTGTCTTACATTTCCAATATTTCCTCCAATTACGTCGAAATCCCCACCACCGCCACCAGCTTGATCTCTTGTGTAATTAGCGGCTAGATTAGTAGAAGCTTCGAAAATAGTGCCAGCAAGAACAGAATAATTTTTACCCGCTCTATTAAAAAAGTCATCAACAGAACCATCCGAATATTCTCCGGGTCTAATGTAATTAGCGAGTTGCTTTGTTACTCTACGAGAGAAATCTGCTGTTTGTGTAATTAGATTGGTCTTCTCTTCATTTTGAGAAGATGAATTTAAAGCATAAGATTTAATCTTAAAAGCTCTTCCGTCTTCTTTTCTCTTGGTTAATATTTCTCCGGTATTTTCATCTGCAAAAAGCTCTTTATTCTTTGCGTCTAAATCAAATACAAGCATTGAAGCAGGAGGAACATAAGGCTCATAAACTTGCCTAATTCCTTCTTTGATGTTTTCTTGACCTGCTATTTTCTTTCCGGGAGCAAAGTCGCGTCTTATGGCATTTAAATCTGATATAGCTCCAGATTTCCATCTTGGATCATCTTTTAAAATACTATCTGGAACATATCTTCTAATATCTCCATAAGTAGCTCCTCTTCTAACAAATGTATTTAAATCATTTGCAGTAAAAGCAGAACCATCGGTTTTATAAAAACCTTTGTCTTGACTCCAAGCTGCTGCTGTTCCAGTTGCAATTTGAGAAAGAGAAACGGAAGCAGATAAACCAGATCCAAGCCACCAATCATTATCTCCATAAGAAGGATTAGTTAAGGGTTTTGGAGCAAAATTAGGAACGAATCCTCTAGCCATATAAGGATTAATTCCATTCTTTGCCATCGACTTTGATGCCAAATCTTGTGCTGCGCCAGAACCTTTAGGAGGCAAAATATAAGGTTGAGCGAAGCCGGGAATATATTTAACCGTCTCGGCAGTATTCATTACTCCACCAATTGATTTAGGAGCAGCAACTACTTTACCGGGAGCATATCCTCCCTGCATTGCCCCTACCATTTCAGCAGCTTGTTGTTTAGCGGGAATATAACCTCCAGCACTTCTTCTTCCGGTAATAGCGCCAGAAGTAGAAACCCCTAATCCAGAAGCTAAAAACCTAGCACCAATGTCTGCTGAACTTGTTTTTATTTTTTCTGAAATTGCTGCTTGTTCAATTAGTATTTGCTTTATTTCTTTTTCTACTTGTAAACGGCTTTTTGTACCTGCTATAATTTGTTGGATTAATTGAGGATTATTAGAAAGGATCTTGCTTATTTCTCCTTGAACTACAGCTTGCTGTCTTCCTAGAGTATTTAATCCTAAAATGTTTCTTGTCGCATCTCCAGCGAAAGTAGCAAAATTACCTATTAATTTTCCAACAGCTAAAGCCCCAAGCCCAAGTCCGGGGCCAGTAACGAAATCAGTAATACCTTTTAATAAACCTGTAGCAATTTTTTCTCCAACACCTTCTGAGTCCTTTTCGTTATAGCTTTCCAAACCGTCATTCACTAAACCTAAAATTTTTCTAATTCCGGGAGCTACACTGACTTCTCCAATTTTAGTAGCAAATTGAGTAAAGTTAACAGTTGTTGTATTAATTAAAGCAGAGAGGCTTTCGTTTAATGCTTTATTCTTTATAATAGCTTCGTCTGCCGCTTGAGAAGAAGCTCTTGTCGCTTCTGCAAAAGAAGAATTTTGTTTTGAAACATCTGCCAAAGCAGCTTTTAAAATGTTAATCTGATAAACGCCGCCAACAAGTTCAGCGACTTGAGATTTAACAACTGGATTTAAATTTTGGAAAGACTGAGCTAAGTTTTCAATTACTTTAATAGTTGGTAAAGCGTTACCAGAAATATCAGTAACAGCAATACCAAAATCTTTTAAATCACTAATAACTTGAGGTCTCTCAATTCTTGTAAAAATTGTTTTTAAAGCGTTACCAATTACAGCACCACCACGGGCAGTAGTTTGTTGAACAGAAGTGACAATACCTAGTAATTCATCAAAACTAACACCAGCTTCACTGGCAGAAGATCCTACACGTTGCAGAGCTTCAGAAAGATCTCTAGAGCTTACGGCGAATTTAGCGTCAACTGCCGCAAGTTTATTAACGACATCGGTTGTAGTTAAGGCTTCTTTAGTGAACGAGTTTACAGCAGCAGTAAGAGCTTCTGTGCTAGAAACGACATCAAGACCAGAAAGACGAGTAAGGATCAAAGCGTCTCTTGTTCTCTTTAGCGTCTCTTCTAGACCTAAACCTTGTCTTGAAAACTCTGTAGCGGCAGAGGCGACATCTTTAAAAGAAGAGCCTGTAGTTTTAGCTACATTAAACAACTGGTCTCCAAACTGTTTAATACCTTTAGAGGAAGTATTTAATACAATATTAATATCAGTAAGAGCTTTTTCTACTTCAATTGTAGAAGCGACCAATGCTGTAAAAGACTTTTGAACAGCAAAAATAAGACCAGCAGAAGCTCCGAATGCAACTACACGGGCGTTTGAAGCCTCTAAAGACTTATTAAACTCATTAGCAAGACCAGTAATTTTACCCAGCGGTTGGGTGAAATTTCTCGTATTTAAGTTAAGAGTGCTTTTGCTTTGGATACGATTTAACGCTGAAAGCACATCTTTTTCAAGCTGCGCTCCGTTAAATGTCGCATTAATAGGAATTGTACCTGCTGATGTAGCCATATGTCCTTAAACCTAACAATAATTACACTTAAACGCCGTGTAGTTTAATTAAATCTTCAAAACTTAATGAGCCACCTTTTTTCTTCGCAGCTTCGTCTAGAGATATGGCACCAGTGTTATCTTGTTTTAATTTCTTTAGGTCTTCCTTTGTGGCTCCCATTACAGATACCGCCTGAACTGCGGTTTCTTTGCCACTAGCCGCATTCTTATCTTCATGCAGCTTCTCAAGGTTGCTGCTAGACTCATACCAATCAATAATCTTATCTACATCATCGTTATATTCATCAGGATGCTTGATTGTAGACTTACTCATTAGATCTTTAAAGTACCTTGCATAACCAAATAGCTCAACCTGATAAAATGTCAGATGCGTAACTGGTCTACCAAAGAAAAAGTAAGGGTTATCGTCAGATAAATAAAAGTAATTAAGGAAAAATCCACTAACTCCTATTCTTTTTATGTTATGGTTATTGAATTTGTGGGCGCTCTTTGAATAAGAACCAACAAAAACAAATAATTCTCCTTGATCTAAATCTTCAAATTCTTCCAATGTGAAAGCATGAGTTTTACATTCTTCATCTTTATAAACAGAATAATAAATATAAAACTCATTCATTCTTTTGCCAGAATATATTTCGCAAGTGTTTTCAAGTAATTGATTTTTCTTTTCTTCAAGGAGGCGAGTTTCTTCGCTTATTTCCTTCATTTGCTTATCTATATTATCAAGATCTCTTGTTAGATAAAGCTTTCTGCGAGTTCTGGCTAAGTTAGCTAAAGTTAATCTATTCGTCTCTATTTTTTTATCATCTTTTGGATTATAAGAGCCTTCTTTTATCAGCTCTTTTATCTTTTCTTCATTAGTAGGAATGCCTTGCGATTTTGCTTTATTATAATAATAGTTTTCGCGAACTTCAATAACGCCAGCATCTTTTGGCGACATATGCTTTACATAATATGTCTTGTTATTGACAATGAAAGAAGAAGATCCAGTTACAATCTCCCAGTATAGAGATTTTAGATTTTTATTGAATGCTTCTAGATCCATATACTAAAAAGCCCCCGCTCGCGCAGGGGCTAGGATTAATTTACGCCAAGAGTTTAAAAAATTTGCTGCTCTGTTTTTAGCAAGTCAAAGTCTTCCTTTGTTACTGCTCTTCCAACATACCAGAAACTAATAAAGTAGATAAATGCATTAGCTGCTTTAATTAGGTGAGGGTCTTCTGATTCAAAAATTTCGTCATACTTGTTCATTCGGGCTTCATAATCTCCTTCACCAAAGAATGGTTGTTTCTCCCCGTTTTTTTCATAGTATGACAAAAATAATATCCACCAAGTTATAACCTTATTGCGAGCCCTCGTTTCTGCGGTATTATCAAACAAGGATTCTTTTTGCATCTCCAATTCGGTCAAAGAATTCTTAATGACTGAAATTTTATCCTGTAGTTCTTGTTTCTTGGTTTGAAAATAATCTGGACGATCTTTTTCTTCTAGAGCGTCTAATCTTTGAAGTTCATTTTGAGCATCATACAAATCCTTATAAGCGTCTGACTCTGCGTTCTTTGCTTTATCAGCCAAGATGCCGCCATCATCAACATATCTCTTATTTAGCAGAGTACGAGTAAGAAGCCCAGCCTTAACGCCTTCTGAAAGTTTAACTCCATAAAACAATTCAGCCTCATCAAATAAAGCTCTTGTCGGCTTTTTAAGAAAATACTTATGAGGAACCTGAGTGGTTACATCTTTAGTAATAGTGACCTTTTGTCCAGCTTCGTTTGTTGACTCTTCTGTTTCTTTTACAACACCTTCTTTATTAATCGCAAATTCGTATATTGTTTTCATTATAAATCTATATTGTTTAGCTCTTCTTCGAACTGTCTAATAGCATCATTACCAGAATCAAGGACCTTTTTCCTCAATCTTTGATACTTTTCTTCTGATATATTATATCCATCTTCTTTTAAATCTTCAAGTAAGATTAAAAAGTTTTTATATAGATTAATAACTTTACGCCGATTTTGAAAGAGAATAAACTCTTTCATTTTTATATCCATAGCCATAATACCTTTGAAATACCTTTACCTAATAATCTTTACACGCATAAAAACAAAAAAGCCCCAGTTTTTAGGCTGGGGCTTTGAAGTTAATATTTTAGCTTATGCGTCGAGAGGCAATGTCTCAAGCATGAACAATCCTCTGTCATTTTGTTGAGGAGAGCCAACTTGAGTAGAGAAGTTTAGCGTGACCTGTTTATTGGCTCCGATTGAAGAAGAGAAGTCTTGTGAATCCAAGTTAA
>Ga0315909_10006146_pt1 | contig 13626 bp, 16 predicted proteins | sample LakEriMetagenome_11_FD_203527 | JGI IMG/M metagenome (GOLD analysis project Ga0315909, IMG submission 203527) | Freshwater fungal communities from buoy surface, Lake Erie, Ohio, United States - Buoy 2 MA125 | ecosystem: Environmental > Aquatic > Freshwater > Lake | place: USA: Lake Erie, Ohio...
AACCAGTTATTTGCACTGCTTCACTATTTATTGCTCCAGACGCTGTGGCTTTAGTAAAAGCCATTACGCCACGAGGAAATCGGTTCTGCTGTGCAGCAGTGAGCACTGCTCCAGCAGTGAAGTTCGTGTTCGGATTGATGGCCATTGGTACTCCTTAGTTGAATACGAGCGTGATTCTGCCAGATGGAGACAGGTCTTGCAGGTAGTTGCGACAGACTCTGTAGTTGGTGCTGCCGTTGCGCACCATGCCGAAGCCCTTTGCGCTCAGTGTAGAGAAGTTTGTGAGGTGGCCTGCATCAAGAGTGAGCGTTGCAGACGCATCTGTACCAGAAATAGAAGCAGTTGCGATGTTGCCAACGAAGTTCACATTGGCTGTCCCTGTGCTGAAGCGTGCGTCGTGCTGCTGCCATGCCCAAGTTCCAGAGATACCTGATGATTGGTAACGCTGTGCTTCAAGCGTTCCTGAGTCAGCCTTGTAGCGGTTGTTAGATGCATCTTTGATGAGGTGATACTTCTCTACATCATCGCCGTAGAACCAACATCCATACGACCAGTTGAGGCCACCGACGCTAATGCCGTTGCCTGAGCGCACTGCCTGACTCACGAGACCATAGAAGCCAATGTTTCCGCCACCTGAAGTCAGTTGATACGAGTCCGCATAGGTGAAGCCTGTGGAACTGTTGAACGGAGGCACGATGTAGAAGGTTCCGTAAGGCCGTGTCAGTTGTCCATTCGCAATAGTCTTGCTTGTAGCGTTACCAACATTGTCTGTTGCCGTCACACGGAAATCCACAAAGTAACGATTTGCGATGTCGTAGAAGCCATTGCCAAGATTGGTTTGTGTTGCCCTCTTCGCTGTCGCAACAGTGAATGAGTACGAACCACTTGTTGCAGCCCATTGATTGGCAGTCCAGTTCTGCCATGCTTGCCAACCTTCTCCACTGCCTCCCCAAGGAGTGTATTGGTACTCAACTTGCACGCTTGCAACGCCGGAGTCTGCATCAGTAACGAGTGCGCCACCTGACCACGAGAAAGTCATCTGGTTGCTGTCGTTTCCACTCACAGACCAGTTGCCGATAGACGGCACAGTGCTGTCGTATGTGTAAACCTGCTGCCATGTGCTGCCGTTGTAGACCTTTATGAAGTAGATCCGTGACCAGCCAGAGTCATTGCGTGCATAGATGTTCGTCGCAGATGAGACAAGCGTGTTCGTGCCATCTTTGTTGATGTAGGTAGGCATCAGATTTGGAACCAGATGTCGCCAGACGCAGGGCTGGAAGGTGCAGTAGAACGGATGTGAATGCGTGCGTTAGTTGGCGTGAAGCCTGCAGTTTCACCACGAATGTAGATAGTCCCATCTACTTTGCCGGATGAGATGGTTGTGTTAGCGATGTTTGAGCCTGTGATGGTCGTAGATGCGATGTCTGTGCCAGTGATCGTGCCGTCAGTGATCATCGCGGATGTGATCAATCCCCATGCCACGCCTCCAGATGCTGCACTGTTTGCGATGAGGACAGTGTTGTTTGCGCCAACTGTGGTCTTGACGAGCGTGTCGTCTGCAGAACCTGTGAGTATGTCGCCCTTTGCTGCGATCAGGCTCTGCGACCCAGAGAGGATGTTGATGACAGTGTTGGTGTTGTTGATGTCTGAGGCAGAGAAGATGTCGCCGTTGACATAGTTTGTGGGCAGAACAGTGATCGTCATAGTGGCCTCCAGTGGCTAAGTGTACGAAAGAACATCTCGATCAAGAAGGCCTTGCGTCGTGGAATCTAGAACGAGTGCATCTCCACCAATCGGTTCTGATAGTGCAAAGGTTGTATTCCAGCGATCCGGCGTGATCTCATGCCTAATGCCCTGAATCGTAAGCGTCCGTACCATTGTTCCACTTGCATACGCTTTAGTCACTGTGATCGGCTCTAGCAGATCAGCCTGCGCAATGTTCGCTGCCTGTGCCTCTGTCATTGATGACGGCATGCACTCAATAGCATCAATCGTGATTTGTGGGTTCTTGCGTGAAGAAAGGAGCACATTGATCATGTCCTGTGCCTGTTGGTCTGTTGCAAGCAGGGAACCTGATACCGAGTAGGTGCGTGTGAAGTATTCTCCAATGCTTGTTGCATCTGAACTCGTCAGTTCATTGATGCCATCGCCAGTGACGATGTAGTTGTTGAAGGTTTGCTCATCATCAAAGCCCTGCTGTATCGCTGTGAACCTGAGGCCACCTGTCTCGTTGAACTCCAGTGGTGCAACCGTCACGCCACCTGCAAGTTCTTGGCAGTCTGAGCGTGAAAGGAATGTGTAGATACCATCACGGCTGATGAAGAACGCACCAAGTTCAGCATTAGCGCATTGATTGATCGCCTCAATGCCAGTGCGGATCGTCGCTGGATCATCAATCAGCGTTGAGTCACCTGTTGCGATACTGCGCACAGATGATGCGACACCGAGTTGACTGAGAATCTTGCCGATGCGTGTTCCTGTATCTTCGTTCGGTGCTGCGCCAGTAACGAGTTCCACGGTTGCGAGGTTCAAGATACGGATTGCATCCTCTGCCTCAATCGTCACAAACACAGTTGATGTGCCGATGACATGCTCGTATGTGTACCGAGTCGTGAAGCCATCAAACAGCAGCACTGATTGGTTGTTGACGAAGGCTGAGATACGGAACCGACGCAAGGGCAACACATACGGATAAAGGTTGCTGCTCGTGTTATCAGGGTTGAACTGCCCTGTCGTGTCTTTGATGCGTACAGTTGCTTTACCGCTGTCAAAGGTTTCTGTGACTCGTGTTCTTCCACGATCAATAGATACCTGCATCGTTTGTCCCTGCAGAGGAACGAATGCGTTGGCAGCAGGACCGAGGAGAAATCCTGAGCCGAGTGCTGTTGTGCCGAGGATGCCAGTTCCACTGACGATGAATGACAGGTCAGGCCTGATTGCGACTGTGATGTTGGGCAGCGTCACAGCACTACTGCTCTTCCTGACTTCTGTGTGCGGAGCAGGCCGACACGCACGCTTTCAACGAGTTGCCGTTCAGACACGACTGAACCTGCAACATTGATGTTGATGACTGTGTTGCCGAGATCACCATTCGGGGTGATCATGCCAGAGTTTGATGCCGTGAATAGTTCAGGACCACGCTCTCCGACGATGTAGGAACGGCCAGCCTGCACAGGACCACCATCAGCCCTCCCCGGAAGCGAAGCCATCTGTGCGAACGCAGACCAATCAATCTTGTCTAGTTCCGCACGAAGTGCAGGAGAGATGATGCCGTACCTATTGAAGGCCTCTAGGTCTGCAGCCGGAAGATTGCGCTTCTTGATCTCTCCACGAGATGCGCTGACTGCCTTCTCTGCGTCTGCAAGTTCGTAGCGTGCGTCACGCTCATTCCTGATTGCTTCAGCAACAGCGTCTATGGCTTCTCGTTCGTTGCGCTTTGCCTCAGTGAGTTTGTCTACTGCTTCTGTGTAGGCATCGGAGCCGGCGACTGCACCATTGAGTATCTCGTTCTGTGCTGCCTGCGCCTCCGTGACGGCCTTTGTCGCATCAACCTGTGCCTTCTGCGCATCAACGACATCACGCTGTGCGTCTGCGATTGCTTCATTTGCGTCAGCAACCTCTGCAGCAGTAGGACCATCACGAAGGTCAATCAGGGCTGCTTCTGCGTCTGCCAACTGGTTTGTTGCATCACGGACTGCGATTTGTGCTTCGGCAATCGCACGCTCGTTCGGCTGTGCTCGCCGTTGCAACTTCTCCAGTTCTTTCTGCGCATCTGCGAGGCGATACTGCGCCATCGTGACTTCATCTGTGGCTTCCTGCACGCTGCGTGCAGATGCAGGCTCATAGAGGTCGTTCAGACGCTGCTGTGCGTCAGCGAGGCGTTCCTGTGCATCACCGACACGCCGATTTGCGCTCTCTAGCCTGTCCTGTGCATCAGCGAGGCGTTCTGCAGCCTCAATCGCTTCTTTGCTGTCTGCTGCGTATCCCTGCGTTACATTGTTGAAGTGCTGTTGTGCCTCAGCAACCTTCTCTGTCGCAGTCCTTTGCCGTTCTTGAGCGTTCGTGACCTGTTTGATGGCCTGCTCAATCGCACGATTCTGGCTGTCCCATGTGCGGAGGCTCTGGATGTAGTCCTCTAGGCGTTCTTGCGCTGACTTCACTGCGCCACCTGCGCCACCTGCGCTCTTGCCTGTATCATCCAACAGGCCGAGGATGCCGTCTAGGTCTAGTCCTGCGAGTGCTTCATCAAATGCGTCAGTGGCTGCTGTTGCGTCCTCAAAGCCTTGCGTGACGACACCGAGTGCTTTATCCATGGCGATTTGGTCAGTGCGCAACTGCCGTGTGATGACCATCAACTTCATGAATCCGATTACCTGCTCATCAGATGCACGCCGGAGTTGTGGGAACGCCATACGAAGGTTCTCAATAGCGACACGCTGTGCCGACATCGCAGGACCAGACTCTTCTATCTTGTCTAGGCTGAATGATGACCAATCAGCCCATGATGCAATCTCATCTACGAGGCCGGCGATGTTCCCTGTTCCCTGTCGTACAAACTCATCAACATCACGCAGGTTGAAGCCGAACTGCAGCAGCGTGTCTGCTCCACGCTTGAAGCCTTCATCTGCCAGATAGAGATCAGCGAGTGCCTGCTGCTGTGCTTCGCCCTCTAGTTTGAGTGCTTCAGCGAAGGCAATCGTCTGATCTACGGCAGTTGCTTTGCGTGCTGCATAGATGCCGTAGACAGTAGCAGCGACACCGATGATGGCTGTGACTGCACCTGCGAAGCCAAGCGCAATGCCAGAGACTGTTCGCAGGGAGATGCCGAAGGTATCAACAGCCACTTTGCCGATAGCGAGCACGCTTGTGTAGACGGTTGTTGCGACTTTGAGTGCTGCGAACGCACCAACGAGGCCGAGGATAATCTTTCCGAATGTTCCTAGTCCACTGATTGCATTGATGACTTTGCCTGCGAGATAGGCAAATGCTTCACCGAGGCCACGCTCCCCGACCAGTTGTGCGAACACGCCAACGGCATCAGCGACAGCACTCACAGTTGGTGCGAGTGCTCCACCAAGCGAGATCGCAACATCCTGCACCTTGTTCTTCGCAATCGTTAGTTGCCCTGATAGTGACTGGATTTGGCGATCAGCGACTGTCTGGGTCACGCCACCTGCAGCCCTCAGGCCATCTTCGTATCTCTTGATCTGTTCGCTCGTACCGATGAGGCCGAGTAGCACGGTTTGGCTTTCATCATTGAAGCCCAACATTGTGAGGATGGCCTTCTTCTCGGCATCAGACTTGCCCTCGAGCGCATCTTCAACATCTCCGATGATGCCGGACATCGCCTGTAGTTCTCCAGCAGAATCAAACACAGTGATTCCGTACTGCTGGAATACCTTGTTGTTCTCTAAAGCCCTGCGCTGCAGTTCACGCAGCACGATTGCGAAGCGTGTTCCTGCTTCCTCGCCCTTTACGCCTTGGTCAGCGAATGCTGAGAGGACTGCGACTCCCTCTTCCACGGTCATGCCAACGGAACGCATGGCTGCTGCTGCCTTGTTGGTCAATGCTGCAGACAACTGCTCAACACTGGCATTCGCCATGATGTTGCCCTGCACTAGAACATCAGCGACACGAGCCATGTTCTCCATGTTCACAGCAGCATCACTGCTCTTCAGGCCGAGCGCACTTTGCGCATCAGCCAACAGTGATGTTGCTACCTCTAGGTCAAACATTCCGGCCTGAGCGAAGCGAGTCACAACAGGCAGTGCCTGAATGGACTGCGAGGCATCAAGACCAGCAGAAGCGAGGAAGAAGTACGCTTGTGCTGCCTCTTGCGCTGAGAAGAGGCTGTTCTTCGCCATCTCACGAGCAGCGTTGCTCATGTTGGTGCGCATCTCTTCTGTGACATTGCCCATGATGGCAAGCGATTCGTTCATGGCCTGATCAAAGTCCATGAAGTTCTTGACGGCGAGACCACCGACTGCGCCGAGTGCAGTCCCGACCTTCGCTAGACCTGTCGCAAGTTTCGTTGCTGCCGTATCCAGCGTCGTCATCACGAAGCCAGTCTTTAGAGCAGCACCTTCTAACTTCTGGAAGTCTTTGATGGCTTTGCTGATGCCACGAGCATCAAAGGTTGTAACGATGGGAACATTGATTGCCATTGCTAGACACCGAACCTTCCGAAACGATTGCGTGTCTGGCTGCTCGCACGAGCCGACGCTGCCTGATACTGCGAGATGCCACCTGTGCGAGATACGACGAGGCGTTCTGCTTTATCCATCTCACGCCGGATTGCACGCTCAACCTTGTGGATGTTCTTGCGCACTGTCGGCCACATGACACGAGAGGCGTTTCCGTACCCTGTCTTGAGGTTCTCCGACAATGTGTTGCCTCGTGTCTGCGTGTTCTGCGCCATGTCAAAGATCATGGCTGCACCATTGCGTTGCGTGATGCGGAGAACAGGCCAAGTGTCGCTACCTGTGCGCTTGCGTCCACCGACACGAGAGTTCACCTGTTGGCGCACTTTGCCGATCTTGTAAACAGGGTATGGACCACGACGACGCTTTGAAGACTTCGCCTCGGTCATCATGCCTGTGAGTATCTTGGTTGGGAATGCTGCACGAACATCCTTCACCAATGGGTCTGCAGCCTGCTTCAGTGCCGTTTCTGTCGCTCGGTACAGTTCTCTGTCTACATAGCGCAACTCTTGCAAGACAGGACCGAAAGCCTTTACATCCACTGTCATCTGCAAGCGTGCCACAGTGCGATCTTACTTTCTGCCGTGCTGCTGCTTGTTGCGCCTCGTCACGATCTGCAGCATCGCATTGAGCATGTTCTCATCCTCTTGCAAGAGGACTGATGGTGGAATGCCTGTCTCAACAGCGAGGAAGGAGATCAGCCATGTGGCTGATCCTTCTCTAAAGGGCTGTCCACCTGCTCCGGCTCATCTGCAGCGACTGTCTCCAGTGCAGCCACAGTGCGCAGCCAGTCAGGATCAAAGACCTTCTCCGTCTTGCCCTCAAACTTCAGGACATGCCACGCAAGCCAACTGAGGTCGGTGAGGCGCATCTCGCGCTCTAACTTCATGACGCTCTTGTTCCAAGTGCGCTCAAACGCCACAAAGTCTGCGAATACTGCCGTGACGGTATCGCTCTTACCGTCTACATAGTTCACTTTGAGTGTGATCTCCATCGCTGCTCCTAGAGATTGTTGTGTGGACTAGATCAGGCAGTTGCCTTGGCGAGCGTTCCACCAGTGAAGGTGAGCGTCGTCATGGCGAGTTCGCCAACGCCACCCATGATCGGAGTGTGCGAAGCGAGGTAGGCGTTGGTGATCGTGTAGGACGGATTGGTCGCAGACACTGCACCACTCGTCGGCTTCAGAACCACAGTCGTGCGAGTGCCAACCAGCGGATAGATGGTGGCCTCCACGCTGGAAGCAGCGAAGTCCTGCATCAGGCTGATCTCGCAGGAGTTGTTCTGAAGGCCAGCGTCGTACTCGTGACCAGTGGAGCCGAACGCAGTGACCTCAATCTGATCCTTCTCGTAGGTGAGGGTCACAGAGTTGGCGTGATCGCTGAGTGCGACAGCATTGATGGTGATGGAAGCGTCGGTGAGAACGATCTTCGGCATTTGGTTTACTTCTCCTTGCTCTGTGCCTCAGTTGAGGCTTCGGCTTCTTTGGTCTGCTTCGCTGCGACTGGCGTGATGTGCTCGCCCTCAATGAGTGCGTCAATGTTCACGCCAGAATCATCTCCGAGCGACACGATTGCGCCACGCTTGCCGAGGCTGCATACATCGCTTGTGATCTTGTATTGCTGCGTCATGCAGGCTCCTTCGTTACGCATGGACTGTGAGTTGGAACTGAACGGAGAGGAAGTTTGCATCCGCTTCGTTTACAGCGACAACATTTGCTGCAGAGGACAGTATCAGGGTCTGTACCACTCCACCGAGGGTTCTGTCGCTTTCTAGTGCTGCACGGATGCTTGTTGCACCTGTTGGCGAAAGGTACGCATCTAGTGCGTCGTTCGCTGTGCGATCTGTGTATCGCCCAACAACGACATTGATGGTAAAGGCCATCTCAACATCTCCAAGTCCCATCGCTCTGTGGTAGGTCACTGAGGTCAGTTCAGGAAATGCGAATGGAGGGTTGATCTGTTCCGGCTGGAACGAGTAGGTGCGCAGACCGCTGACTGTGCTGAGGGCAGTCTTGATCGCATCAGTAACGGCGCTGATAGATGCAGGCATCAGGCGATACCCATCAAACGATACGGATTGAGAAGGTCTCGGACATCGGGATCAACGGCACGCACCTGAATCGCCATGTCAGAGAAGCCAATCACGCCGAGTGCAGCGTTCAGTCTGGCGAATCCACGCATAGAGAGCAAGACACATGCTTCCCGAATGTCATCAGGGATTGCGTTCCATCCCCATTGTGCCGTCACACGCACCAACGGCCTGTCAGGACCATACTGCAGAGGGAAGGTCTTGCCACCGATTGCAGTGATGCGTCGGTAAGGCCGGCTCTGAAGCGTTGCGTTCAGTGGCTCTAGTTGGTAGTCCGTACCCTGCGTCCAGACAGTTGAGAAGGTTCCATCTGCATTGTCGTCTGTTGCAACGGTAACGCTGCTGTTGGCGATGTCGTTCTGCAGGGGCTGTGTGTATGAGTTGAACGGATACATCGTGATTGCCGTAGATGAGGTCTTGTAGAAGAACCTTCCGCAGTATCCGTCTATCCGGCGTGATGCTCCCTCAATCGCATTCTCAATGAGGGCATCATCAGTGTTGTCTGTGAGGCGCAGCGCAGCCTTTACTTCTGCGAGTGTGCAGTATCCATTCGTGACTGCCACTGTCAGTCTTTCTTCGTCGTGCGCTTCTTCGCAGCAGGCAGCACGGCACGCTCTTCAGCAGGTGCAATGCTCGCTGCTTCTGGTTCTCCTGCCACGCCATGCGAACGCAGTTGCTGCTCAACAAGGGCAGCACGCTCTTTCAGGCCACGCTGGATGTATCCACGCAACTCGGCCTGCAGCGCAGCGATGTCTCGCTCTTTGCTGTTCATGTTCACTCCGTTCTAGTCAGGATGCGCTGGAGGCTCCCCCGACAGCAGCCTCCAGCGCAATCCTAGACCACTCAGAAGGTCGGAGTGACCAATCCGGTTCCGCTGATCTTCGCCCAAGCGTTCGGATAGCGATTCGCCGTGTAGGCAGCGTATCCGTAGACCACGGCGAGGACATCCAACTCTGCAGCCTTCGGCTGATCAAAGCGGAGGTACATCGGAGCAGCACCATCTTCCCACAGGTGGAGTTCCTGCAGGTTGCCGATGAACACGACATCTTCGTTGGTTCCGGCTCCGTTGCTCGTGGTGACATTCGCATCGGTGATGATGGGCAGACCAGCGATCTCGTATCCGCTGTTTCCGTACTGCGCAGCACCATTGCCCGAAGCCATGCCGTTCATGTTGCGAGGCGCAGGCACGACGAGGGGACGGTTGGTCGTGTCCAGCGCAGCCATGATGAACGCCAGACGGCGAGGATGCATCACGACAACATTGGGACCAGCGAAGAAGGTGGTCTGCACCTTCTGGATCGCATCCATCAACTTCGGCCAGAACTCCGCAGCAGAAGGCGAAGCGTCGGTGTAGGTGACGCTCTGACCAGCCGAGGCCAGCAGTTCAGCGACGACCTTCGCATCCAACTTCGTGTGCCACGCCGAGATGAGGTCGTTCATGACGATGCTGTCCACGCCAGTGCCACGCTCCAGAGCCTGTCGGCTCACGGTCTGCTGACCAGCGATGGTCTCAACGGAGATGTCCAACTTCGTGTCATCCATGTTGGTCTCCGAGACAGCAGAACCTTCGGTCTGCACATCAACGCTGGAGCCAGTGGTGATCTTGGAGATGGAGATGGTCAGACCCTGAGCAGGCAGCGGATGCTTGCGAGCAGCGTCAGCAACAGGCCGTCCGGCTCGTGCATACGGAGCAGCGAGGTCGGTGAGGTACTGCGGAACGACGAGGCCGGCGAAGTTGGCACTCGTGACATCACGACGCTCAATGCGCTCTTCGCTCATGTGGCGAGCAAGACGCTCACGAGCCTCAACATCGCCGTTGAACTGTGCGTTGAAGGCATCCACGAGGAAGTTGTTGCTGGCGTTCTTCTCGTAGGTACGAGCCTCACGCTTCACTTCCACGATGGCAGTGTTGGTGCGCACCTCAGCAGCAGCCTTGCTGCGAGCCTCGAGTTCCTTGTGCATCTTGATGGACTCATCCAGATCGGCAGCACTGCGAAGCGCAACGGCGATCTTGTCATCCTCTTCAGCAGTCAGTTCACGAGCCTCGGCCTCAGCCACAGCAACGATCTGCTCGGCCTCAGCGAGAAGGCTGTTCCGCTTCTCGGTGATCTTCTCGGACATGGACATTGTTTGTTCCCCTTTCACGGGATCGGTGTCAGTTGTACCAAGTGATCGGACAAGTGACCTTCAGATCGGCTTGTGATCGGCTTGCGCTTTACGGAGTTGAATCTGCCGTTTACGCACATTCAATGCCGTTGTGTTCGGCAGAGTAACAGTCTCTGTGCTGTTTCTGCTGCGAACCTGCGCCACAGTCTGCTCATAGGCAGGATAGGTGACGACCGAAACATCAAAGAGTTTCACTTCACGCAGTTCACGAGTGCGCTTGTCAGTGCTCCATGAATCCTTCACGGTCTCAAAGGCGAAACTCATCTGGCTGATATCGCCACGACGCAGCGCAGAAAGAATCTTCGCAGCATCAGGATTGTTCGTATCCAACTGCGCCTCAACACGCAGGCCGTAGTCATCCTCTTCAAGAAGAAGAGTGCCGGAACGACTGCGTGCCAACGGCACTCCTTCATGGTCAATCAAGAGGCGAACATCAGCACCATCTTTGATGGTCTTGCGGAATGCGCCACGCTTCACGAACTCTGTCCACGGCAACGGCTCGCTCGGGCTGTCAAAGACCGCTGCATAGCCGACAAGCGTGCTGCCATCACCAACAGAACGCATCTCCAGATTGGAGTAAGCAATGCAGCGATTACCAGTTTGCTGAATGACCCACGACTTCGGGATTGTGACGCAGGCTTCCACTTCCACTGTGAGGCCATCGGTGGTTTCTTCCTCGCCATCTTCCATTGGTTCTGCTTCTGGCTGTGCATCTTCCATCGGCATCTCTTCTGGCTGCTCGCCATCTTCAGGAAGCATGATGGCGTTCTGCTCCCAACTGCGCTTCACATCCAGTTGTTCAACGATGCTATTTGCGTAGGTCATTGCTCGTTTCGCTCCAGCCTTTGTTCCATCGCTTCCCCATAGGAGATGAGCGACATAGCCTGCCGTGATTTCTCCACCTTCAATCGCATCCAAGTCTGGCATGTGCCGTGCTATCCAAGGACCGATCTTGCGCCACTTTGCTTCTGTGACTGTTCCTGCAGCCATCTTGCGTGCATCTTCCACTGTTTGTGGTTGCAGGCCATCTCCGCTGTATCCCTCTGCATGCAGTTTGAGGCCTTTGCGTGCTGCTGCACGCATGTATGAAGGAGGTGCGAGGTTGACTGCACGCACTTCACCAACAGGCTCAATACCTTCGCTGATACTTACTGCAACCATCTGATCAATCGCATCTTGCTTGGTGCTATGGCACGCAAGTGTTTCTGCTTCGCCGTCAGCATTGATCTTCACAGTTGCCCAACCTGCACAGTCAGGCTGCGTATCACTAATCCCGTAAGGCATCAATCCACATCCGGCGTAAGGACACGCACTTCCTGCGTGTCTGCAGCAACGATTGCATAGAGTGGCTGTCCTGCAGGCAAATGCAACTCAAAGGGGACAGCGTGCTTCTCTGTTGCCATGCCGTTCGCTGCAGTGACATTTGAGCCACCGATGTAGACACTGCCGTTGCCAAGAACATGCAGATAAACAGTACGATTGATGTTGTCTGCAGGAACAATCACTGAAGCGGTTGTGCCTACCGTGAATGACGCACTGTTCATGCTTGCTTCTCCGCATCTTCTCCGAGGAACGGAAGGTCTGGCGTTCCTGCCATTGGTGCTCCGGGGAGATTGAGGACAAACCTGTCTCCACCTTCGTATGGCTCTCGGTTCTCAATGTGGCGTGCTTCATTCGGTGTGAGCATGCCAGCAGATATCTGCATCTGTGCTGCTCTGATGCGTGTTGCGAGGTCTGCACGCATGAACTCATCTGCATTGAAGTGCAACCGTTGATTCGCAGGCACGAGATCAGACAGGGCATCCTCTAGTCTCCGCATCCAAGGAAGCAGTGTGTGGCGCACGAAGATGATGCCAGCGGATTCAACATTCTGATAGGTCTGGCTGTCTCCACCTGTACCGAGGATCAGATGCAGTGGGATGCGATAGAAGCGTGCGATCTCTCGCACGAGTTGCTCTCTGTGCGCCATCGTGTCCATGTCTGCAGCAGATGCAGTGATCGGCTTCCACTTCAGGCCACCTGTGAGCACAGCAGGCTTTCTGTTCTTGTAGTGCGTATCAATCCAAGTTTCACGCAGGATTTGTGCCTGTTCTTGCGTCAGCGTTCCATCTGTCTCTAGCACGCTGCTCGGAGTGCCTCCATCGCCGTACCACGCAGAAAGGAACCTATTGATGGCAATGTCTGTGCCAATGATGTTCCTGAGGACATCAATCGGTGAGATTCCGAGAGGCTGATTAGGCATCCGCATCCACACGATGTGCTTTATCTCACTGCTGTCGTAGACATCCTTGCCGATCTGATACTGAGGCTTGCCGTCAGTGGTGACCTTCACTCGCACCTTTGATGGGTGGATGTTGCGGATTTCTAGCGGATAGATGCCCTTCATGGGAGTCCACCAGAACGCATTGCCATGAATCGCCAGCGTTGCGATGGTCTGCTGCACGAAATCAAACATCAACTGTTCATCGTTCGGCCTCTTGAACACAGAGGGCAACGGCATGTTCTGCCATCTACCTTGTTTGTCGTTCTGCAGAGACAGAGGCATTGTTGCAACGCTGTCTGCCAGCAGTGTAACTGATGCTGATACTGCGCTCGAGGTGAACGCTGTTCCCTCGTTGACGACTTCGCCAGACCAGTTGCCGAAGATTGGGCGTGCTGTGAGTTGGTTCGGGTCAATGCTCGTTGGAAGAGCACGACGCTCAGGCCGGAAGAGGCTCACGAGTTGGCCTCACATGCAGCAACAAGGATGATGCCAGACACGATCATGGAAAGCGGAATGTTGATCATTGCGACACCTGCGCAGGCTAAGAGTGCTCCAACTGCTTCTACGGCGAAGAGGATGCGTTTCTTCATTCCATCACCATACTGACTCAATCGTAGGAGATGGCGTGTTGCTCTGCCGTCTTGTTGCTCTGTCTAGTGCCATGCACATTGCAATCGCTGCGTCAATCTTGCGCTTGCTGCGTCCTTTACTCAGTCTCCAGCCTGCTTCTGTCATGCGCTGTGCTGCAGACAATACTTGGTCTGTGAATGTTGGTGATCCGTCATGCACAACTTTGCCGGACACGATCATGTCGTAGGCATTGCCACAGGCCGGAATCATGCGTTGTGATGATTGTGGGAACTCCAGCATTGGCAGGCCGTCATCTAGCAGTGCTTCTGCGCTGCGCTG
>Ga0315909_10006148_pt1 | contig 13625 bp, 9 predicted proteins | sample LakEriMetagenome_11_FD_203527 | JGI IMG/M metagenome (GOLD analysis project Ga0315909, IMG submission 203527) | Freshwater fungal communities from buoy surface, Lake Erie, Ohio, United States - Buoy 2 MA125 | ecosystem: Environmental > Aquatic > Freshwater > Lake | place: USA: Lake Erie, Ohio...
TGCGATCAATCAATTGCTCGGTAGGCTTTGACAATGACTAGTGCGGGACATTTCGGCGAATACGGCGGGCGCTTTGTCCCCGAAGCTTTAATTGGCGCGCTCAATGAACTCGAAATCGCTCACAACACCGCTCAGAAGGACCCAGAGTTTTTGGCAGAACTTGCTGAGCTTCACAAAACCTACACAGGTCGCCCCAGCATCATCACAGAAGCAAAGCGTTTTTCGGAGCATGCAGGTGGTGCTCGAATCTTTCTTAAGCGTGAAGATCTCAACCACACTGGCTCGCACAAGATTAATAATGTTTTAGGACAAGCTTTACTCACAAAGCGCATGGGCAAGAAGCGCATCATCGCAGAGACTGGTGCTGGCCAGCATGGCGTTGCATCTGCAACAGCGGCTGCATTAATGGGTCTTGATTGCGTTGTTTATATGGGCGAAGAAGACACTCGACGCCAGTCTCTCAATGTTGCACGAATGAAATTACTGGGTGCACAAGTTGTACCTGTCACAACCGGTTCACGAACTTTGAAAGATGCAATTAATGAGGCAATGCGTGATTGGGTAACAAACGTTGCTGACACTCACTACATGCTCGGAACTGTTGCCGGACCACATCCATTTCCAACAATGGTTCGCGACTTTCACAAGATTATTGGCGAAGAATCACGTGAACAGATGCTTGCCGTAACGGGCAGACTTCCTGATGCGGTCTTAGCCTGCGTTGGTGGTGGATCAAATGCGATTGGAATCTTTAATGCATTTATTCCGGATACTGGAGTCAGATTAATTGGTCTTGAAGCTGGCGGTGATGGAGTCGAAACTGGTCGTCACGCAGCAACAATCACGGGAGGAACTCCGGGAGTTCTCCACGGAACTCGTTCGTATGTATTGCAAGATGCAAATGGCCAAACAATCGAATCTCATTCGATTTCTGCAGGTTTGGATTACCCAGGCGTAGGCCCAGAACACGCATACCTTCATGATGTTGGAAGGGCGGAATACCGCGCGATAAATGATGATGCAGCCATGTACGCATTCTCGTTACTGAGCAAAACGGAAGGCATTATTCCTGCGATTGAAACTGCGCACGCGCTAGCCGGTGCCATTCTTGTGGGACAAGAGTTAGGTCCTCAAGCAAATCTACTCATTAATCTTTCTGGTCGTGGTGATAAAGATGTACAGACCGCCGCTGAATACTTTGGAATTCCACTCTAATGACTCAGCTTGATGTGGTTATGGCAAAGGTGCGCGCCGAAAATCGCGCCGCATTGATTGCTTATATTCCCGCAGGTTTTCCTACACAGGCAGGTTGCACAAAAGCTATACAAGCGTTAGCTGACGCCGGAGTTGATGCGATCGAAATCGGTTTCCCATACAGCGATCCAGTTATGGACGGTCCTGTAATTCAAGAAGCAGCTGAGATTTCACTGAAGGGTGGAACAAATGCTGCCGATGTGTTTGCTGCGCTAAAAACCGCAACAGATACCGGTGTTGCTGCAGTTGTAATGACATATTGGAATCCAATAGAAAGATATGGCGTTGATAATTTCGCGCAATCTATCGCCGATAACGGGGGATCCGGAGTCATTACGCCAGATTTAACAATTGAAGAATCAGATCGATGGTTGGCCGCAGCAAGCAAGAACAAAATCAACCCAATTTATGTGGTTGCACCAAGTACAAATGATTCTCGTCTTGCAGAGGTAACTGCCAAGACCGGGGGATTTGTTTATGCGGCAAGTTTGATGGGAGTCACAGGAACTCGCACCAGCGTTTCATCAGATGCAAGCAGCTTGGTTGCCCGAGTTCGCAGCGTCACCGAACTGCCGATTTCAGTTGGGCTAGGTGTTTCAACACGTGAGCAGGCTAAGTCTCTTGCAGCTTATGCTGATGGCGTGATCGTCGGATCTGCATTTATTAAGTTATTGCTAGATGCAGAAAGTGAACAGGAAGGGTTGGATGCAATTTCGCATTTGGCGAGAGAATTGGCGCTAGGAGTACGTGAAGGGCGCTAGTTTCAACCTTAATTCACAGAATTCATGCTGGGTTTTGACTTGGCACTGTGGGCTCTTTATCTATACTTTCCCTATACACCCAGGCAACTACTGAGAAACCAACTCGATTAATCAAGGAGCAATTGATGGCCAAGAAAGCTGCAAAGAGCGCAGATAACACAACACGTTGGATTGTAGTAGCGATGGTCGCACTTGTTGTGGGTACCGGAGTTATTTTCTCACTCTTTGGTCAAAGCGATAAAGTTTCTGCCTCTCTTTCAGGCTTAGATGGAATGAAAATAAAGCCAGCGGTTTCTTCAACAATTGATACAGCTAATGGTTCTGCTATCACTTTCGATAATGGCGCTGCAACAACTATTGATGTTTGGGAAGACTCGCAGTGCCCGGTTTGTAAAATGTTTGCAGATGCTAACGGTTCATACCTAGAGTCACTTGTTCGCGAAAAGAAAGCAAATGTCCGTTATCACATCCTCTCGTTTCTTGGTGATGAATCAGTCCGGGCAGCGAACGCATCCTTTTGCGCTGCAGATGAGGGACAGTTCTTAGATTTCCATAAAGCTATTTATGCGGTTCAATCCTCTGTTGAAAACTCTGGCTTCTGGAGCAACGAAACACTTGTAGAGATGGGCAAGAAAATCGGTATTACTTCGACAACGTTTGAGAACTGTGTAACCAAGGGTTCAAAGGTTGACCTAGTTCAAGCAAACTCTGATTCAATGAGTAAGTATGGCGTTCAAGGAACACCAACTGTCTTCATCAATGGCAAGAAGTGGGAACGCACACAAAATGCATTCCTACTCGAGGAATTCAAAGCAGCTGTAGAGGCTGGTTAAAACTTGAATTTAGCTTTCCCGACTCCATCACAATCCGTCCTAGAGCTTGGTCCTTTAACCATTCACTATTACGCACTGTGCATCATTACTGGCATAGCAGTAGCGATTTGGTTAGGCGGTAGGCGCTTTCAGTACAAAACTGTTCAAGGTCAATCAATTGTTTCTGAAGTAGCAATTGTTGCTGTGCCTTCTGGAATTATCGGTGGGCGTATCTATCATGTGATTTCATCACCTAATGCTTATTTTGGTGCTAACGGTTCTCCAATAGATGCTTTCAAGATTTGGGAAGGCGGATTGGGTATTTGGGGCGCGATTTCTCTTGGCTTGTTAGGCGCATATCTTCGCTACCGTTCATTAGCTAAGAAAGTAGATCTACCATCATTTGCTGTTTTTGCCGACGCTTTAGCTCCTGGAATTCTCTTTGCGCAAGCAATTGGCCGTTTTGGTAATTGGTTTAACGGCGAGCTTTTTGGAAAGCCATTAGATGCTTGGTGGGCTGTTGAGATTCCTTTGCGTTATCGTCCCATTGGTTTTACCGAGTTTGAGTCATTTCACCCAACCTTTTTATACGAAGCAATCTGGTGCACCTTAGTTGCTGTCCTTATTCTCATGTACGGAAAGAATTTTAAAGCCGGACAATCTTTTGCACTTTATGTCGCCGCTTATTGTCTCGGTCGCTTTTTTATTGAATTGATACGTATCGACACTGCGAACACAATTGCAGGCTTGCGCGTCAATGTTTGGGTCAGTGTGCTCGTAGGAGCAGGGGCGGCTCTCTATTTTGCTCGCGCCTCTAAAAAGATTCAGTAACTGTCAGGTAGGCTTCTAGACATGAGTTTGGAAGAGGTCTACCAAAGAAATCTAGAGCACCGCACCCATCGTGCCGGTTGGCTTCGTGCCGCTGTACTTGGCGCAAATGATGGCCTGGTTTCAACTGCTGCATTAATGATTGGTGTTGCCGCTGCTGGTAAACAAGATTTCATCATCACGGCAGGTGTGGCAGGAATAACTGCTGGCGCGATGTCCATGGCCGTTGGTGAATACATTTCAGTTCGCTCACAAAACGATATTGAAGAATCAGATCGCACCATAGAAATTGCCCACTTAGCTGCAGATCCAGAAGGTGAGTTACAAGAGCTTCAACAAATTTACATCGGACGCGGTTTAACTCCAGCGCTTGCATTACAGGTAGCACTCGAAATGCATCGCAGGGATCCGCTCGAAGCACATTTGCGTGATGAGTTGGGCCAACACCCAAATACAAAGGCCCGTCCAGTCCAGGCAGCGGTTGCTTCAGCAGTTTCATTTACGCTCGGCGGATTGATTCCATTTGCTGGAGCCTTTGCTCCAACACTTGGCACCAAGGCTTGGAGCATCGTTGCCTTTACTCTAGGCGGATTGATCCTGACGGGCGTGGTCTCAGCCCTCACTGCAGGCTCAAAGCTGCTCTCGCCGACTCTGCGTGTTCTTATCGGAGGCTCACTGGGAATGGCTATCACCGCAGGAATTGGAAAGATTGCACATATCTCGGGCATCTAATTAGCCCACTTGTTGCTACGATTTCGCCATAAGCAGTTTGCAGCACGGGCCAAGGATGTCCCTTTTCAAGTAAGGACAAATCCTTAGGAGCGCGCCCATGGCACTTGCATCCAACTATCCACAAGCACAGGGACTCTATGACCCTGCCGCAGAACATGATGCATGTGGAGTTGCGATGGTTGCCACACTCAACAAGGTTGCAACACACGAGATTGTTGCTAAAGCGCTCACAGCATTGCGCAATATGGAACACCGCGGTGCATCTGGTGCTGAACCAGATAGTGGAGATGGCGCAGGAATCCTTATCCGCGTTCCAGATGCATATTTTCAAGCTGTTGTTGATTTCAAACTTCCAGCAGCCGATGCATATGCAACAGGTATTGCATTTATCGCAAAAGGTGCCGACTTTAGGGAAGAGATTGCTCGGATAGCCGAAGAAGAAGGTTTAGTTGTTTTGGGCTGGCGCGAAGTCCCGATTAACTCATCATCTCTGGGAAAGACCGCCCTATCAGTCATGCCTGATTTTCATCAGCTTTTTGTCGCAGGCAAAAATGGCGAGACTGGGATTGCCCTTGACCGTCTAGCTTTTTGTCTTCGAAAGCGCGCTGAGCACTCTTTAGATTTGTACTTTCCTTCGTTGTCTTCGCAAACAATCGTTTACAAGGGAATGCTTACAACGGGACAGTTAGAGGAATTTTTCCCAGAACTATCTGATGAGCGTGTTGTTTCTCCGCTTGCTTTGGTTCACTCACGTTTTTCAACCAATACATTTCCGTCATGGCCGCTTGCTCACCCTTATCGATTTATTGCCCACAACGGAGAAATCAATACTGTCAAGGGAAATCGCAATTGGATGCGCGCTCGCGAATCATTGCTAGAAAGTGATCTAATTCCCGGTGATCTCAAGCGCTTATTTCCTATCGTTGAAATGTCAGGATCAGATTCAGCTTCATTTGATGAAGTACTAGAACTTTTGTATTTGGGTGGACGTTCACTTCCGCACGCGGTGTTAATGATGATTCCAGAGGCGTGGGAGAACCATGCAACGATGCCGCAGAATCGTCGCGACTTCTACGCCTTCCACGCATCGATGATGGAGCCCTGGGATGGTCCTGCATGTGTGACTTTTACAGATGGACATCAAGTAGGCGCAGTTTTAGATCGCAACGGTTTACGTCCATCTCGTTACTGGGTCACTAAAGATGGAATGGTTGTGCTTGCATCCGAGGTTGGCGTACTAGATGTTCCCGCCGAAAATGTGGAACGTAAAGGTCGCTTGCAACCAGGCAAAATGTTCTTGGTAGACATTGAACAAGGCCGAATCATTGAAGATGGCGAAATCAAAGATGGTTTAGCAAGTGCAGCACCGTATGGCGATTGGTTACATGCAGGAATCGTGAAGTTGAGCGATCTTCCATCACGCGAACATATTGTGTATCCGCACTCATCAGTTGTTCGGCGCCAGAGGGCTTTTGGTTACACGGAAGAAGATTTACGTATTTTGGTTACACCAATGGCAAAGAACGGCATGGAGCCATTGGGATCGATGGGTACCGACACCCCAATTGCAGCTCTTTCTGACAAGCCTCGCTTGATTTTTGATTATTTCTCACAACTTTTTGCCCAAGTTACCAACCCACCACTTGATGCAATTCGTGAAGAGTTAGTGACAAGCCTTGGAACTTCTATGGGGCCAGAGCACAATCTCTTGGATCCTGGTCCAAGTAGTTGTCGTCAAATCTCTCTTGCGTTCCCAGTAATCGACAACGATGAACTCGCAAAGATTATTCACGTTAACGCCGATGGTGACTATCCAGGTCTAGGTGCGCATGTAGTCCGTGGGTTATTTAGCATCGCAGATGGTGGAGATTCTCTTCGTGAACGTCTGACTGAAATCAGAGCAGAGGTTTCGCAAGCGATTAAAGATGGTGCACGAATTATTGTTTTGTCAGATCGCGATGGGGACGCTGAAAATGCACCAATCCCATCGTTGTTACTTACCTCTGCGGTCCATCACCATTTGATCCGCGAAAAGACTCGCACCAAGGTAGGGCTAGTTGTTGAGGCGGGAGATGTACGCGAGGTTCACCATGTTGCACTGCTTATTGGTTATGGAGCGGCCTGCGTTAATCCATACCTTGCAATGGAATCTGCAGAAGACCTAGTTTTACAAGGAGTCATTTCAGGAATCACTCCTGAAAAGGCGGTCAAGAATTTAATTAAGAGCCTTGGAAAAGGCGTCTTAAAGGTCATGTCCAAAATGGGTATCAGCACCATTGCTTCTTATACAGGTGCGCAGGTATTTGAAGCTATTGGGCTTTCACAAGAAGTTGTCGACGAATACTTTGTAGGAACAACATCTCGCCTCGGCGGAGTCTCACTTGATGTAATTGCAGAAGAAACAATCGCGCGCCACCACATTGCATATCCACCTGGGGGAGAAATTCCCGGAACCAAGCGCTTGCCAATCGGCGGCGAGTATCAATGGCGTCGCGAAGGTGAACCACACCTATTTGATCCAGAAACTGTATTTACTTTGCAGCATTCAACTCGAAATAAGCGTTATGACGTGTTTAAGCGCTACACCGATCGAGTTAACGAGCAGAGCAAGCGCCTGATGACTCTTCGTGGTTTGTTCCAGTTTAAAGATGGAGTTAATCCACCTATCTCTGTTGATGAGGTAGAGCCAATCAGTGAAATCATTAAGCGTTTTTCTACTGGCGCAATGTCGTATGGATCGATCTCGGCCGAAGCCCATGAAACCCTTGCAATCGCGATGAACCGACTTGGTGGCAAATCAAATACAGGTGAAGGTGGCGAAGAAGTCGAACGAAATATTCCTATGGCAAATGGGGATTCGAAGCGTTCTGCCATCAAGCAGGTTGCTTCTGGCCGTTTCGGTGTTACAAGTAATTACCTTGTAAATAGCGATGACATTCAGATCAAGATTTCTCAGGGTGCAAAGCCAGGAGAAGGTGGACAGCTACCGGGTAACAAGGTTTATCCATGGATCGCAAAGGCCCGTTATTCAACTCCTGGTGTGGGATTGATTTCACCGCCTCCACACCATGATATTTATTCGATTGAAGATCTTGCACAACTGATTCATGATTTAAAGAACGCAAATAAGAACGCGCGCGTGCACGTCAAACTGGTTGCCGAAGTGGGCGTTGGTACCGTTGCAGCTGGTGTTTCGAAAGCACATGCGGATGTTGTTTTGATTTCCGGCCATGATGGTGGAACCGGTGCTTCACCACTGACATCGCTCAAGCATGCAGGTGCGCCATGGGAACTGGGTCTAGCTGAAACTCAGCAGACCTTGCTGCTCAACGGCTTGCGTGATCGCATCGTTGTTCAAACCGATGGTCAGTTAAAAACTGGACGCGATGTTGTCATTGCAGCTCTGCTTGGAGCAGAAGAGTATGGATTTGCCACTGCGCCGCTAGTCGTTTCTGGTTGCATCATGATGCGCGTATGCCATTTGGATACCTGCCCAGTAGGTGTTGCAACTCAAAACCCTGAGCTTCGCAAGAAGTTCACCGGAAAACCAGAATTTGTTGAAACTTTCTTTGAATACATCGCAGAAGAAGTTCGTGAAATCTTGGCTCAACTGGGCTTCCGTACACTTCAGGAAGCAATTGGACATGTTGAGTTCCTAGATACTCGCAAAGCTGTTGATCACTGGAAGGCGGCTGGATTAAACCTAGAACCTTTGTTGGTTCGCCCAGATGTTGACAGCGCATTGCACAACACAACTAAACAAGATCACGGGCTAGATGCAGCGCTGGATAACCAACTGATTGAACTCGCTCAACCAGCATTAACTAAGGGTGAGTCAGTGAAAATCGATCTGCCAGTACGAAATGTTAATCGCACCGTCGGAACTATGTTGGGTGCCGAAGTCACTCGCAAATACGGCGCTGAAGGTCTACCTGCAGGAACAATCGATGTTACGTTGCATGGATCTGCCGGTCAGTCACTAGGTGCCTTTATTCCACGCGGTGTTGCAATTCGATTGTATGGAGATTCCAATGATTACGTTGGTAAGGGAATCTCTGGTGGTCGAGTTGTTGTTCGCCCAGATGTAAAGGCAACATTTCCTTCACAAGACAATGTAATTGCAGGAAATGTCATTGGTTATGGTGCTACAGCAGGAGAAATCTTTATTCGTGGAGTTGTGGGAGAGCGCTTCTGTGTACGTAACTCTGGTGCACTTGCAATTGTTGAAGGAATTGGAGATCACGGTTGCGAGTACATGACTGGTGGCACTGTTGTTGTATTGGGTCGCACCGGTCGCAATATTGCTGCAGGTATGTCAGGTGGGCGTGCATTTGTTTTGGATCTTGATGCGGCCAATGTGAATTCTGACATGGTTGATGTTCTGGCAGTTCCACAGGATCAGAAAGAGATTCTGAAGGATCACATTTCAAAATACTTTGCCGAAACGGGTTCGGAAGTTGCTAACGTTTTGCTAAAGGATTGGGAGAAGAGCTTGGCTCGCATCTCATTAATCATGCCGCGTGACTATGCGCGTGTGCTGGCGGCAATGGAGCGGGCCACCCGTGAAGGTTTACCTGTTGATGCGCTAGTAATGGAGGTTGCAGCAAATGGCTGATCCAAAGGGATTCATGACAACACCACGCGAGACTCCAAAGCGACGTCCAGTAGATGTGCGTATTAAAGACTGGCGCGAAGTTTACGAGCCACAAAGCATGGAGCATCTACAAAAGCAGGCAGGTCGCTGCATGGATTGTGGAATTCCTTTCTGTCATAGCGGTTGTCCTCTGGGCAATCTAATTCCCGAATGGAATGACTTGATGTACCGAGGTGACAAGGATGAAGCGATTGATCGCTTGCATGCGACAAACAACTTTCCTGAATTCACGGGACGTCTTTGCCCTGCACCCTGTGAAACCGCCTGCGTAGTCGGTATCAATCGTGATGCCGTAACAATTAAGCAGATCGAACTTCGCACCATTGAAGAAGCTTTTGGAGCTGGAACCGTTAAGCCTTTAGCGCCAGATCGCCTTACCGGTAAGACTGTCGCAGTAATTGGTTCTGGGCCTGCAGGTCTTGCTGCTGCGCAGCAGTTAACACGCGCTGGCCACACCGTTGCCGTCTATGAGCGCGCTGACAAAATCGGCGGTTTGTTACGTTACGGAATTCCAGAGTTCAAGATGGAAAAGCACATTCTGGACCGCCGTTTAGAACAAATGGAAAAAGAGGGAACACGTTTTCGTCCGGGTGTTGATGTTGGAAATGAATTAACTGGCTCTGATCTGCGAAAGAAATACGACGCAGTAGTTTTGGCGGTCGGATCAACTCAGTGGCGTGATCTATCAATTAAGGGTCGCGAACTCAAAGGGATTTACCAAGCCATGGAGTTTTTACCATGGGGCAATAAGCAAGCTTTGGGAGAAATCGAAGCTCCACCAATTAATGTGGCAGGAAAGCATGTTGTCATTCTTGGTGGCGGAGACACAGGCGCAGATTGTTTGGGAACATCAATCCGACAAGGTGCAGCAAGTGTTACTCAACTTGAAATCATGCCTCGTCCAACGGATGAACGACCAACAGGACAGCCATGGCCGACATACCCAATGATTTATCGAGTATCTAGTGCGCATGAGGAAAAAGACAATCGCATGTTCTCGGTCAGCACTGAAGAGTTCTTGGGGGATGGGCAAGGAAATCTGCGTGCAATCAAGATTGTAGAAACTCAATTCGTTAACGGAAAGTTCGAAGCTGTAGCTGGATCAGAAAAAGAAATCCCTTGCGATTTTGTGTTCATGGCTATGGGCTTTACAGGCCCAGAGAAATCTTCGCTGATTACGCAATTAGAAGTTGAATTAGATGAGCGCGGAAACATCAAACGCGATGAAAAGTTCCAAACAACCGAAGAAGGCATTTTCGTAGCTGGTGATGCTGGTCGCGGTCAGTCATTAATCGTATGGGCCATCGCTGAAGGTCGAAGTGCAGCCGCCGAAGTTGATAGATATCTCACGGGACGCACACAACTTCCTTCACCTATAGCGCCAACTGACCGTCCATTAATGGTTTAAGGTACATACATGCGTAGAGCGAAAATTGTGTGCACGATGGGTCCTGCCGTTGAATCTGCCGAAAAGGTGAAAGAACTCATCGATGCTGGAATGAATATGGCGCGCTTAAACCTTTCACATGGTGGTTACGAAGAGCATCAAAGCCGTCTGGACCGTGTGCGTGAGGCGGCCAATGCCGCAGGAAAGCCAATCGCAATTCTTATTGACCTTCAAGGTCCAAAGATTCGTCTTGCTCGATTTGCAAATGGTCCCCATGAATTAGAGCGTGGCGATGTTTTCACAATCACAACAGATGAAGTTGAAGGTACCAAGGATCGTGTTGGTACCACTTACAAAGGTTTGCCAGGGGATTGCAAACCAGGAGATCGCATCCTTATTGATGATGGAAAAGTTACCGTTGAAGTTGTAGAAGTTAAAGGCAACGATGTTGTCACTAAGGTTATTCAGCCAGGAGCAGTAAGTAACAGCAAAGGCATTAACTTGCCAGGTGTTGCCGTTTCAGTTCCAGCGCTTTCAGAAAAAGACAAAGAGGATTTACGCTGGGGTATGAAAGCGGGTGCAGATTTCATTGCACTGTCTTTTGTTAGAAACGCTGCCGATATCAAAGATGTTCATGCGATTATGGATGAAGTTGGTTTCCGAATTCCAGTAATTGCAAAGATTGAAAAGCCACAAGCGGTAGATAATCTTGAAGAGATCGTTGCTGCCTTTGATGGCATCATGGTTGCCCGTGGCGATCTGGGAGTAGAGATGCCAATCGAAGAAGTGCCACTAGTACAAAAGCGTTGTATTGAATTAGCTCGTGAAGCGGCCAAGCCAGTCATCGTTGCCACCCAGATGCTTGATTCGATGATCACAAACTCTTCACCTACTCGCGCCGAAGCGACAGATTGTGCCAATGCGGTCCTAGATGGCGCAGATGCCCTGATGTTGTCGGGAGAAACCTCTGTTGGTGCTTTTGCGATCGAAGCGGTCGCAACAATGGCCCGCATCATCGCCCGTACCGAAGAAGGCGGCTTCGAAATGATTCGTGCCTTGCGCACAACCCCAAAGACAAAAGGTGGCGCAATTACCCGTGCAGCAGCTGAAGTAGGCGCAATTGTTGGTGCAAAGTATTTGGTGACTTTCACTCAATCAGGAGACTCTGCACGCCGAATGGCACGACTGCGTTCACCTATTCCTATCGTTGCATTTACTCCAGAAATTGGAACATATAACCGCTTAGCTTTATCGTGGGGAGTCGAACCAGAGGTAACTCCAATGGTTAAGCACACTGATGAGATGGTGAAGCAGGCTGATACTTTGTTAATTGAGTCAGGCCGCGCTCACGTGGGCGAAAATGTAGTCATCGTTGCAGGATCGCCTCCAGGAATTCCTGGTTCGACCAATGCAATGCGGGTCCACGTTGTAGGAGATGCTGTTGGCGGAGTAGTTGCTGCCTACCGCTAAGATTGCTTCAGTAAGGGCCTCGGTACTCCAACGGTAGAGAGGGCAGTCTCAAACACTGCATAGTGTCGGTTCGAATCCGACTCGGGGCACATCGTTTTTCAAAAGCGACACAAGTTTTGACCCATCCCGGGAGGATAAATCGGATATGACAGTTCGAATTCTGGTGGCAGAGGATGAAACTTTAATCCGTATGGATCTTGTTGAAATGTTGCAGACCGCTGGTTACGAAATAGTTGCTCAGGCAACAAATGGTCAAGAAGCAATTGATCTAGCCATTGAACACACTCCAGATTTAGCAATTCTGGATGTAAAAATGCCGGTCCTAGATGGAATTTCAGCGGCGGAGAAAATCATTGAGATAGCACCAGTTTTAATGCTGACCGCATACTCGCAAAAGGAGCTGGTAGATCGAGCTCGTGATGCAGGAGTAATGGCATACGTTGTTAAACCATTTACTATTGCAGACTTAATGCCAGCGATTGAAATCGCGATCAGTCGCCACACGCAAATGAAATCTCTTGCAGATGAAGTGGCTGATCTGCATGATCGACTGGAGACACGAAAGTTGATTGATCGGGCAAAAGGATTGTTAATGAAAGCGCTCAACCTTTCAGAGCCCGAGGCTTTCTCTTGGATTCAAAGGGCAGCGATGGACCGCCGATTAACCATGAAAGAGGTCGCTGAGGCGGTGGTCAACCCCAACGCAGTACCTGATAAGTAAGCCTGAAGGGCCAGGTCGATTTCCCTGGATCTGGCCTCATCCGGCTCTCAAATCTCTCCCAGAAAAGTATTTACCTATCGAAAGGCACTAGTTACACTTCGAACAACCTTTTTGAAGATCATCTAGATATCTTTGAAAATGTAACTTACTAAAGGAGAAAAAATGCAGAAATTCAACAAAGCAGCCATCTTGGTTGCTGCTGCAGTAACCAGCTTGGTACTTGCTGGTTGCGGTGGAGGAGGAACAGCATCTGGTCCTCTAAAGATTGGTTCTTTATTGCCTGAGACAGGCAGCCTTGCATTCCTTGGGCCACCAGAGTTTGCAGGAGTTGATCTAGCTGTTGCTGATATCAACGCAGCAGGTGGAGTTCTTGGAGAAAACATTGAGCACATTCGTGGCGACTCAGGAGATACAAGTACTGACATCGCACAACAGACTGCTGACTCACATATTTCAGCAGGCGTAAGTGCAATCGTTGGTGCAGCATCCTCTGGAGTTTCCTTCACAGTAATCGACAAGATTGCTGGCGCTGGAATCGTCCACTTCTCACCAGCAAACACATCACCAGATTTCACAAACTATGCAGATGACGGTTATTACTTCCGCTCAGCTCCTTCAGATACTTTCCAGGGAGCAGTTCTTGGTCAGTTGATGGCTAAGGAAGGCGCAAAGAATGTCGCAATCCTTAACCTTGATGATGCGTACGGAAATGGTCTTGCTAAGTACGCAATGGCTGCATTTACTGGAACATCAACAAACATTGTTTACAACCCACAGGCTTCAGACTTCTCAGCTGATGTTGCAAAGGCAAAGGCTGCAAAGCCAGATGCAATTGCGATTATCGGTTTTGATGAGACAGTAAAGATTTTCACTGAGCTTATCAAGCAGGGAATCGGACCTAACAAGGTTAAGACATACCTAGTAGATGGAAACCTTTCAAGCGGTGCTTACAAGGATCTACCTGCAGGAATCATGAAGGGCGTTAAGGGAACTCTTCCTGGCGTAT
>Ga0315909_10006150_pt1 | contig 13619 bp, 22 predicted proteins | sample LakEriMetagenome_11_FD_203527 | JGI IMG/M metagenome (GOLD analysis project Ga0315909, IMG submission 203527) | Freshwater fungal communities from buoy surface, Lake Erie, Ohio, United States - Buoy 2 MA125 | ecosystem: Environmental > Aquatic > Freshwater > Lake | place: USA: Lake Erie, Ohio...
ATAAAGGAGGCATAGCAGCAGGAGACAATCCGCACAATGTTATCATAGATATAGATACCAATTTGGGAACTTTTGAGCTAGGATGGAATACCAACGCTGTGAACAATGCAATACTTGACCTAGAAGTCAAGAATACTGGAGCTCCGTCTTATCCCACTCCTCAAATTTACATGACAGCACAAGTGATACTCACGCAAATAGGAACAGAATGACAATAGACAAGATAGATCCTGCACAAATAGCAGAGGCACTAGCACTACTACAACAGAAACTACCAACGGAGTCTGAGGTGGGTGCTATCGCCAAAGGTAAGTACAAGAATAAGATGAGCAAGTACATCACTAAGATCATCAATTACTCAATAGTGTTTATACTAATAGGTACAATAGTAAGCGGAGCAATATGGCTGATGAGATATTAAGTGGCCTTAAAGGCATAAAGCAAGAGTTAAGGGCGGTACAAGATCAGATGGCTGGTCTAGATGCTGGCTCAGATGAATTTATCAAGTTATCTCAGAAAGCTGGAGAGCTGAGAGATAGAATGAAAGATGTCAAGGAGGCTGTAAATTCACAAGCTGGTCCAGCAATAAGCAACTTTGGTAACAATTTATCTATAGCAAGAGGTCAGCTCATGGAGCTAGATCTTGAGGGTTTTAGTGAGTCAATCAAAAGGATGGGGGTCAATGTAGCCTCAATCAATTTTGGAATGTTGAAAGATGGTCTATCTGCTGCAGGTAGTGCTTTAGTAGATATAGGTGCAACCATTATCACTAATCCTATCATGTTACTGGGAGGAGTTTTGGCTGGTGTGGTAATGTACTGGGATGAGATAACAGCTGCCATCTTCAAAACTAATCAAGCACAAAAGCTCAATGCAGAGATAACAGCTGAAATGAATAAAGCTATCAGTGGTGAGCTGGTATCTTTAGAAAAGAATAAAGCTTTATTGAATGATGCTAATCTATCACAAGAGAAAAGAGTAGCAATCATCAATGAGTTAAAAAAGACTTATCCTGATTATCTAGGTAATATCAATGCAGAGACTATAAGTAATGATAAACTAAGTGCAGCTCTTAGTAATGTAAACAAAGCTCTCTTTTTAAAGTATGAGATACAAGCTAGAGAGAAAACTTTACAGCCATTATTTGAAAAAAGACTACAACTTGAAAATGATTTAGCAGCAGCTGAACAAGCAAGAGTAGAAAATCAGAACAAGATAGCAAAAGCTCAACAAGAAGCAAGGAATGCTGGAGCTGCTGCTGCCTATGCTAACTATCAAGAGATTGAAAAAATAGGCAACTTAGAGACTGGTCAAGTAGAAAAGATTAAAGCAGATATTGATGCTACCAGTAAACTGATCAATGACTCTATAGCTAAGATATCATCCACTCAATTAGAGCTAGATAAGTTCACTGTCAAATCAAATGAAAAGACAAAAGAAAGCACTGTCAAAACTCAGAAAGAGACTACCAAAAAAGTAGTAGATGAAAAAATTGATAGGAATAAAATCCTAGCTCAGTACAATCAGGAGCAAGCAGAAGATGATATTGCACTAGCTGCAGAGGTAGCTGATAAGAATGCTGCCATGTCTCAAGCCCTGACAGATAAAGAAAGAGAGAGAGCAATAGAAAAGACTGAGATAGCTAAGACTGCCTACCAAGAGTTATCTAAAATTGATCAAGAATATGTTAGTGACTTATTAGAGACCTCCGATAAAGCTACTCAGCATCAAATCGAGAATGCTAAAAAATTAAGAGATGCAGAATTTGAGAAGAGAGATAAGATATTAAAACTAGCACAAGAGGGAGAGGCAGCTATACAAGCTGTAGGTGATGCATATTTTGCCAATAAGATGGCAAAGATTGACAGAGAGACAGTAGCTGGAGCTGCTGCTTATGATGCCCTCGCTAGAAAGCAATTTGAGTTTAATAAAAAGATGCAGTTAGCTGGAGCAATTATTGATGGAGCAAAAGCAGTCAATGCATCTTTGGCATCATCACCAGTAGCCATTGGTGTAGTTCCCAATCCAGTAGGTATTGCATCTTTGGCATTTGTTGCAGCAACTAGCATAGCTAACATAGCAAAGATTGCATCTACTCAATATCAATCATCATTACAAAGTGGAGGAGGAGGTAGTACTCCCTCTGTACCATCGGGTGGTGCAATGTCATCACCTTCAGGTCAATCTCCAGCAGCACTCAATCTAAGTGGATTGCAAGGCAATGTCAATACTGCACCCTTACAGACTTATGTACTAGCTGGTCAAGTGAGCAATGCACAGCAGGCTGAATTTAAAATAAAGAATACTGCATCTATACTAGGAGGTGGATAATTATGGAAAAAGATAAAAAGAAAATGAAGATCATTGAGTATGTTATCAATGATGATGATCAAAAGACTGGAGTCTATTGCATGTCACTTGTAGAGAATCCTGCCATCCTGGTGAACTGGATAGCACTATCTGCTCAAGAGAAGGTAGAGGAGCTAAAGTTCGCAGCTGTGGAGAGTGGAGAGCAGAGGATGCTGTATGGTCCAGTCATGATACCTGACCAACTTATCTACCGCTACAATGACAAGACTAAGGAGGAGTGGATGGCTACCTATAAAGCAGAGACTATCAAGGCCATTGCTCAGAAGTACATGAGAAACAGCATGCACCAATACACCAATGTAGAGCATGCTATCCCGGTACAAGGAGTGAACATAGTAGAGACATGGATACAAGCAGATGCAGAGAAAGACAAGTCAGCTGCATTGGGTTTCACTACACCCATAGGCACATGGTATATTGGAGGTCATGTGGATGATGATGGGTTATGGCAGGATGTCAAGAATGGAGTCTTTAAAGGATGGTCACTAGAGGGCTACTTCTTAGAGAATGAGGAAAAGATGATGGATGAGTACGAGGTAGAGAAGATACTAGATCAGATGGTAGAGGAACTGAACATCTTGGAGCATCCATGAGAGAGCTAATGAAAAAGCTCATAAGTGCCAACGATGATATGAGCTCCAAGAGATTTGCAGCTCTTATCTGCACTGCCACTGTGATAGTGCTTGCATTTATTGCAACAACTGCTGATGAGGACAAGATCTGTCCAGAGTTCATGTATGATGCACTGTGCTTAATAGCAGGGGGAGGACTAGGCTTGTCAGTCATAGAAAAGATATTTGAAAAAAGAAAATAGACATTTATACTAAGACACATGGAAGTAAAAGACCGCATTTATCAGATTATTGCTAAAGCTCAGGAGAAGCTTTCCGCACATAACATAAAGCTCTCAGTAGATGAGTCTGCTGAGGTAACAAAAGAGGAGACTGCAGAGGCTCTAAAGTTCATGGTAGAAACAGCACTAGAAGATGGCACTATCGTATTCACACCGGCTGAGAGCTGGGATCTTGGGGTTGAAATTTACACTAAGGATGCTGATGGCAATCCTGTGGCTGTTGCTGACGGTGACTATATTGTGGCCGATGGCACTGTGCTTTCAGTACTTGAGGGCAAAGTATCAGCTATTACTCCCAAAGAGGATGAAGTAGAAGTAGAGGTGACAGTAGAGGCTGAGCAATCAGAACAAGCTGAGGTATTGACCAAGCAGTATGTAGATGATGCATTGACTGCAATCACCGAACAAATCACCGAACTAAAGGCCGAATTTCAAAAGATACTTTCTAGCAAAGAGATTGAGATGTCTGAGGTAGCTAAAGAGCTTGACACAGTGAAAGCTGCATACTCTGCATTATCAAATCAAGCAGCAGCTGTATCTGTTAAGCAGACAGCAGTAAAAAAAGAAATCAAGCCAATGATCGAGTACAAAAGTGCTGCAGATCGCATCAAGGCAATTATCGCAAATAAATAAATTTAATAAATAGAAAAAAATGGCAAGTACATTAACAATCTCTAGCAGCACATACGCAGGTGAATTAGCCTTACCGTATATCCACGCTGCTCTTTTGACTGGAGATACCATCGCTAACCGCTATGTGACCGTCAAAGAAAATGTAAAATTCAAGGCAGTATTGAAGAAATTATCTTCTGCTAACTTGGTACAATCTACATCACCTTTCCCATGTGATTTCAGTGTAGGATCATCTGCATTGACATTGGCTGAGGCTGTATTGACTGTAACTGATTTGAAAACTAACATCGAAGTATGTAAAGAGCAATTCGCTAATGACTGGGAAGCTATGCAGACTGGTAGAGGTTTCATCAATGATGTTATCCCTGCTAACTTCGCTGACTTCTTATTGACTTACTTAGCTGGCAAAATCTCTGAGCAGATTGAGTTCAACTTGTGGGTAGGTAACTTTTCGGGATCAGTAGGTGGAGCTAGTGGATACACTGCTTTCAATGGTTTGTTGAAGCAAATCTCTGACGCTAAGTCTGGTAGTGCTGACTATGACATCACTGGTGCTTTGACTGCAGGTAACATCATGACCGCTATTGATGGTACTGTAGCTGTTATCCCTGCATCTATCATGGGATCACCTAACACTAAGTGCTACATGAGCAGAAAGACTTTCCAATTATACATGCAAGCTTGTATGGCTGCTGGTACTGGAGGTCCACTTCAGCCTGCTGACAACGCTATCTTGAAGCAAGTATATGGATATGAAATCTATGTATGTCCAGGTTTCTCAAATGACTGCTTGTTGTTCGCTCAGCCTGAGAACTTATTCGTAGGTACTGACTTAGTATCTGACATGAATGAGGTGAAGGTAGTAGACATGAGCTTGACTGATGCATCTGACAATGTGAGAATGGCTATGAGATACCGTTTCGGAACTCAAGTAGGTTTCGCTGGTGATGTAGCTGTAGCATTCTAAGACAAACACATCTAACATAAAAAGGGGCGGGGTATTTGGCTCCGCCTTTTTTATAGATACTAACAAATAAAAAATTAAAGAAATGGCATGTTTAGCAACAGCGGGTTTTCTAGTAGACTGTAAGAACTATGTAGGTGGTATCAAGGCCTTTTGGATTGGTCCATACGCTACTATTACTGATTCAGCTACAATAGATCCCACAACAGAACAAATCACTGCACTCCCAGCAGCTACTTGGGAGACCTACAACATGAAGCCTCACACTGGTAACTTTGTGGAGGCAGCAACTGTATCAAAAGAAAACAACACTATTTTCTACACTCAGACCTTAACTGCTCAGTTCACTAAGCTTTCTGCAGCTCGCAGATTACAGCTTGACACTTTCAGCAGAGGCCGTCATGTGATCATTGTACAAGACAACAATGATAACTACTGGCTAATGGGTTACAAGGATGGTGCAGAGGTAGCTACTGAGTCTACTGAGACTGGTACTACTAAGATTGATTTCAACGGATACAAAATCACTTTCACAGCAGAGGAAATTCACAAAGCATATCGCTTAGCTGACTCTATCGTGAATGACTTCGATGGTACAATAGACTCACCTACTCTCTAAGAGATAGCATGTTCTATGTACAAACTAATACAGCCGCGCAGACAGCTTACCTCTCTCTAAAAGAGGGGGAGCTGATCTTGGCTGCTACTTATACTCACTACCTAGTGAAGCTCGTACATGAGAACACTGGTAAGGAGTATTTTTTCATTCCAACAGTACTAAGTGAGAACAACAGAGTAACTCACTTGCAATTTGACACTAATGTCAATGACCCTTTGAATGGGGGTATCTTGCTTGTAGATCCAGGCAGATATTGTTACAATATTTATGCACAAAACAGTGGGAGTAATTTAGACCCATCATTATCTTTGGGACTGGTAGAGGAAGGTTTCATGGAAGCTACAACGGGAGTGACCTACTATCAGACTCCATCATTTACTACACCATCAGACTATATATACAATGGATGATAAATTGACAAATATAGCTTTAGCTAAGTACATCAAAGTAGAGGAAGTAGAGAAAGAGACTACAAAGGGGTGGGTTGAATGGGGAGACGCTAACTCTATGCCAAATTACCTTATAGATTTGTATCAATCTTCTCCGGTACATGGCAGCTTAGTCAATAGTATCTCATTCATGATAGCTGGTAAAGGTTTCAAGAGTGAGAATCCAGCTAGCCAGGTGAACATAGCAAAGCTTGAGCTAGATAATATATTGGGCTCATCTGCATTAGACTTAAAGTTACAAGGTGGAGTCTATTGGGAACTCATCTACAGCATGGATCACACTCGCATTGTGCAAGTAAATCACTTGCCTTTCGAGAATGTGAGACTAGCTATATCAGATGAGGAGGATCATGTATGTGGAGTGTGGTATAGTAGAGACTGGCAAGACATCAGAAAGCAAAAGAATAAGCCTGAATATGTACCTCTTTTCAATCCCGAAGATCAATCACCAAGACAAGTGCTTTTCTTCCATCTGCATAGTGTGGGATCATTGTACTATCCTCGCCCCGATTATATCAGTAGTAAAGATTGGATTGAACTGACTAGACATATCAGTGAGTACCATGTGAACAATATACTCAATGGTTTCTTTCCATCCTTTCACATTAACTTTCCTAACGGTGAGCCATCACCCGAAGCTCAGAGATTGATCTCTAGAGAGATTGAGAGAAATCTATCCGGCACTCAGAACGCTGGTAAGTTCCTCATTACATTCACTAAGAGTAAAGATGAGGCACCAGTAATACAGCCATTTCCAGTCACTGATGCTGACAAACAATATGAGTACCTATCCAAAGAGGCTACCTCTCAAATCATTGTGGCTCACAGAGTGACATCACCCCTACTAATGGGAGTGAGAACAGATGGCAATGGACTAGGCTCTAACACTGACGAGATTAAGGCTGCTCTATATGTATTCACTAAGCAAGTCATTGAGCCATTTCAGCGCATCATCACAGATGCAGTAGAGCAGATACTAGCATTCAATGGAGTACCATCACAAGTGATCATTGAAAAGAATGACATCATTGAGATGCAAGCTGAGACTACAGTCATTCAGCAGTCTGAAAAAAAAAAGATAAAACTTGCGGAGGAGGAGACATCTTTTGCACCCACTAAAGAAATGGCAGCAGAAGCTGAGCTAGGTCTGAAGTGGAGAGAGGAGTACAAGAGAGGAGGAACTGAGGTAGGAGTAGCAAGAGCTAGAGATATCTCTAACATGCGCAATCTATCACTAGACACTGTCACTCGAATGAACAGCTACTTTGCTAGGCATGAGGTGGACAAGGAAGCTCTAGGGTGGAATCAGGGAGAAGATGGCTTTCCAACTGCAGGCAGAATAGCATGGCAGTTATGGGGTGGAGATCCAGGAAAAGACTGGGCAGCACGAATACTAGAGAGAGCCAATGCGCAATCATGTGCAGGTGGATGGAATGACTTTTCAGATGAGCAAGGTGCAGCATTCATTGAGCAACTAAAAGCAAAAGCAGAGTACATCAATGATGAGTGGGAGCTACTTAGTGAGGAGAGAGTCACTGATGCACTAGCTGAGGAGGACTTTGTACTCCAGTGCCAGTCACTTGATAGCTATGCTAAGGGTGATGAGTCAGAGAGAAGTCAGTGGGGTGATGCTGGACTATACAAGCTACGCTATGCATACAGTCAAAATCTATCAGCTAATAGCAGAGACTTCTGTATTGAGATGGTAGCAATGAGCAAAGCTGGTGCAGTGTTCAAATATGAGGACATTCAACAGATGAGTGATGATGGAGTGAATGGTGAGTTCGCTCCTGCAGGGCAGAGTAGTTACGATATCTTCCGTTGGGTCGGGGGAGCCTACTGTCATCATTTTTGGAAGCGTCAGATATACTTTAGAAAACAAGAGAAAGGAAAGTTCCTACCTAATAAGGGGCTTGACAATGATAAGAGAGTGGGGAATGTACCTTATGTAAAGCCGAAAGGCATTGAGGGCATTGCACCAATTAACAGACCAGGCAGAGGATCACTAAAATACGGATAATAAAATGGCAGTACTACCGGAAATACTTTTAATTGATGAGACATTCATCAAGAAATATACAGCAATCAATGACAGTGTTGACACTGCCATCATCAGACCATGCATCTATCTAGCTCAAGATAAGTATCTAGTCAACTATCTAGGTACTGATTTGACTAATAAGCTCAAGGCAGATGCACAAGCTGGCACCCTTGCAGGGGACTATGAGACACTCATTGACCAATATGTGAGAAAGATGCTAGTGTGGTGGACCATGATTGAGCTATATCCCTTGCTAGTATACAAGCATGACAATGGTAATATAGTCAGTAGAGACAGTGAGAATGCCACAAGCATCAGCGAGAGTGAACTGCACAAGCTCATGGATGCAGCAAAAGACAACGCAAGATATTACACACAGAGAATGCTAGACTACATCCGACAAAATGTATCTTTATTCCCTGAATATAGCAGCAATACATCACCCGATCAGTCACCCTATACCCAACTGTATACACAGACTGGATTGATGTACTCACAAGGTCTAAAACAATCTACACTACGATGGTCAATAAAAGACTTCCTACCAGTCAAGTAGACAAGAGGAAAGAGTATGAAATGAAAATGAAATCTTTCTACAACAAGATGATGAATGACTTAAAAAAAAGAGAGAATAATGGTAACAAATAATGACACACCGGGTACAATAGGTGCAGTCACATCAATAAGCATGGCATCAGTAGCTAACCTAGAGGAAGTGGAGATCATTGTCAAGATCATTGCTGGTCTGGTCGCTATTGTCGTGGGAGTTATGACCATCATCTATTATCATAAGAAAATACAAAAGCTGAATGCTGACAATAAGTAACCTATCCTGGATGCAGGAAAAGTTCGCCATCAAGGGATATCAGTGGGAGAGGTTTCACCTAGTAGGTATCAGAACGAAAGACTATGTACCCAATACTTTTTGTGACAATATCTTCTTGATTGATGGAGACAAGGCCTATTCATTTCATGCCACTACTAGACCAGGTAAGCACTGGCTAAAAAATCTACTCAATCCTAAAGGTACCGCTGTCCTCCAAGAGGGGCAGTACAAAAATAGCTGGAGGATAGGACTGCATCAGGGCAAATATGAGGCGCTTGTACAGATCATGCCAGTCAATGTGTTCAGAGATGCCAACAGAGATGAGAAAGCAGATGTAGGGGGAGTGATAGATAGGGGCATGTTTGGTATCAATATACACAGAGCCAATGCTAATTTGATGAGCAAGCTAGTGGACAAGTGGAGTGCAGGGTGCCAGGTGATAGCTGACCCATCAGATTTCAATTTTTTACTAAAGAAATGCAAGGACAGTGGGAAGGGAGTATTCACCTATACACTAATAAATGAGTAGACCTAAGACTTTAGCTAGATTGACAGCAGAGGAATACTGCAGAAATCATCAAGACATGCCTCACATGACACTAGCTAAGCTCCTAAAGAAAGAGCATGGAAAGCTTTACAAGAATACAGAGTCAGCTAGAGATTTGATAAGAATAATTAGGGGACAGAAAGGCTCTAGAAATCATCTAGAAACAACAGACAAGAGTCTGTATGTAGCTAAATCACCCTACTTCACACTGCCTAAATCAGCCATTGTCAAGAGGATGCCAGTCAATATCAAGGGTGAAAAGATACTTTTGCTCAAAGATATTCACTTCCCCTACCATGATGAGGAAGCTTTGAGCATTGCTCTGACCTATGGACTAGAGAAAGGCTGTGATACATTGTATCTCAATGGAGATATACTAGACTGCCACACGCTATCAAGATGGGAGAAGGATCCCGAATCTAGGTCATTCTCTCAAGAGCTTGAGACAGTGAGGTCATTCCTGAAGATGGTATCCCCACTATTCAAAAAAGTATACTACAAAGAGGGCAATCATGAGGAGAGGTACTGGAGATACCTATCATCACATGCACCGGAACTGGTAGAGATAGATGCATTCAACTTGCAGTCTCTTATGTGGCTAGATCAGTATGGAGTAGAGTGGATTGATGGTAGGACATTTGCTAAGTTCAACAGCTTGAATGTAGTACATGGTCACGAATTTGGGCAGAATGTATTCAGTCCTGTAAACATTGCAAGGGGTCTCTACCTAAGAGCTAAGAGTCATGCAATCTGTGGACACTGGCATCAGACATCTGAACACAATGAGAAGGACATCAATGGTAAGATCATCACCACATGGTCTGTTGGTTGTCTCTGTGACTTATCACCTAGATACAGACCAGCTAATCAGTGGAATCATGGCTTTGCTATCTTGCACAGAGACGGAAAAAATTTCCATGTAGAGAATAAGAAAATATATGAAGGCAAAGTATATTGATGCAGTGATCATGATAAGCATTGCAGTACTATTATTGATAGCTGCAATCATTCAGAGCTGTGGCAGAAAGAAAGTGGAAGTAGTGACAGTGAGACATGACTCAATACAAAAAGTAATAGAGCAAAGAATTGACACACTTGTCAAGACAAGAGTAAAAATCAAAGAGATATACCATGAGAAGATTGATACTATCTATCTGTATGATAGCATTGCCATTGATAGCAGCTACACAAAAGCTATCAAAAGACTCAGTGAGCTTGAGAAAGCTGGATACTTTAAGGATTGAGAGGAGACTGGTAGTGATGGGAGTCACTAGGATGGAATATCTGCAGGCAGATAATGACAATCTTAGTATGATAAATCACTCACTAAATGAGATAATTAGTCACAATGTGCAATATATTGCACAATTAGAGGGTGATATATCGCAAAAAAAGGACATTATCAGTAAAAAAGAGAAACGTATAAGAGGATGGAGAACTGCTGCACTGGTAGAGGGTGGTATATTGGTGATCATTTTAGCTCTGATCTTATGAATAATACCTACATAAAGATGGGCCTATACAAGCCATGTATCTTCATCAATCCTGATGATGATAACGATGAGGAGCTACTGAGTGCAACGGTCTATATTGATGAGGAAAAAGTGCAAATCTTGAATGAGAATGGTGAGTTCATTGCTCAATTTTTTTATGAGGAACTGAGAGGTATCATGGCTGTCATGGCAGCACATCAAGAAAAGCAGTCAATCAGAATATCAGCAATAGCTAAAAAGAATTAGACAGCTACTCCTCCAACAAAGTACCTACCGTCTCTCTTATTGACTTCAAAGTAGGCACGCATCATGATACTATCTGCAATGTCAGGGGAGAGTCCTCCAGCTTTGGCTGCAATAGTTTCCTTATCAGTTACCATCAGCTTACCATCACTGCCTACATTGGCTCTCCTTACTAGCTCTAGCTCCTTTGTGATTTGATCTTTATACTTGCTGTTGAATGTGATCTCATTCTTGTCTATCATATCACCTAGCTTGAAGTAGCAGTCAGCTTTTAAATTCTTGTAGTTAGGTCTGAAAGCTTTTGATCCATTGACAAATCCTGGGCAACGGAGATAATCTACCGCACCTCCCCCGATACCATCCTCGTCACAGATAACATTGGAGAGCTTTACCTGATACTCCTCCATCAGTCTCTTGATGATGTCCACTATCTCATTGACTCTCTTGTGAAGATGTAGATCCATCCTCTCCAGGTGCAATCCGTTCCATACACAAATGACAGTCCTATCCTTACCCAAACGCGCAATATCAGCTGTGATGTAGCAATCAGTGAGACTGTCTGACTTATCTCTGAAACATCTGAGCAGCTCAGAATAAGAGTACAGTCTATCATCACTGCTATCAAAGTCCCAGTCTCCCAATAATAGTCTTTTCCTATCCACTTCCGGCAATGTGTTAAGGATGCCCATGTATGATGAGGGTAGCATGTAATTATCTGCACTGAGAGACTGGATGAAAGCTTTATCAGGACTCAATCTGCCCTCGCGATGGGGATGGTAGAACTCATTGTATAGGTATCCCTTAGAGGGGTTGCATGTCATGAGCAGCTTAGGTACCAGGTTGTACTCATTGAGCTTATATCTTATCCTACTTAGCACAGTAGTGATAGCTCTCTCATGTACCTCTGCTGCCTCATCTATGAATGCATCAGTCAGCTCCAGTCCTCCCAAGTCTTGATAGTGGGGATCTGAGGGCTTGTAAGCTAAGTCTGCAAGCACTATCTGACTATCATTGTAGAATGTGATAGTATTGCTCTGTTGGTTGTAATTGTAGTGAGTGTGGGGCTGTAGTCCCATCAGTCTAGTAGTCTCAAAGAATGACGCTATGGTAGTCTTTTTTAGGGTATCTAGCTTAGACCTCCCAATGAGAGACTTAGTGCCTGCATACTTGAGTCTCCTCTGTATCTGCCAAATACAGCCCAGTCTTGTCTTGCCTCCTCCTGCTGCACCTCCATACAAGATCATGTTGGCAGGATGGTTATTGCGTAGATAGACCAGTGCTTCTTTCTGCTTGTCTAGTAGTTCCATCACTTTTCTTTGCTCATGATGAGCTGAGCTTTGCACACTGCATACCTCTGCTGGTAGTCAGTGAACTCGGAGTTCATGACTTCATCATTCATGCATCTGCCAATGAATTGCTCATCAGACTCATTTTGTTTTTTTTTAGGTAGTGGCATATTTAATTTATTAGTTCTATTGATAGTCCTTTCTCTGTGAGTAGTTCTCTGATGTATTCTCTTAGATCACAATAAGCTTGCTTGTACTCCTCACTTTTAGTCTCGTCATACTTCACTGCCCTTCGCATGTACTCATCAATCTCCCACAATACAAATGTGATTTCATCTATGTGAGTGATCAGCTTGTGCTTTGCTCTATCTTCGGGATCATTCATGTCAAAGGTGATGGTAGCTTTCATTCTTGTCCTCCAAATGTTTCTTTGTATATCATTTTTGTTATGTTTTCTAACTCTATCTCTGTGAGTTCTAAATAAAATAATTTATTATGATAATGCTCAATAATCATTTTCATCTCCTCCTTATGCATTGCTTTGGCTTGTTCAAATTCTTCAACAGTTATATTGCCGCGATGCTCATACATTTTACTATACAACCATTCAACACTGCTTTGTTTTTTGCTCATAGTTCTTTGATATGTTTTTTTACTCTTGTCCAGTACTTGATAGCTTGCTGTTCTCCAGTCTTATCTTCTACTGGAGCTGCAAGTATCTTATCTACAGCTAACATAACTGACTCTTTGACTCTATCTCTAGTCAGCTGCTCTAGTTTCATTTCTTTCACTACAGCTAGCGCATGCTTAAGCATGAACTTTGCTTGTGCTTTTGGAGATGCTAGGAGCTTGCTCATTTATTGTATCTTTTATTCATTAAGTCTGAGGGATCATACTCGCGGTACAGCTGTCCCATTTCACAGCATAGATCAAAGTGATCTCTCTCGTCAAAGATAAGCTTTTCAATCAGCTCCTCTAGATCATGGAGTGCTTGTACATAGCCACTATTGTAAGTGTTCAAAGCCCTATTGAGCTTTGCCTCTATGAGATTATCTACCTCATCCTTAAAGATTTGCGCTGGTGTTTTCATTTGATAAAGATATATTATTTTTTTCAACTAGCTGATACTCACCTCTATTATCTAGTGGAATAAAGCCTGAGCCATTGCCATGTACTACCTTCATGAAGTCTACCTCTACCTTTGCAGAGTTCACTATCACTTGTGCTACATCTGAGATAGTCTGTGCTTTCTCAATGTCTATGTCTCCATCCTTTAGCATTTCGATTACTTCAAA
>Ga0315909_10006156_pt1 | contig 13611 bp, 25 predicted proteins | sample LakEriMetagenome_11_FD_203527 | JGI IMG/M metagenome (GOLD analysis project Ga0315909, IMG submission 203527) | Freshwater fungal communities from buoy surface, Lake Erie, Ohio, United States - Buoy 2 MA125 | ecosystem: Environmental > Aquatic > Freshwater > Lake | place: USA: Lake Erie, Ohio...
CGCGCAACTCAAGCTGCGACTTGTCCGCGTGCACGATGACTCGCCCCGGTGGCGGCCCTAGGATGTGGCGCAGTAGCTGTTCGATGTTCATCACGTTAGGCGACGAGCAGGCTAGGCGCATCGTGTCCGTACCGCAACTGTTCCACCCCGGCCTGATGCGACCGTCCGGTCCGGTGGCTTCGTCGATGAGGCTTGACGCCACGTAGCCTAGCCGCTTCTTCTCGCCCTGATGCGCCCACCACGCATCGATGATTGGCACCAGTTCGGCCGGCGCATCACCCGACACAAGCAGCAACAGCAGGCTGTTCTCGTCGACGCTAACCTTCTCCAGTGTCTCGTCCGTGTACATACGCTCATCAAGCGGGTCCGGTAGCTCGAAGCACCGAATGCCGTCCCGCTTGTGCCGCTTGAAGATGAGCGACTGCATACCGGCCGGGGTCACCGGAAACTTGTCATCACCCACGGACTTGCGCACAGCCTCTGCCGTCTCCGCTACGGACTGTGTTAGGCAGTGCCGCATGAAGTCGCGCCAGTCCTGACGCACGTAAATGCCCGCACGGTACATCTTCGCCACGACCGTGGACAGCTGGTCGTGAATCTCGTGCAGCTTGTACGTCGTGGCATCTGACGCCTTCATGTCCCGCAGAATGCCAGCGTACACGCGCGCCGTCATGGCGCAGTCGCTGGCATTATAGGTGAGATGCGTATCACCATCGGTTTGCCAAGACACTCAAATCACCCTAGCGCTTTCGCCCAAGTACGACCACGCCTTACTCTGCTGATAGTGTGAGTGGACACGCCATATACTTTAGCGAGATTCGATGTACTGTCTGTGGATGACTTTATTGTACGCGCGTCTTCGATTGATAGTTTGGCGAACGGGTTGCGCTCGCCTATCAGAGTGCGGTTCTTGTCGGCACAATCTTTACGGTTGTCTGCCGCCGTACCGAGAAACAGGTGGTCTGGGTTGCAGCACGCCCTTACGTCGCATTTGTGGCACACATACATACCTTTTGGGATGGTACCGCGACCAAGTTCCCAAGCTACTCTATGCGCGTACACGGCTTTGCCGTTCCACCTAAGTCCACCGTATCCGTTAGAGAACTTACCCCCAGTCCACAGGTGGCATCCGCCATCGTCTACGCGGAGATTTGCGATCAGCTTATTTTTTAAAGCTGCGCTTAAGTGCTCATCGCCGTCTGTCTGCCACGACATTACTTGTTCCCCTCTTCCGAGTCTTCGTCCTTGGCGGCTTTCCACGCTGGCGCATCCGTGTACAGGGTCGTCTGGTAGGCGAGGCTCAGCTTGGACGTTGACGACAGAGCACGGCGTGCGTCACGCACATCGAAGTACGGCTTCACCGCTACGCCAGCTTCACGCAGCAGTACCGGATTGTCGAAGTACACCACGTTGATTCCCACCTTCACGATGCGCGGGTCGTCCAGCAGGTTGCACGCAATCTTCCTCTGACTATAGGACGTGTCGTTCCAGAAGAAGCTGTACCCCACGTCTTCCCAGCCGAAGCCTAGTGTACGCAGACGCGCCTGTGTCGGGTCTTTGCCGGTCCACGGCCTGTCGGACGAAGCGGGCATCGTCTCGATATCGTAGCTGACCCAACCCTCGCGCCGTGCACGAGCGTAAATTTCATTTACATCTACTCCTTTGATACGTACGCTGGGTTGAGGCGCCAGCTTGCCTTCGATGGCGCGCGCAAACCGGCGCACATCTACGTCGAACGTGCCCCACTCGTATGGGTTCTTGAAGTATGCCGTCTCGGGACGCCACGTCACAGTGGTCTTAGTCTCCAAGTCAATGAAGCCGCGATGCGCCTTGAACCCCTTGCGGTTGCCGGTCGCACCGAAGTAGGCGTACTGACCCATCACCAGCTTCCACACGTCTTTGGGCTTACTCTCAAGCGCCTTGTCGCGCCACGGCTTACATGCAGCGACGGCTGCGTACGACTTCATCTCTGGCACCTTGTCTGGTCGCGCGCAGGCCGTAGCCGGGATGATGCACAGGTCGTCGCGGTTCAGGCTAGCCCGCTCCAGCGTGCGCGCAAACTCGTCACCGGCAGGCCCCAAAAGGGGAATGCCCCCCCGCGCATCTTGGCGCGAGGGGACATCCGAGAACACAATACCTTTTGGGACTGGTGGCGAATCAGTGTGCACTAGCTGAGCTTGAGGCTTGCTATCGGTTGCGAACGGGCAGTTCGCGCAGTCGCAGCCTAGCTCTAGCGGGTTCATCAGTTAGGCGTCCGGCTTTCCTTCATGCGTTCCAGCGCCTTCAGGGTAAGCGGCTTGCCCTCGACTAGGCGGTACGTGTAGTTCGTGTTGCCAAGCTGTAGCACAATCTTCTTGTGGCTGACGCTGACCAACACGAAGGGGAACTTCTTGTGTGCCTCCGGCCCCTCTACAATCATCAGCCGGTCACCCGGCTGGATGGCGAGCGCCTTGGTGGGCGCCGTCATCACCATGATGTGGGCAACGTCAGGCGCGCCATCGTCGTCATCACCCTGTAGCTGTGGATGAATGCTCACGGCTTGGTCCCCTTCAACTTTGCCTCTAGGTCGCGCAGCTTACCCAGCAGGTTGTGCTCACGCACCTTGCGCCCAACCTCGGCATCAAGCTGCACCTGCTTCTCCGCTTCCTTCGCGGCAAGTTCGGCCTTCGCCTTCTCGTTGGCCTTGGCCTCACGGTACTTCTTCATCTCGCGGTCAACCACGCGCTGAATCTCCTCCCACTCCTCCATGTCTGACTCGTCGAAGGTGGTACCAATCAGCGCCAGAATCTCGCCTCCACTGTCCCACATCTCTAGCAGGATGAGGTTGCCACGCTGGGCGAAGTATTCGTTCATTACCTCTTCAGCAGTCATGCTCGGGGCTAGCGGGCATGTTAGTGTGAAGTCCTGCTCGTCTTGGTCCTCCAGCCCCAGCGGGATGCCGCCGTTGACGAAGCGCACCAGACGGGCACCTTGCGCGGTAGCGCCGTTGCGCATGACGGCCGCAATGTGACCGGGCGCCTTATCGAACAGCTTGCGCGCAGTGCGCTGCTCTGGAGGCACGCCGCTGGCGTGCGTCGGGTCGATGCTTACATCATTCATCACTTCACCTCAAGTCGGAAGCTGGTGTCGTACTTGCAGGCGTCCACCTCGGCTTGCGTCAGCTTACCTGACGCCAGCGCCTGCTTGAGCTTTTCGTCGTTGACCTTGTACGTGATGGTCGCGTCCATACACACTTCCGGGTTGATGCCCGCAGTGCGAAGGTGCGCTTCCAGCTTCTTTGGGTCAGTGCCAGTCCGGGTAGGAATAGCACGAAGCGTGTGCGCCCCGAGAACGACAGACATTGTTCCCTTGTCAGTCTCCCGTTTCCCGGAGGCGCGCACCACGTCAGTAGCCCGCTCATTGAGCACATCCTCTGCCTGCTCCAACGCCTTCTTCATGGCGCGGACAAGCAGCACGGCTTGGCCAAACTCGTCAGGACCTACCCGCGAAAGCCAGTCCGCGAGCCCCTGCATTGATGTGATGGTGCCATTCCGCACCGCGAGGAAGTCGCTCATGGCGTCACCTCAGGTCAGCTACGGGCGACGTAGATGCCGACCGTGTTCTTCTTGAGCGGGTTACCCTTGTCGTCCTTGCGGATGTCATCTTCGACCTTGATGACAGCCTTGCCGGTCACGCCGACGCACGACTTGAGGTAGGTCTTCACCTCTTCGGAGTTGAAATACTTGATGGTCCCAGTGCCGTCTTTGGTGGGGCGCTCCACCACCTCGAAGTCAGGCAGGCCTAGGTCAAGTGACTGGCTCAGTGCGAGGATGCCGCTCGGGCGCTCGAAGTTCATGACGCCGTCCTTGCCGGGGTTCAGGCCGATGAGGGCCATGCAGAAGACAACCTTGTCCTTCTTGCCTTCCTCGGCGCTGTTGTGCAGGCCGATGCGGTACGACACGTACGGAATCGGGTCCGGCTTGGTGTCGGAAGCCTCGGCCGTGCGCGTCTCGATACCGTCAGGCAGCACGGCAAACTCATACTCGCCCGGAGGCGCAGGCGGGGGAGGCGCCAGCTTGACGACGCTGCGGCCAGCAAAGGAAAAACGGGTAACGCCGGTAGGGTTGTTGTCGCTCATTAGGTTTGTCTCCGTTGGGGTTGGGTTGTGTGTAAAGTTACTGTTACGCCTTGAATCCGCCGACCTTCTTGCCTAGCTTCTTCGCCACCACCACTAGGTCAGTCTCTCGGTCCGACAACATGGCTGCCCCTCGACCATTGCTCATGAATCCCATCGTGGGCTTCATGTCGAGGAACACCTTATCCACCTGCGTACCGGGATACTTGGCCAATTCCCTACGCAGGCGCATGACGTGCCCCACGTTGAAGCCGAAGTTACGGCCGCTCTGTCCCGGAATCGCGATGCTCTCTTCAGTCACCTTCTGGCTGCCTTCCATCTTGGAGGTGACGCTGATGTGCCCCTCCCAGAAGACGTGCAGCTTGTCGTCCTGAATCTCGTTGCGCAGGGCAGTCACCTGCCGGGCGAAGTCGCCCCACTTAGGCATTGACATGCCAGCGCCCTTGTTGTCAGACTTAGGTGGACCCGACAGGCCGCTGACTAGGCCCTCAGCTAGGCCGGTCAGCGACGAGATGACGACGGCGTGAACGCCACCCTTTGCGGCGAGCGCTTTCACTTCCTTCATCTCGCGCATGACAGCAGAGTAGAACGCATAGTCCCACTCGGAAGCGTTGCCCGCATCCTTGGCCGCACCGGTCAGGCTGCGCACGCTGACGTTCAGGTACGCATCTGACCGACCGCACCGCTTGGTGATGAAGTCCACCAGACCGTCAGCGAATGCCGCGTCGAAGCCGATGATGTGCAGGTTCTCCGGCTTGTCCACCAAGCCCTCAGTCTGCCACGGCAGTGCACCCAGACAGGACGCAGCAAGGAAGCTGGTCTTACCGGCCTTGCCCTCTGCGCCGACGAAAGCAGACAGGTACTGCTCCGTCGTGTTACCCATTGCGGCTAGCGATTGCGCTGGCATCACGGCCTCCACTGTTCGACTAGTTCACATTCACGCACAATCCACACGGAGTCTCCGTCTTTAGCTGTGTGCGCACCACCGCACAGTTGTTGTATTACGGAGCTAGGCAGAAGCGCGTTGACACGGGAGAAAGCATCCGCAGCTTTCACATCTAGAGCACGAACCGGACCGAACAGAGTATTACCTTCTGGGTCCAATTCCAAACGAATAGCCACAACCACCGTCTTCACGGTCCACGTCCGCACATCAACAGGCCGTTAGTCGCGATGTACTGGTCTAGTTCGGCTTGGGTCTGGAACATCGGGCCGCTAACGTCCGGCCTCAGTGAGCCGTCAGTCCTACCTTTGAGGCCGAAATACGGAGCCCCAACCGATTGAAGGTGGCTGGTGGCGTACCAGCATCTGATACTAGGGTCGCAACCAGATAGTAGAATTACAAATAACAAAAGTAGTCGTTTCACGGTTACACCCTCACGCCTGCCGCCTTGCACTCGGCGATGAACTTACGCGCCGCGCATAGCTGGACTAGGTCAGTTGTGCTCACGCCGTTCATCATCTTCACCAGTGCCTCGGCCGCCGCCCTGCCCATGCTCACCTCTAGCTTGTTGTCACCAAGCCTGCGGAGAGTAATCTCCTCGGCCGCACCCATCTGGTCAAACAGGGTCAGGCTCATCGGTTAAGGGCAGCGCGCACTGCCGCGTCCTTGCCTTCAAGTAGTTTACGCAGTGCAACGGTACGCTCTGGATTGCGGGGTAGGTTGCGCAGAACGTACAGTGCCGTATCTGCAAAGACGCGGCTTACGGCTTGAAGGTGCTCCGGCAGATGGTCATAACCGAAGAACCTGATGATAGGCTCGTTGGCAAACTCTTCGGCGGTAGTTATCAGTCCCACGGCTTCACCTCTCCAATGTACTCCGTTAGTAGGCCGCCATCTGCCAGCCTGTATCCAGTCGCGCCAGACCTGCCATGCTGGCACAGGTCCCTGTATTGGCACGGCACTCGTCTTCCACTCGACACCCTTGTACACGATGAGATGCGCCGCTCCACGTCAGAGTCCCACTTCACCTGACGGCTTTCCCTCACGGCCTTGCGTAGCCACTTGCTGCCCCACGCTAGGCTCTGCTCGGTCACCTGCACGGGAATGCGGGCGAATTCGCAACGCTTACCTTGGTAACCCTTCCGGACCACGTCAAGTACAAACAGGTCAACTCCACCCCATACAGCTTTGCCCTGCGGCGCACGATCCCACAGCACACGCTGTAGGATAGGCTGACCGTGCAGGGTGTACTCGGCGACACAGTCTGCGACGCTTGAACCAGTCGTCTTGAGTTCGCCAATGGCGAGCTTGCCCCCCGTCTCTGGGTACTCTCCGATGTCGTCAAGTCGTGCCGTCCTTGCGTGCTCTGCGCCGTCTTCGTCGTCCAGTGTCGTCGGCCCTAGCAGGTACTCAACAGCCAGTGTGCGCGGCTTAGCCCGCATAGACCAGTGCTCCACATACTCAGTCACGTAGCGCAAGCCCACGTCATACACGTCACGGCCGACCGGCAGGTTGTACCCCTCGATAACCTTGGTCAGGTCGCCCTTGATGAGGGCCCACGTCTCGTCACCTAGGTCACAGTTACGGGCCAGCCACCTGTTGCGGCCAGCGTGCACTAGGCTGCCGACTACGAAGTAGTCCCGCTCTTGCGAGGTGGGTACGGTAACGCCCCTAACCTGTTGAAGCTGGTACTCTTTGGGGCACCGTAGGTATGGCGCAAGCTCTGAATAGCCAGCGCCGCTCGCGCCACCATCACTAAACAGCGGCGTATGAGGAATCGGCGCATCAGACACGTCGGTCCCCTCGTTCGTGTGTCATGGTCAGAAATCCGTGTAGGGTGCGAGGAAGTAGCCAGCCCTTCTGCCGAGCTTCTTGGCGATGGCATCGAGCTTCTTGCGCTGGGCGGCGGACACCTTCGGCAGTGCCTTCACCTCGGTATCGCTGCCTCTCCACGCGGTGAGGCCGCCCTTGGCAGCTGCGTAGATACTCGGGCAGCCATCAATGTGGCCCGTAAACTCCCACTCAAGGCCAGCGGGCAACTCGAAGTCGGCAATGCTTCCGCCGTCCTCGAACTCGTCGAAGGAGTCCTCCACGAAGCCCAGTATCTTGGCCGCCCTGACTTCGTCAAGCCCGTTCTCCACATCGGACACCAGCACCCCGTAGAACAGCTTCGCGTCTGTAGAAACGCCCATGTCTGCTACTCCTCCTCGTCGTCGAGTAGGTCTTCCTCGTCAGCGTCGATGCCTTCCTCTTCCTCGTCGTCCTCGTCAGGCTCGTCGATGCACAGGTCAACGACGACCGCATCAGCCGGGCAGTTGTTCTGCTCCAGTGCAAGCTGCTGCACTTCGCTGTCATTCAACTCTTCGTCAATATCCAGCGCAACGCTGAACGGCAACTCAACAGTGATGGTTCCAGTGTAGGTAGGCATGGCTCACAAGTGGGTTAGGGTGACGTAATGCTTTGCAGCACCTTTGAGGTACGGAAGCCATCTGCCCTCTGATAGTCGGCCTCCGCATTCTTCCCAGTGTGCGGCGGTGTGTCTCTCGATTAGGCTCTCTACGTCTTGTTTATAGTGTCTTGCTCTTGTGGATGGCTCACGGTCTTGCGCTCGGTGCATCTTGCCGTGGCTACTCATCCCGCGTTAAAGCTGGTCAGAACGACGCCCTTGATGCCCGGCTCTGCCTTACCGATTAGCTTACACGTAACGTTCTCTGGCTTGGTTGCCCACGAACCGCTGCCGTCAGACCAGCGCCACTCTCCGTCTCCGTAGCTAATGTAGCTGCTAGGGTGAATGATTGCAGCCGCCGACTCAGATTCAGCCGCTACTACCATGCTGTCGTACGTATCGTATCCGGTGTTCTCGTCTTGAGTCAGCAAGTACAGGTTCATCATTCCTCCGCAAACAGGTTCGCTAGGTCTTCCATGTCAGTGTCTGGCCTTGTGTCAATTACGTCCTTCATCTTTGCTGTGGCGTCGCGGCCCATCGTGTCAGTCCACGCCTGTAGCTTCTCGACTACCCGCTCCACAATCAACTCGTCAGCCGAGTCCGCCAACGCTAGGAACGTGACGAAGACCGGCGACTCTTGCCCGATACGGTGTGCGCGCGCCTCTGCTTGCGCCGTCTTGGTCGGGGTAGGGTCGATGGCGTGGAAGATGACGTTGTTGCTGACGTACTGAAGTCGGTCAACACCAACACCGCAAGAGTCAATAGTAGCAACAACAGAATGTCCGAGTCGGATAGCTCGCTCGATAGCGGCTTCTCGCTGTTTCTGTGACAGGTCACCGGTAATCAACTCGCATGGGCTGTCTTCCTCCACTAGCTTTCCGTGTAGCTTGATGGCGTCTTGCTTCATCCACGTGAAGCAGATGTACTTCTCCGCCTCTAGGCAAGTCTCTACGGCGTAGTCAATCTTCGCAGCTAGCGCCGCCTTCAGTGCGTCAGTATGTCGCATGCTGCCCAGCACCGCAGCCTCTAGCGCCTTCTTGGCGTTCTTGTCTGACGGCAACCAGCGCACGTTACGGGTAAGCGGCGGCAGGTCCTTGGCCACGTCTTCCTTAGTACGACGAATCATGACGTGGGCCAGCCGTGCCCGTAGCTCTGGGCTGCGCGTGACTCCCTTGTTCTCCTTATTGCCCCACGCTCCACGGTATGCGCCGCAGTAGGCGAAGTCGTACTCGTCTGCGTTGCCGAACCGGTAGCGGAACAGCATCTTCAGCGGCTGCCACAGGTCACGCGGCCTACCCCACATGGGCGTGCCAGTCAGCCCTAGCCGGTGGCTCGCCATCCAGCTTAGCTCGGTCAGACGCTTAGCCCGCTGTGCCGTGCGTCCGCGCAAGTTGTGCAACTCGTCGAACACCACCATGTGCGGACAGAAGGAGACAGGCAAACCCTTGTGCGCCAGTTGGTACGACGTGACCACGATGCCCACGTCGTTCGTGACGGTCGCCGCCTTCTTGCCGTCTTCCACCAGCATGGCGTCCACGTTCAGCCACTTCTTGAATTCGCGCACCCACCCTCGCCGCACCGGAGCAGGTGCGACAATCAGTAGCGGGTACGGGCGTCGCAACTCATCCCATGCGGCGATGGTTTGCAGCGTCTTGCCCAAGCCCATGTCGTCGGCAAGGATGGCGCCCTCGTTCCTGCGCATACTGTCCACGACGAAGGCCACGCCCTTGCGCTGGTAGTCACGAAGAGGCAGCTTCTGCATGAACAGCGGTGGCGCAGGTGCCGGTCCGGCCGGAGCCTTGCCCTGACGCATAGCGATTACATCCCGCTGGTCAGGCGTGGCGATGAGGTGTACGCCCTTTACGTGCGCTCCCGGGATGTGCTCGATGTCCTCGCCGTGCCACTCAGTCTTTACGTACATGCGGCCTCAGAATGGTACGTCTTCTTCACGGGCGGCCTCCGCAGCCTCTGCGATTTGGTGCTGCTCTAGAGCGAGGGCCACGCATTCGCCCAAGTCACCGTTTGTGTAGCTCAGTAGTTGTTCAGCAGTACCCCACAACTTGATTAGTACGTAGCTGGGCGGCTGACTATTGACGTGCGCGTGACTAACCTGCGCCTTAGGCGGCGACGGCGCGTACGTTCCAGTGCTCACGACACGTACTCCTGCATCGCGTCACGCAAATTATTGCTCAGGAATAGCAGCTTCTGGTACCGCTTCCACGCCAGCGCCCGGGCTGACGACTGATTTGGTGGCAACTCGGACAAGGCCACCACAACTTCGTTATCAACCAATCCTAGTACGTCGACCAACCTCTTCTTAATCTCGTCGCTCACAGGTCACTCCCGTAGATGTCATTACTTGTGTACCTTTACGCCGAAGACTATGTCAAGTAGGACGCCGCATCTACGTGCTAGGTCCAAAACCATTTCGGGTCGGCGCGGGTCTGTGTGCACAGACACAACCTTGCTACCGTCTCGGAATGCGGCCACGCTGTACGAGCCAACATCGTACTCTTCCCAGACCCGCAACCACGGGCCGGCGTTGCCGCCCGGAATACGCTCCGTCTTGTACAATAGCCGCTGCGCTTCGGCCTCTTGTAGCAGTAGCTTAGGGTCAAGCTCTGGTGTCTTGGTCGTGTCGCTCATGGTCGTCCCGCTCCAGTCAGTAGCCATCATTTTCCTCCCGCTTTAGTCGCCGCACTGTCAACTTTAGGGTGTAGGTGCGTCCGTCACACTCGGCCTTGAAGTCCGCTTGTCGCGTATCGCCCCGATAGTCAACCAATCCGACTACAATGTCCTGCATGATTGAGTAGACCATGGCGTTTACTTCTCGGGACATGAGCCAAATGTCTGCCAGCGCCTTATGCTGATCCTCTAGCCACGTCATCGCTTCACCTCAGTGTAGTGTCCCGAGTCGCGCAGTGCAGCAACGCGCCTAGAGACGGTGGAAAGACTCACTCCCAACAGTGATGCCATCTCAGCTTGTGACTTGCCCTGCGCAAGCAACGCCAGCACAGCCTTGCCGTCCTCATCCACCTCGCCGCCTGTACCCCACACCTTCAGCCTGATGGTGCGATTCCACGAAGCGCCGCGCTTCACGACCACGTTGAAGTGCACGGACGTGTCACCCTTCGGGGTCAGCGTAATCAGCCCGTCAGCCAGACCGAACAGTGCCGACGTACCGCGCGCATCCGCCGCCTCTAGGTTGCGCACTTCACCTGAAGCCAGCTTGCGCGTATGGTGCACCACCAACAGGGCGGCGTGGTTGTCCTTGGCCCACCGCTGAAGCGGACGGAGCAAGCGCTGCATGTCACCACTGTCTTGCTCGTCAAGGCTGTGGTAGTCACGCAGTGGGTCCAGCCAGACCAGCTTCGGGCCGCACTTCAGTGCGCTGAACATACGGTTCAGGGCGTCCCCGTCATCCAACCGGAACAGCCACGGGTCGTCGGCGATGAGGAATGGATGGCGCGTGTTCACCTTCAGGCGGAAGCCCTGCTCTGCCATGTACCTAAGCTCACCTGCCGAGGCTTCTGCGCTGAAGCCAAGCACCGGTCCGGTCTGCGGCACTAGCCGTAAGTCATCAGGCAGCACGTCACAATCTTGCCCAGCAACCATCAGGCTCAGTGCCATTTCGATGGTTGACTTGTACGTCTTAGGCGGCGCCACCATAAACGTGATGCCGGTCGGCAACAGCTTGTCGATGACGTAGCGCGGAGGCTCAGCCACAGCGTCACGCAGGTCAGTGAACCAACCGCTTAGCTCGTGCTTCGTGGCAAAGTCAACGTCTGCATCTAGCGCTTCCTCTTCGGTCATCACGCCCCCTCCGGGTACTTCGCGAGCAGCCGCGCCCGCTCGGCCGCCGTCAGCACGCCGCCGTTCAGCACGACGCGCAGCGATTGCAGCGCTGCCTTCACGTCGACACTCATGGATTAATCCTCCGGTGGGGCAAACTTCAGGTCATAGCGAAACGCATTACCTGACAGGGTCAGCGTGTGGTGGCGTCGCGCTGCGTCAGCGCGCGCCTCGAATTCGGTAGTGAACATGAGGTAACGCGGTCCACCTCTCCCCTCCGGGAAGTCAGCGTACACTAGGTTACCGCATGACGCCCGACCCACGTAATAGCGGGTCGGGCAATCATGTGTCGCTAGCATCAGAACACGTCAGCCAGAGTAGCGACGGGCGCGGCAGCTTCGCCGGGCGAGACAGCCACGTGGAACGCGCGCACGATGACGAGCGGACCAACCTTGTAGCGGTTCTTGTACGCTGTCTCTGGCGCACCAGACTCGGCGCGGTACAGGTCACACGCCTCGTCGGCAAAGCGCGCGTCGACCATCTTGGTGTCGATGAGCATGCGCTGCTTCTGCTCCTTGCACCGCTCATCTGGCATGGCCCACGCCTCGACGCGGAAGGTGTGGCGTCGCTGCTCGCGGGGCTTCTTGCCCTGACGGCGCTTCTCGTCCTGAATCTGCTTGGCACTCTTGAACGTCCCATTCTCTGCGGTCATGGCGGTATCTCCTGTGCTACGGGTGGGTACAGCAAGCCAAGGGGAGGACGCGACCCCTCCCGGTTACGCTACTTGGCACTGACGCTTAGTCGTTCAGCGTCAGCAGCGAGGCAGGCACGACCTGCTTGCCGTTGGGCGTGACGAGCGTCGCGAAGTAGCGCCCACCCTTGCCGTCTTCGTTGCGACCGAGCAGCGTGACGGACTCGACCGTGAAGTCAGAGTCTGCCGACGCGCCGTACAGTGAGGCCGTGTCGGCATCCTCGAAGCGAACCGAGTCGCCAGCCTCCAGCGGCGGACCAGCGGGCCGCGACTGGCGGATGCTGGACATGCGGAAGGCGGCGAGCTTGGCGTGCTCGATGCTCTCCGGGTTGATGGCGGCGATTGCGGTCACCGTCGCCTTGATGTCGTCGGGCAGGCCGTCCTTGCCGAGGATGGCCTTGGCACCCTTGACCGCGTCGGCGAGGTTTGCCACCACCATGGCGGCGGGTGTAGTGCGGAATCGCTTGGGCTTCGTCTCGGTCGTCGTCTCAGCAGCGGCAGTAGTGTCGGTCATGTGTGTATCTCCATCGATGGGTTACCCACCAGACCCATTCCGGTGGGGTACGTCTACAGCGTAGGACTGGGCACATCACGTGGCCCTGTCAGCACGACGGCGCGCACTGTAGCGCCGCATCCGCTCTAGGTGTCTTTCCTTCTGCTCGACCGGCATACCGTGCCACTCGGTATAGCGCCTGTGCCGCTCACAGTCAAGCGAATGGCAAAGCGTGCGAGGCCTACCTCTACCCGTTCGGACAGGTGGCACAAATTCTGCACCGCAGCGGGCACACTTCACTTGCCGTCGCCCAAGTGCAGTGTCTGAGGCCTGATGCCTAGGCTTCCGTTCCCGACGTGGCGCAAGTCGGACGACAGGAAGTGCAGGATGCGACCGTCGTCGAGCACCACGCACCACATGTCGTTCATGTGCACGCTGCAATCCGTGACGTACACCGTGACACCCTCGCCGAGTGGCGTCTTTACTGGAATGCTGATGGCCAACATACTCACAGCGTCGCTCCTGCCCAGCCAATCAGGATGCCCAAGCCCAGCAGGCAAAGACAGAACACCACAGCCTCGAACTCCGCTTCAGTCAACGGCCCATCATGCTTCACGGTAAGCCCACCTTTCCTTGTACAGCGATTCGCACAGCTTGTCAACTAGCCCGGCCATTTCTTTGTTATGGCGCGTCCTGCCCGTCAGTGCGTGTTGCCACACGTGGGCAAGCTCGTGCGCAATGATGAGCAGGTCTGGACAGTGCGGCACGATTATGAGGTAGCGGTAACCGTCGTGGTGCTCAGGCTGATGCATGTAGCCGTTGACGATTCGCTTGCTGGTCCGAAACTCCAGACCCGCAACCTTACATTTGGCGACGTGCCTAGCATACAGACTAAAGGCGATGTCGTACGCCCACTCGTTTGGCACGTGCGTCTTCACCAGTGGTCGGTGACGCTCGTTCTCGTCGACGTAGAATTTCCAGCATGGCATCACGCGCCTCGCTTAGGCCTTGGCTTTGGCTGCGCCTCGTGCGTGATGTTTCGCGCCATGGCGAAGAACCTGCCCGGCAGGGCC
>Ga0315909_10006157_pt1 | contig 13610 bp, 15 predicted proteins | sample LakEriMetagenome_11_FD_203527 | JGI IMG/M metagenome (GOLD analysis project Ga0315909, IMG submission 203527) | Freshwater fungal communities from buoy surface, Lake Erie, Ohio, United States - Buoy 2 MA125 | ecosystem: Environmental > Aquatic > Freshwater > Lake | place: USA: Lake Erie, Ohio...
ATCCTAAATACATTATTGGTCTTCAGCCAAGCGGTCTTCGCAGAATGGAAGAAGATATCATGGAATTTGTCGGAACTTATGAAAATCTAGTCAATGCCAACATATTCCACACAAGATCCGAAAAAGGTCAGCTAAGCACATTTTTTGATGCTCTTAAGAAACGCAATGTAATACTTGTTGGGAATAGACATTTAGTAAAACTTAAAACTTTTGATTTCCAACACATAAAGACAGCTGAAGAATCCGTTTGGAAATACAATGAAGAATTAAAAGAAAAGATAGAAAAATGTATATCAGAAACAGAAGATCCTGTGATTCTCTATTCATCATCTTTTTCCGCAAAAATTTTGATCGACCACTTTTACAATAAATATCAAGAAAGTATAACACAAATAGACACAGGATCTTTATTTGATCCTTATGCAGGAGTCATATCAAGATCTTATCACGGAGAAGTAGTCAAACGGTTAAACATCGATCCCAAGGACATATTCATATCAAAAGAAAAAACTAAGAACAGATAAAAAGAACACAAATCATGGCAAACGGCGTCTACAAAATAACAGAAGACTTTGAGAAAGCACTCTTGGACTATACCGGAGCGCCTTACGCAATTACTGTCGACAATCAGAGTAACGCTCTCTTCTTAGCACTTTACTATGAAAAGAATGTAGCTAAGTCAATTAAGACAGACACAATAACAATACCCGCAAGAACATATCCTTCCGTGCCTTGTGAAATTATTCACGCTGGATTAAAAGTAAACTTCTCTCCTGTTGAAGGTAAGACTTTGAAAGGTGCTTACCAACTCAAAGGAAGCAATGTTTGGGATTCTGCGTTAAGATTCACCGCTGATATGTTTATTCCTGAATCGCACATGTGCGTTTCTTTTACTGGCCCGTACAAACATTTTAAGTTAAGTAAAGGAGGCGCGATTCTAACCGATGATTACCAAGCATACCTTTGGTTTAAGAGAGCAAGGTACAGCGGCCGTAGAGAATGTTCATATCACGATGATCACTTTGATATGTTGGGCTGGAACTTTTATATGATGCCTGAATTGGCAACAAGAGGTCTTCTTCTTATGAACCATTTTTACAACATCGATGGTACCAAGAAAAGCAATCCTGACTTGGAATTGCCCTATCCAGATCTTTCGAAATTCGATATTTACAGACAATGAAAATAGGAATAATCGGAGCAGGTGGGTTTGGCAGAGAAGTCTACTGGAGTTTAACGAAAGAGGACAGGAAAAGAGCGTTCTTTTTTGTTGATGATAAGTATTGGAATTTTTCTGATGCAATACCTCTTTCGAAATTTGATCCATCAGAATATGAAGTAGTCGTTGCGGTTGGGAATCCTGAGCAAAGAAAACAGATAGTCAAAAGACTTCCAGAAGGAACGCGATTCTTTACGCACATCCATGAATCTGTAGTGATTCTTGATCCTAACATTGTGATAGGTGAAGGAAGCATCATATGTGCAGGTACCACAATAACAACAAATGTAAAGATAGGTAAACACGCACACCTAAACTTACATTCTACTGTAGGTCACGACACAGAGATTGGCGATTTCTTTACTACAGCACCGGGTGTAAAAATCTCAGGTAATTGTAGAATTGGAGAATGTGTTTACTTTGGAACAAATTCATCAGTCAAAGAAAAGATGAAAATATGCGATAGTGTTGTTATAGGTATGAATGCGGCAGTTGTAAAAGACATACAAGTACCTGGGACATATGTAGGTATTCCCGCAAAAAGAATCGGCGAATGAAAAAACTTAGATATTAAAAATGTATATAACAAACAATATGGAAACAATACAACTATTTAAAGTCTTCATGGCTCCGACCGCAGCCGATGAAGTTGCTAAAGTTCTAAACAGCGGTTATATTGGTCAAGGACCTAAAGTTGATGAATTTGAGAATCAGCTCAAAGAACATTTCAACCACGATTATGTTCTAACGCTAAACTCTGGTACTTCGGTTCTTCACATGGCTCTTCACATGTTAAAGAAACCCCAGAAGACCACTAAGATATATGATGGAGTTGCATCATCAGAGCAATTCTGGCCTGGGTTAGAGCCGGGCGATGAAGTTCTTGCAACTGCAATGACTTGTACTGCAAGTAACTGGCCTATACTTGCCAACGGACTAAAGATCAAGTGGGTGGACATCGATCCAAAAACACTAAACATGGATCTTGATGACTTAGCGAGAAAGATCACTCCAAAGACAAAAGTAATCATGCTTGTACACTGGGGTGGATATCCAAACGACTTGGACAAAATCAAAAACATCCAAGAGCAAGCATACCGCATGTATGGATTCAAACCGGCTGTGATCGAAGACGGGGCACATTCTTTTGGATCAACGTACAAAGGAAAACCTATTGGGACCCACGGAAACATGACGATGTACTCTTTACAAGCGATCAAACACATAACGTCTATCGACGGCGGTCTTCTGCTTTCTCCACACAAAGAACTACACGATCGTGGTAAGCTAATTCGTTGGTACGGAATCGACCGCGAAGGTAACCGCAAAGACTTCCGATGTGAAGCTGACATTCCAGAGTGGGGTTTCAAGTTTCATATGAATGACGTATGTGCTACCGTAGGAATGGAGAACATGAAGCACTTTGATGAAATCGTAGGTAAGCACAAAGAAAACGCCGCATACTATGACGAAAATCTTAAAGACGTACCGGGTGTTACTCTTCTTGAAAGAAAAGCAGGACACGAATCAGCTTTCTGGATCTACAGTATGTTGGTTGAAAACAGAGACGGATTCTATAAGTGGATGAAAGAATGTAATATCGTTGTTTCGCAGGTTCACGAAAGAAACGATAAACATACTTCGGTCAGAGAGTTCATCGCTCCTCTACCTACTTTGGATAAAACTATCGGCAAGATTGTGTCTATTCCAGTAGGCTGGTGGGTTACTCCAGAACAGAGAGAATACATTGTTGACTGCATCAAGAAAGGATGGTAATTTAATATGAATGAAAGACCTAATCTTAATAACCGCGCATTGTCCTACTGAGGAAAAAAGGAAAATCTTACTTGACTTAGTAACAGGGTTACAACCAATAAGAAAAGACTTTGACCTGATGGTCGTAAGTCATACGCCGGTTACTTTTGATGTGCAAGAACGAGTTGACTGGGCAATTTACGACAGGGATAATGAACTGCTTACAGACTGGAGACATCAGAATCAACCTTGGTTTTCTCCTACTGAAGGCAAAAGAATTCAGTCTATCTTTTTCGGCAGTGGAAATACCTACCTAACTCTTCACAAACAGTTAATCACAGGTTATGCGATGGCAAGATCGTTTGGATATGAAAAGATTCAGTGCGTTGAATATGACGCATACTTCTGTGACTTTACCGAGTTCTACGAAAACATAAAAGCCCTCGATGAATATGATGCTGTATTGTACAAAAAGACAGATGGGTGGGGCGAAATCAATTTACAGTTTGGGATCGGAAACTTTCATGCAGTAAGAATATCAAGCCTTCCAGAAAGAGCTTTTAAGTTTGCCCGCGAAGAAATCTTAAGAGAGATAGAAGATAGCTCAGCAAGAACCACTGAAAAAAGAACAGAGGACTTATACAGTGAAAACAACAATAAAGTTCTTTTTAAGAATCACGAGCTCTTGATGCAAAACGGAAACATTCTTAGATTGATCGACTTTCACAAAGGCGAATTTGAGATGCAGTGGGCAGTACCGTTTTATGATCCAAAGTCTGATTGTGTAGAGTTCATCGTCTGGAACGAAGCATCTGACTCTCCAGCAAATGTTTTGGTAATCATCAACGATCATGATATCATTTCTTTCAATAACATGGTAAAATTCACTTGGCAGATAAGAACTGTTGGCAAGATTGAAGATATAAACACAATAACAACACTCATCAATGGAAAGATGAAAAATCGCATAACCATTGATGAATCTAATCGCGAACTTTTTAAAGAAACCAATCGCGCATACTACGAATGAAAGTAAGACTGGTACATATCTTAACCGATACTTCTGCTGTAAGAGAGCAGGCTTCTGTCGCGTCTCTTGCCCCGGTCGCAAACTACGGTATTGAGTACATTCAGTCGGTTAACGAAATATACAACGGTGAAAAGTGGAAGATACAACCTAATTGGGGTTCTGACCGTTTTCCTCACGCAAGTCCTAGAAAGTACGGAGCTTTTCAATCCTTTAGAAAAGCCGTTCTAAATAATTATGAAGCTGATTTAGATGCTTTGATACTTTGTGAGTGCGACTGCATACTAACAGTAAGCGCAGAAGAGTTTGCAGAACAAGTCAAAAGAGCTTTGCAGTTTTGTGAAAAGAATAAGATATCGTACTACACATTTGGATTCAACCAAGATTCACCAGTCTACTACACAGACGATGAACACCCGCATTCTTACATTAGCGACAAGATCATATGTGCTCACTGTGTAATGATACCCAATTTTGAAAGAGAATTCATTATGTCGGAAATTGCATATAGGCCTTGGGAAACACCTGATATCTGGTTTAACATGGCGTTTCACACAAGAGGGCCTTCAAGAATGGGTGCTATGTACAAACCTATCGCGGTACAACACGAAGGCTTTTCTTTGATAGATCAACACTGGAAAGAATGGCAGACGAACTAATATCATTTAAGAAACTCGAAAAAGAACACTTGCCTTTTCTGAATGAGGTGCGCAACTTGGTCGCTGATGAATACCTGCATGATTCTCGTAGGTTTTCATTGGAAGAAACCAATAAGTGGTTTGAACGGTTTAAGCCCGACTATTACATAATCATGAGAGGTAACGAAAACATTGGTTACTTTAGACTAAGCAATCATTCAGAACAGAATAGAAACATATACATAGGCGCTGACATACATCCTAAATTTCAAGGGAACGGTTATGCTAAGACGATATACCCAAAATTCATATCGTACTTATTCGACTACTACCATCTTCATAAAGTATCTCTTGAAGTACTTGCTACCAACGAAAGAGCCATTGCTCTTTATAGCAAAATAGGTTTTAAGTTTGAAGGTAAAAAGAGACAAGAAGTAAACAAGAACGGTACTTATGTGGATTCAATCATAATGTCTATATTAAATCATGAGTGGAAATAAAGTCTGTTACGTTTGCTGTGTTTACTTCGGTGATCGTCGATGTGCTGTTTCTCAGTACAACGAGGATCGTCTTTCGTATGTAAGAGAGCACGTAAAATCTTTAGAAGAAGTTTCTCATAAGCTGGACAAGATCGTATTCGTTTTTAACTTGGAAGAAGAACACAAACACTTTTTCGAAGAAGCAAAAAATATCGTACCATCAAAAATAAACAATACTGAAGTAGAACTTATACCGCGTGAAAACTACGGAATGAGCTACGGAGCTTGGTCAGATGTGTACGAAAAGTATCGCAAGCAGTTTGACTATTACATATTCAACGAAGATGATTACTTTTTTGTTCAAAATGACTTTGATAACTATTTGGTTGATAAGTTCAAATCATATACAAACATAGGTTATCTTTGCGGTGTGGCAATGAATCCTGCTCCTGGTACACCTTGGGTAACACACGCAGGTAACAGTGTAGGAATATCATCAAGTGCTATACTTGATGAACTTTTCAACAAATTTGGTTGTCTTCCTCATGGTAAGAAAAAGATTAATGATCTGGAAGAAAGGTACGGGCTTGAAGAACAAGAAGGCCAGGTTTCACAGACTTACGAAATCTTTAAGTTAGGATATAACATCTATGACATACGCGAAGATTATTCAGTGCCTCACGACATGGGTCCTCATCTCAAACATGCAGTCCCTGATTTCGATCACTTTATCGACAATTATTTTCACTGGAACGCACGTCCGCTGTTCATACCTGCTCCTTTGCGATTCGGCCACCCTACGTACTACATAAACATAGTCGATCAGCAGTACCAAAGGAAAAGAACATGTTATGTTGTCAATATGTACTTCGGAGAACGTAGAAAAACTGTAGAAGAATATCACTCGGATCGTTTATGTTTTTTGAAAAAACAAATAGAGACCTTAAGTAATCATAAACACAACCTTGACAAAATAGTCTTCAGCATAAACTTTGAGCAAGATCATCTTACCTGGGTCAATGAAGCAATTTCTCTTATTCCCAAAAGTATTCAGAACACAAAAGTTGAGTTGTTCTTAAGAAAGAACGTTGGACTAAGTTACGGATCTTTTTCCGATAGCTTCAAACGATTGCGAAATGATTATGACTACTTTATATTCAACGAAGATGATTACTTTTTAGTTGAAGACAGCTGGGACGAGTACCTAATACGTAAGTATAACAGTCTTCCGGACTCTGGATATCTTTGCGCTATACAAAGATGCGAAGACTTTTGGAATGAAGAAAAAGCACATGCCGGTCATTGCTTTGGCATAGCATCTAGAGAAGCTCTTGATAGAGTATGGGAAAAACATGGTTGTTTACCTCACGATAACAACACCAACGACTATAAAGTTCAAGAAAAAGTCCAGCACAACTTTGGATATTCTTTTGTTGAAGCGGGATTACGAGTATATGACATACGAGAAGAATACCGAGTAGCTTTTGCTATGACAAATGATGTTGCTGATATATGGCGATGGTTTTGGTGGAACGAAAAAGACCTAATCATTCCAGCGATCTTTGCCTTCGACAAACCTCACACTTGGTGGGAATCTTTCGATGGACCGTGCGTTAGAAGAACGAATTTAGAAAAATACCAATGAACATGAATAACGAATCACAAATAGATCTAAGCAACTACGAGTGGGGGCCTACCGATGAAAGGACCAAGGAGCTTTTAACACTTGAGTTCGGCACTCACAGAATATACAACATTCACCACGAAGTAAACGAAGGTGACATTGTTCTCGACGTCGGAGCAAGCACAGGCATCTGGACATATTCCATTCTACCAAAGAAGCCCAAGTTCGTTCTTTGCGTAGAACCGTCTAAGACAGAGTTTCCTTGTTTAGTTAAGAACACTATGGGTCATCCTGTCACTCACCTGAACAAAGCAATCACTAAAGGTAATGGATCCACTGATGAGATACAAACATACTACTATAGCGGTCCGGTTGAGACCATCACATTCAAATCTTTAGTTGAACTGTATGGTCTAAAACACATAAATTTTCTAAAGACAGACTGTGAAGGTGGAGAGTACGCAATCTTTTTACCTGAGCACTATCCGTTTCTTCGCAATAATGTTGATGTTATCGTAGGAGAGTTTCACTTAGAAAATCCTGAGCAAAACATGTTGTTTAGACAATTTCGCGACAACTTTTTAGCGCACCATCCAAACTTTAGAGTTCATGCGGTTGACTGTGTTGACATTATGTGGGACCTTTGGAACGAACATTTTTTAGAATACTATAAGCAAGTTATTGTCCACATAGACAATCGAAATTTATGAAAACAAACATTTTGATACCTCTTGCCGGTGCGGGTTTTAGGTTTACCAGCGCAGGCTACAAAAAGTTCAAGCCTTTCATTGAAGTAGTCAGTGATTCTATGATCAGAGAAGTGATCAAAAATCTGCGTCATACAGACTATCGCTTTATATTTGTGATCAACACAGAGCAGATTAGTCTTGAAGAATTTAGGCAACATGTAAAAGGTGAAGCAGGATCTGACTGTCTTATACTAACGGTAGACACAATCACAGACGGTCCTGCTTGCAGTGCTCTAATTGCAAAAGAACACATTGACAACGACAATCCGTTGGTCATTGTGAATTGCGATCAGATGATATGGGACTTCAATCCTGGCTACATAGAATCTTTCGCTCGTGTTACGGACGCTGATGGATTCTTAGGTTGTTTTCTTTCTTCAAGTAAAAAGAATAGCTATATTAAAGTGGACCCTAACGGGGAAGTAGTGGAAGTCAAAGAAAAAATCGTAATCAGCAATCTTGCGACCAATGGTCTTCACTATTGGAAACAGGGTAAGTACTTCGTCAAGTCAGCCGAGGAAATGATCGCACAGAATGATCGCTACAACGGAGAGTTTTACGTAGCGCCAACTTACAACTACATGATTAAAGATGGCAAGAAGGTTCTGCCTTACTTTTTTAACTTACATTTTCCAATCGGAGTTCCAGAAGATCTAGAAAAATATCAATCAATCACAAAATGAAAATACACAGAATTGAAGAAATGACTAGCGGGTGGTTCATAGGTAACTTTGACCCTGCTGCCTTTAAGACCGACCAATTTGAGGTAGGATACAAACTTCACCCAGCCGGCGAAAAGTGGGACGCTCACTATCATAAAGAAGCGGACGAGATCACTTTCCTTCTTAGAGGAAGAATGATCATCCAGGGTCAAGAACTCAAAAGCGGAGATGTCTTCGTTATCAATAAGTACGAGGTTGCTGATCCAGTCTTCTTAGAAGACTGCGAAGTAATCGTCATAAAGACACCCTCTGTGATAGGAGATAAATATACTGTCTAATAATCAAATCTATGATAAACATATTCACAAAAGAAATTGATAAGTCAAAGTACTTTATCGTTACTTACTTCTTAGAAGCAAAAACCAACTTAAGAGAAGCAGCTTGGAATTTATCTATCGGACAGAGCATCGGAAATCCTAACAATCGTAGTGTTTGGGAAACCGAGAAAATGTTCTTAGATCACAGCTGTTTTATTCTCGAGGATGAGGAAGTATTGAGAAACCAAAAAAGCGGAATCGTACAGATTGCGTTTCCTCTCGCAAACATAAATCTCGAAGAAGACGGTGTTTCACAAATTCTGTGCCACATTGCAGGCGGGCAAGTCGATATTTTGGAACTACAGAAATGTCAAATACTCGATGTAGTTCTTCCCGATGAAGTAGAAAAAACATTTGCTCTGAAACCAGCATACGGAATTGACGGATTCAGAAAGTTTAATGGTGTTGAAGGCAAACCTTTCTTTGGCGGTATCATCAAGCCAAAAGTCGGTATGAGCCCTGAAGTTCTGCTTGAAGCTGTGAAAGAAATGGTAGAAGGAGGTGTAAACTTCATTAAAGAAGATGAACTTTTAGGAAACCCAGATCACTGTCCACTTGAAGAAAGAGTTCCACTTATCAGCAACTGGCTGAAAGAAAACGCTCCTGATGTGATCTATTGTTTCTGTATCAACGGGGACAGTCCTTACGCTCTGCAAAGAGCCCAGTTCGTCGCTGACAACGGAGGCAACGGAATTCACATAAACGTATGGAGTGGACTTGGTGTTTACCGAGCTATTCGTAAACAGAATCCCGATCTTTGGATTCACTTCCAAAAGAGTGGAGATAAGTTTTTTACCGACAAACGAGCACCTTTCCACATCTACTGGCCCGTGATCTGTAAGATCGCTGGATGGTCTGGGGCTGATTCTATCCACGCAGGTATGATCGGTGGATATATGAATCAGGATGATGAAGAACTCGTAGATGCATTGAAAGTTTTATGGCACTACAATGTTGTTCCAGCTCTTAGCTGTGGAATGCACCCTGGTTTAGTGCAATACATTAATGGATTGTTGGACAGCTTTGATTGGATGGCAAACGTAGGAGGTGCTATGCACGGCCACCCTATGGGAACACTCGCCGGAGGTAAGGCAATGGTACAAGCAATCAATAAAGATACAGATCACCCAGAATACAAATCAGCAATCGAGAAGTGGGGATATCAACAGTTTTCACCCGATCTTGCTTACAGAATTTTCTAAAACAACAAAACAATGAGAGACAAGTTAATAAACAAGTACCTAAAGTATGACATTAGGACCCACGACAATGAAATCGATGACAGGGACACACCAGATTATTGGACAGACCGTGCCTTGATCGAAATCGAGAAAGTAACAGGCGAGTACATGTACAGAGAGTTTTCCGACTGCAATCAGTATGCGCTGATTAATGAATTCCTAAAGGTAAAAGACAAGACAAAAGTAATTGTGGAAATCGGCGTGGCAAGAGTAGAAGGATCAGTCCTTTACGATCATACTTCGACGACAATACTCATAAACAACAAAAATGATGATACTATTTACTTGGGTATCGACATCGAAGACAAGACGCACTTAGAATCAGAAAGACCTAACGTCTACACACTAAAAGCCAAGAGTGAAGACTATGATGTTATCCTTCAGAAATTCAAAGAATTGGGTATCACAAAAATCGACTTTCTTTTTGTCGATGGGTGGCACTCAATTAACCAAGTAATTGATGAACTTTGGTATGTTGACTATATGAAGTCTGGTGGCATCATCGGGTACCACGACACAAACTATCATCCAGGTCCTTCAAGAATCATCAATGCACTTAAGCCCGATCTTTTCGATGTTCGCAAGCATTGTGTTAGTAAGATCGACTGGGGAGTAGGATTCGCTACGATAAAGTAATGAGGGTCTGTCAGATATACGTAGGACACAGAAGAACATTTTGGCACACGGAGAAGAATCATAAAGAATCTCTTCTCCCTGTGCATTACATTCATCACAGGGACGAGAACAGTCCTTCTTTTAACTATCATAAGTTCGATAGTCATTACTACCAATCACGGTTGGACGGAGATACAAACATACAGAATGTACTAAACTCTTGGCATAATCGATACGTTGCATTTGTGACTGCGCCCGAAGAATACGATGTCTATGTACTTATGAGGTATGATACAGTTTTTAGCGAAAAGATCGACTTTAGGGACTATACATACGACGACAACACAATCTTTATACCCAGTGGCAATGATCACCGATTAGGTGTTAATGATCAAATGGTTTTCGGCAATAGAGAAGTCTTAAAAAAATACGTCAGTATTCACACAAATCACTTACACATGTTCGACTCTGGCGACGAACTCTTGTTTCCGTGGTTCCACAACGAAAGTTACTGCACAAGAAACTTACAACTGCAAAACGTAAACATTGCCAGGACTTCTGCATCAACACAAATCTGTTACGATAAGACAAGCATTCCTCGTTATCTAACAGAAGAAGGCAACTTATTGACTTGTTAAAACTTTTTCTTATGATCTGTATATAAGTACAAATCAGTATATGAAAAAGTTATCCTTCTTACTACTTTTAACCGCAGCGTTTGCAGCTTCTTGCAAATGGCCTAATGTAAAATACACAAGTAAGAAAAAGCCTTGTGTAGTGACCGAGATCATTGAGTATTCTCCTGGACAGAAACACACCCTTCAGACAGATTACGAATACCAAATCACGACCGACTGCGGACATACGTTCACTTCCCACAATAGCGTACAGCTCGGAGATACTATCTGGGTTGAGTACCGAACTTATGTGAAATAGTCACAGAAAGACTTTGATATATATGATGAGGTCGCGGAAGAACTATCCTGGATCTTAAGTATAAAATACATAGATTCTAATTTATCATGAGTACATTTATCATCGACATAGACGGAACTATTTGTGATGCTCCGCAAAAACCTGACGGATCATACGATTACCCAAACGCAGTTCCTATCACACCGACCATCGAAAGGATCAATTACCTTTACGACGAAGGTCACACAATCATTCTTTTTACTGCTCGCGGCAACCGCACTTTCAAAGGTGATCTTAACAAGATCGAAGAATTTCACGGTCCTATCCTGAAAGAATGGATGGATCGTCATGGTGTAAAGCGCCACGAGATACGCACAGGCAAGCCCTGGGGTGAAGATCCTATATACATTGACAATCGCAATCTTTCTTTGAAGGCGTTTGTTTTCAAACACCCAAATCAATTCGAAGACATTATTCAAGAAGAAAACGCAATATGAGGACAGTCATTATTCCAGCTGCCGGCCTTGCTTCTCGCATGAAACCTTTATCTAAAGGTGTCAGCAAAGCAATGATTCCAGTCAACGGCAGACCGCTTATCAGTTACATTATAGAACACTTGGAAAAATCTCAAGCAAGAGTTTCTGAGTACATCGTAGTCGAGAATGAACTTGGCGATATCCAAGAATTCGTCAAAAGAGTTTACCCAAATATCAACTTTAAGTTCGTACATCAAGTAGAACGCAAAGGTCCGCTTCACGCGATTCAACTGGGCGCTGATGCGTCTGACCAAAAGGGTCCGGTGACAGTTTGGTTGGGTGATACGATCTGTCTTGAAGATTTCGACTTTCGTGAAGATTTCTTAGCAGTTCATCAAGTGCCCGACCCTCATCGTTGGTGTTTGGTGGATCACGAAGGTCGACTTTACGATAAGCCGGACGGGCAGGTTCCTACGAACCTTGCCTTAATCGGCGTTTACAATTTTGAGTCTCGTTCAGCTTTTGATGATGCTCTTGAAGACGGCATGACAGCACCTACACACAAAGGTGAACATCAGATCGCAGCCCTCTTGGAGAACTACATGAAAGAAGTAGGACAGCCCATGAGCCTAATCGAATCTACCGAGTGGTACGACTGTGGAGAACTCAATTCATATTATGAATCCAAGGCTCGTCTTCTCAAAAGAACTGCTCGTAGTTTCAATAAGATAGAGGTCAATACATTCTACGGAACGATTCGTAAGTCTTCTACCGATGAAGGTAAGAAAAAGAAAATCGAACAAGAAAAGAACTGGTTCAAATCATTGGACCAAGTACAGACTTTGTTCTGTCCAAGGGTTTTGGAAAGTGAAAAAGGTGTTTTGGAAATGACCCTTGAACCAGGTGTTGCCTTAAACGAAGTTCTTGTCTACGACAACTTAAGAACTGATGTTTGGCACGAAATCATTCGCAAGATTCTAAAAGTACATCACGAAGTTTTCTATTGTGATGATATGTTCGACCCAAAGAAAGAAGACGCTAGTCTCTTGTGCTTTAAGAACTATTTCCAAAGAAACCGCAATCGTCTTACTGAAATCTTTAAGGCAGTTCCTACCTCACACGATAATCAAATCTTGATTACGAAGTTCTTTGAAGAAACTGCACTTGAGCTCTGTAAGAATCCCGTCTGGTCCAGCGTTATTCATGGTGACAGCCACTTAGGTAACATCGTTTACGATCCTCATAGTGGCAACATCAAGTTCGTGGATCCAAGAGGTAGCTTTGGCGATGCTGTAGGCACAGCCGGTGATCTTCGCTATGACATGGGCAAGTTGCTTCAAGATTTCTACTGCGGCTATTCTATGATGATGGCCGAACGTTATCGAATCGTTAAGAAGGAAAACGTTGAGTATGTTGAGATTGACTGGGTTGAGAACACACAGTATCTTCAACACTTCTTAATCTCAGAACTACAAGACCACGGATATTACGTTCCTTTGCTTAAAGACTTGGCGATCTTGTTGCTTCTTACGGCTATTCCGTTTCACGCAGACGATCCTCGTCGTCAAAAGGCATTCTTAATCCGCTGCTTAAACTTAATCGAATCTAAAAATTATTACACAGGAACCTCTGGAAATGTTGTACACTAGACTCAATGACAAAGAACTGACGGGCAGACCTATTGCCCTGTGCATGATGCCGCGCAACTTTAAGAAGATGACGTACATCATGGGTTTCTCGATACCTATTTTAGAATTCTTGTCACAAGATCACGACGTCATTATGATCTCTGGCAAAGAAGGTGAGAACGAAGACCTCTACAAATTTGGACAA
>Ga0315909_10006161_pt1 | contig 13603 bp, 2 predicted proteins | sample LakEriMetagenome_11_FD_203527 | JGI IMG/M metagenome (GOLD analysis project Ga0315909, IMG submission 203527) | Freshwater fungal communities from buoy surface, Lake Erie, Ohio, United States - Buoy 2 MA125 | ecosystem: Environmental > Aquatic > Freshwater > Lake | place: USA: Lake Erie, Ohio...
CCAAGACCACATTGTGTCCGGCCCCCAGCACAATCCCACCGATGGTCTCGTTACGAGTGCTGCCATGAGTGGTCCGCAAGGCCAGACCCCTGCCGGGCGCCGTGTTGTTCAGCGTGATGACCGCCGTATCCACGATGCGGCTAGGGCCGCTGTTGTTGTCATGGTTGAGGTGCAGTTCGCTGCCGGCCCCGTTGATGAAGATGGCCGTCGAACCGATTTGCCCGGTGTTGTTTCCGGCCAGACGGAAAGAACCTTGGTTGATGACGAGGTTGCCGGTGAAGACGGCGTTACTGTTACCGGTGTAAGTGAGGTCACCTGAACCGTTCTTGGTCAGCGTCCCAGCGCCCGTGAACAACCCCGCATAGGTGAGACCGGAAGTGACCTGGTTGATCGTCAGGTTGCTGCTACCGAGGGCGACCAAGCCCACGAGGTTGCTGGCGCCGGAGTTTCCGCCGGACAGGGACCCGATGGTCTCATTGGCCAGCAGCTGCAGCGTGCTGTCCTGGTCGTCGGCGAGGGTGACCGCGGCGAAATCACCGATGGCGTCGCCGCCGGCAACCTGCAAGACGCCGGCCTGGACATTGACCACACCAGAGAAGGCGTTGCCGACGTTCGTGAGACGCAGCGTGCCCGTGCCGGTCTTGGTGACGGAATTGGATCCGCCGATGAACGAACTGACGTTGAGAGCGGCCGACCCATCCTGCGTGAAGATGAGGTCCGAAACGCCTGAGGTGAGCGTTCCGCCGACGATGTTGTGCGTACCCGCGTTGACGGCATTGGTGACCAGCACGCCCCCGCCGAGCAGTTCCAAGGTCGCCGCGGAGTCGATCGTGACGTCACCCGAAGACGCCGAGTCGAAGGTCAGCGAATTGATGGACTTCGAGCCGGTGGTGCCGGTGAAGCCGCCGCCGGTATTAGTGATGTCCTGCCCCCGCTGCCAGAGGCTGATATCCGTGCCGACCGTAGACAGCACTCGAACCAGGTTGCCGGTCAGGTTCCTGGCAGCGAAGTAAGTCCCGGAGCCATCGTTGACGGTGAGGTATCCCGGAATGGTGCCGGCGAAGCCCGAGCTGGTCGTCACCCCGTTGGTCGCGCCTTGGGAGCCGGAAGGAAGATTGATGCGGAGCGTGCCCTGACCGGCGACACGGGTGATAGCGCCGAGGCTGAGCAGGATATCCTGGCTGCCGCCTCGCGTGAGCGTGATGCGGCTGCTGCCACCGCTGGCCAGGGTGAGGCCGTTGACGGCTTGGCTGGTCGCGGCGGAAGCGTTGCCGAGGAGCGTCAGGGCGCCGCCGCGCATATCCAACGCGGATAAATTTCGCAGCTTGGTGGCGTTGCTCGTCGAATAATCCAAGATCAACGTGCCCTCATACGCGATCGAGGAACCTGTGGAGGCGAGGGCGCTATTGTCTCCGGACAAGGTCGCGGACCCGAAGCCAAATTTCTCCAGAGCCGTCGTGCCCGTGCTTCCGAGATTCGCGGAAATGACGCCTTTGAAGAGATCGATGTCGCCGCCGGCGACGGTGAGCGTACCGGTGCCGATGATGTCGCCGATACGCGAAGCGGCCCGTTCCCCGAGGATGAGCCGGGAAGTGGTGAGATTGTACACGCCCATGTTGAGCGTGGGTTTCTGGCCGTCGGCATCCTGGCCGACGAAGAGACGGTCGAATTCCGTGGCCACCACGGCGTCATTGGCGCCGAGATTGACCTGCGCGCCGTCACGAATCAGAAGGGAGGCATCGCCGCTGAGCGTCGCCGTATTGAAGGAGAGGACTCCGGTGCCGTTGAGGTTGAGCACCGTACCCACGCCGGTCACGACGAAGTCGTCGCGGACATTGAGCCTTCCGCCGGTGATGCCGAGCGTGGCGCCCGCGGAAAGAGTCAGGTCGTCGGCGACTCGGCTGGTGCCTCCGGAATAAGTCCAGGCGCCGCTGCTGATCGTGACGTCCGCGGCATCTCCGGTCATGTTGATGCCCCCGGAAATCACGCCCGTACCCGTCGCATTGCCCGCCAGAGTCAGCGCCGCGCCGTCCGCCGTCGCCAGATTGCTGATCGCGCCGGAGAGGGTCAACGTGGCCCCGACGGCGCCGTTGACGGTGATCGTGCGGGCAGTGGCGCCGAGATCCACGGAACCGCTCAGCTGCAGGCTGTTCGTGCCGGAGAAAGTGAGCGCCGCGTTGATGTTCAGGTTGTTGGCGACGGCGTTGGCGCCGGTCAAAGCGGTGCCGGCCTGAATCGTGCTGGCGCCTGCGATGGTCAGGCTCCCGCTGCTGAGCGCGTCCTTGTTCCCGAGGATCAGGATGCCTTCGGTGAGCGTGGTGTTGCCGATGAACGTGCTGGCGGCGTTGATGGCCAGGCGCGTGCTGGTGACAGCCCAGACTCCCGCCTCGTCATTGATGGCGAGGTCGCCGGTCCCGGAGATGCCCGTGCCTGAGATGGTGACGAGGGAGTCCGCATCGCCGCCCTCCACGGAAATGGAGCTGTTACCGGAGAGAACGACCCCTCCCGTGATGATGAGATTGCTGGCCGCGTCAGCCAGATTGAAACGGGCGGTAGCGCCGGTACCGGCCGAACCGAGCGAGACCGCTCCCTGCTGGGTGATCGTGTAGTTCGAGGCCAGCGTGGCGCTCAGGTTGTCGACGCTGAACTCACCGATGGATCCGGCGGCGAAGCTTAGCCCTGCCGAGCGAGTGAGGCCGGCCCCGTCGAGATTACGATAGATGACACGTCCGAGACTGCTGAAAGTGATCGGTCCATCATAACCGACGTAAGGAGTAACCGTGCCGCCGCCGGCGACATTGGTGAAGACCACGGTGCCACGGGTGAAAGACAGCGGGCCGGTCCAGGTACCCGCGCCGTTGTTGATCGTCAGCGTGCCGGTCTCGGCGTTGCCTCCGGTGAGCGTGTCGATACTGTCGAGACTGATGCCACCGGTTCCGCTCATCGCGCCTGACAGGGTGATGTTGCGCGCGGTCGTGCTCGTCGTGGCGGAGTTCAGGTCGCGCAGGTTGATCGTCGTGGTGGTCGCCGACGTCACGGTGACCGCGCCGCTGTAAGTCTGCGCATTGCCGCCGGCCGAGAGCGTGCCGCCCGCGAAGGTAAGATTGTTGGAGACCGTACTGCTAGTCCCGTTGTTATAATAGAACGCCCCGCCCGTGCCTAGGGTCACCGCCGCGCCCGCGCCCGGTCCGGCCACGATGCCGCTCAGGGCAGTGGCGTTGGTGAGGACCACGGTGCCCGCGTTGACGGCAAAGGCGCCGGTATAGCCGGATCCGGCGGCCGACAACGTGAGCGTCCCGGCTCCGGCCTTGGTGATGTTGCCGGCGCCGGTCAGGGCTCCGCTGATGTTCAGGGCCTGGGCGGAGTCCGTCACCGTCCACGTCTGCGCGGTCTGGGCGACGACAGGGGCGGAGATAGTGACCGTGGCCGAAGCGCCGGTCGCCAAGCTGATGCCGTCCGCAGATGCGCTCGGCGCGAGGGTCAGCGAATTGGAAAGGACGGCGCCCGGGGCGATCGTGATGGAGGAAGGCGTGTTGGCCGGCGTCGAGCTTGCCCGGAACTGCAGCGCGTTGATCTTGAAGGGCTGCTCGAGCGTGGTGCTCAAGGCCGCCCCGCCGGCGATGCTGTCGGCGATGAAGATGACCTTCTGGCCCTTGCCCGGCAAGGTGGCCGCGGTCAGGGTGCCGGCCGCGTCGCTCGAGAAATTCGTGAGGTCGGGAGTACCGGCCACGACGGTGTTCCAGGCCGTGGTGCTGGCGCCGGCGTTCCAGTAGACGTCGCTCGTGACGAGCGTGCCGGTGTTGAGGATGATCGCGGTGTCCGATTCGGTCAGCGAACTGCCCGTGTAACCGGCCAGGCTGAGCGAGTAGGTCGCTCCGCTCAGGCCGCCGCCCGGTGCGGAGATGAGCGTGTATTGGCTGAGGTTGCTCAGGTCGATGTCCTTGATGAGCAACGTTATCGTGTTCTGCGCCGTGGCGACGCCTGAAGACAAGGTGAGGGTATCCGTGCCCGTGTCGCCTGCGTCGAGTTCGAGGACCGCGGTGCCCGTGCCGGCGCCGAGGGACAAGCTCGTGAGGTTGGCCATGGCTTGGCCTAGGCCGCTGGCGAAGCTCAGGTTACCGCCTCCGGCGAGCGTCACACCGGTCATGCTGGCGGGCGTGATCAGCCCGCCTTTCAGATTCAGCTGGGCACCGCTGTCCACGCTGACGGCCGACGTGCCGGTCGCGCTGTTGTAGTTGAAGGTGCCACCGCTGACCGTGGTCGAGCCCGTGTTGCTCAAGGTGCCGGCGAGATTGGCCGTTCCGGTGCCGATCTTGACCAAGCTGATCGTACCGCCACCGGTCTGCGTGATGGAGTAGGCACCGGCACCGCCAAAGCCGAAGTTAACCGCGCTATCACCTGCGCCAACGGTCAGGGTTGCGACACTGGCGGACGTGTTGTCAATGACCGAGGTGCCGTTCGACGTCGCCGTCAGCGAAGTGATGGTCTGCGTCGTCCCGTTCAGGTCGACTGTGGCCGTATCGAACTCCGCCAACTCAGGGGAGATGAGCAGGCCGCCGGCGCCCGCCACGCTGGGAATGGCCTCGTTGGCCGAGAAACGCAGCGTGCCGCGGTCGAGATCGACGGCCGAAACCGAACTCCCCTTGGTGTTCCAGTCGGAACCCGCGCCGCTGGTGCCGAGCACGAGCGTGCCGTCGCCGGTCTTGTCGATGCGCACCCAGAAGTTCGTGGTCGTCGTGAAATTCCCATTAATCACTGTCTCGCCGGGACCGTTCACCGTCCAGGCCCGGGCGGCTGTGAGGGCGTTGGCGGTGAGTCCGTTGAAGGTGACGGACTTGCCGGCCACGACGCTGTTGACGAGCGTGACGTTATTGGCGGCCGCTCCAAGGGCGCTGGTGCCCGCGAAAACCAGGTTGTAGTCGCCGAAGAAACCGCCGGTGGCGTTGTTGGCCAGCGTGTAGGTGACGGCGACCCCCAAGGTACGGTCGCCTCCGTGCGCGAAGATGTTGCCTCCGCTGTGGGTCAGGGCGCCCGGGATGGCCGTGTCGTGGCCGATACCGAGCGCGCCGCCACCGACCGTGGTCGTTCCGGTGTAGCTGTTGCCGGCATTGGTCAGCACCCAGGCCGTGCCGCCGTCGATGTTCACGTTCAGGGGGCCGCCATTGTTCGCCAGCACGCTTTGGACCTGATTGACGTAGGGGCTGCTGCCGCGGAGCCAGAGGTTCTTGACGGCGGCGTTGGACACCATGTCGTTGGCGACATTGGTGAGGATGAGCGGACCGGTGCCGTCGGCGTGAATCTGCGCGCCGGCGCCGGTTCCGGTGGTGGCGTTGATGCGGATCTTGCGGTCGGAGGTCTCCCCGGGACCGACGTACTGAAGAATGGCGTTGCCGGTGCCCGCGTTGCCGATGGTCACCGCGTTGGCGTCGTCCATCGTGACGCCGGCGCCGGCCGCGCCGACGCTCGAAGTCTCGGCGCCGGTGCTGGAACCAAGCGAGGTGACGACCAAGGCGCCCGCGTTGATGTCCGTCACGCCCGTGTAGGTGTTGGCGCCCGTCGTCCGCAAGACGCTGTTTCCGGCCTTCTGGTAGCCGATGCCGGCATCACCGCTGAGCACGCCGCTGAGCGTGGCGTAATCGGCGCCGGTGTTGACGTTTTCGACGACGTTGATGACGCGATTAGCGCCGCCGAAGCTGATCGGATTGGTGAACGTCACGTCCGACAGGGCGCTGGCGGAACCGAAGAAGAGGGTTTGGACGCCGCCGGTGCCAACAAAGCCGTCAATTCCCCAAGTGAGTCCCGCGCCGGCGTTGAGGGTGACCGTCAGGGGGGTGGTGTGCGCCGCGAAACCGCCGCCGCCCGTCGTGCCGCCAAAGGTGATCGTGCCGGTGCCGTTGACGATGCCCGCCGCCGCGACCAGGTTGCGAGTGAGGGTCCCGGACATTTGGATCGTTCCCGCGTTGCCGGCATCTCCAAGGACGAGAGGGCTGTTGGCAGGCAAGGCGCCGGCATCATTGAGGGCCAGGATGCCCGCCTGCACCGAGGTCCGTCCGGTGTAGCTGTTAGAGGAGTTGCCGAGGTTCCACTGACCCGCGCCGCTCTTGGTCAGGCTGCTGAGATTCGCGCCGTTGTCGGTCAGCTGAGGGTTGAAGGTGTTGTCTCCCGTGGAGGTTCCGCCTAGGATCAGAGTCTGCGCGCTCGCACCGACGCCGAAAACGATGGCACCCGTATTGCTCCAGACCAAGGCGTTGTTGTTGCTGACGTTACTGGTAATGGAGGCCCCCGAACCGACGGCGGTCCCCGCCAGGGTGAAGAGACGATCCGTGGTCGCGGACCTGGAACCAATCGTAAGGGATCCGCCTAGGGTGTCTCCGCGATAGATGAGACCGCCCGTCGTGCCGGAGAAGACCAGATTGGCCGCATCTGACGACGAGGCCCCGATGCCGCTCGCGACGCCGCCGTTCGCCAGATAGTCGACGGTGACCGAACCGGTGGTTCCGGCGATGGTGGTCACTCCCGTGTAAGTGCTCTGACCCAGCCAGCTCGGCGCGCCCGTCGTCCCGCCCTTGGTGACGCTGAGCTTGCCGGCGCCGACCCCCTCGGTGAACTGACCGTTCCAAGTGCCGCCGCCGTTGATCTGCAGGGTGGTCGCGGCGGCGTTGATGTTGGAGATGACGCCGGCTCCATCCAGGTTGTTGTTGAAAGTGGCGTTGGCAGCGGTCACTCCGTCCAGTTCCAACCTCGCGCCCTGACGGATGACCAAGGCGGCCGCCGTACCTCCGTTGGCTGAAAGGCGCGCGGCCGATCCGGAAAGCCTTACGGTTCCCTCATTGAGGGTGGAAGTACCGGTCTGGGCGTTGGTTCCGTAAACGACGAGCGTTCCGGCGCCGTTCTTCGTGAAGCCGCCGGTGGTGGTGGAGGCCAGCGTCACCGGTGCGGAGGTCGTGCCAAAGTTCAGGATATCAGCGGCTTGGTCGACCCGGATCGCCATGTTAACGGCGGCGGCGCCGGCGATGGTTCGTGCGGTCGAGCTGTTGCTCTGGATCGTGGCCGTGCCGCCGGACTGCAGGATGCCCCCCGTAGAGACGACGAGGTTGTTGCCCAGCGTCAGGGTCTGGCTGTTCGTCAGGAGCGAGGAGACCGTCGTGGCGGAGGCCGTGGCTGTCGTGAAGCTTCCGGTGAGCTTGTTGTGGTTGGAGGCGGTCAGGGCCGTCAAAGCCTCCCGGAAATTGCCTGTGGAAGCGTAGGTCGGCGCGACCACTTGGGCGGAGGCGTTGATCGTGGCGAAGTTCGCGCCATTGATGTAAAGATGCCCTTGGAAATTGGCGGTGCCCGGAAGATTGGTGGCCGACGTGGCAGCCTGGCCCGTCAAGGTGATGACACCGCCATTGGCGCCGGTCGTGTCGAAGTTGAGGCTGGAGGCCGCCGCGGTGGCGCCCAGGGACGTGAAGGTCAGGTCGGCCTTGCCCGTGCCGTTGCCGAGCAATCTCACGGTGGCGGCGCCGGCGGTGGGCGTCAAGGCGCCGAGCGTCTCCGTCGTGTCGGCGTTGGCGAAGCCGCGGAACTCAAGGATGCCGCCCGCCGTCTGCGCGACGGTGTCGGCGCCGAAGACGACCGCACCCGTAGACCCGACGACATCCGAAGCGGCCGCCGTGGCGCGGAGCTTGAGCGTGCCCGCCTGGATCGTGGTCGCTCCCGTGAAAGTGTTGGCGTTGGAGAGGACCCAGGTCCCGATTCCGGTCTTGGTCAGCCCGATCGCCGCCCCCGCGCCGTTGGAGACGTTCAGTGCGGTGGCATCGGCGCGGTCGGCCGTGGTGGCCGTGTCCAAAGTGATGGTGGTCGCCGTGATGGCGGAGATCTTGGTCCCGCTGCGGATACCTGTGCCGGCGACATACTGTCCGACGGCCATGCCGGTCGTGTCGGCGAAGGTGAGGACTGAGCCGCCCGAAGTCGTCGCCCCTCCCTGACTGAAGGCCGAGCCCGCGTTGGAAATGATCCCGCTGATCAGGTTGTCCTGGGTGCTCGTGCCTCCGAGGGTCAGCGTCTTGGCGCCGATGCCGGTGGCCGCGACGGCGCTGCTGATGGTGACCGGACTGGCGAGGGCCTGATTGGCGTAGAGCGAGACGGCACCGGTGGTGCCGTTCAGGATGATCTGCTTGTTCGAAGTGAGCCCGGCCAAGAGAGCCGCCTGGTCGCTGCCGACAATCAGCGCGGGCGTGTTAGTACCGGAGCCGAGGGTGACGACGGAATTGGCCGCGTTGTTCAGCGAGCGGAAATCGCGGATGACGACCTCACCGTTGGTGATATCGACCGGGCCGTTGAGCGTCGTGCCCGTGCCGTTGATGGTCAGCGTACCGGCATCGTTCTTGGTCAGGACCTTGATCCCGGCGCCGCTCGTGTTGATGTTGCCCGTGATGACGGTGTTGCCGCCGCCGCCGATCGTCAAAGCACGAGCTGAGCCGTCGCTGTTATCCCACGCATTAGCCGTGAAGGTCAGCGTACCACCCATGTTGTTGGTGATCGTGTTGGGATTATTGGACGACTCCTGCGTCCAAGCTTGGAACGTCATCCCGTACCCATTGCGGCTGTTGAAAGTTCCGGTGGTGTTGGCCGCGACGCGGAAAGTCCCGAACGTCGTCAAGCCATTGATGGTCGAACCGCCCGCGGCCGGACCCGTGAAGAAGGTGGAATTGGCTCGCAGGTAGACGTTCTTACCCGTCGTTAGCGCGTTGAAATTCAGGTCACCTGCGCTGCGCAGCTCGAGCACGCCGCCGTTCATGTCGATCGCCGCGGCGGCATTGGCGCCACTGTTCGAGCCGAAGATGCTCACGCCGCCGACGCTGGCCTGGGTGACGCGGACGGAGCTCTGCTGGCCGGTGGCGCTGCCGCCGACCCTCAGCGTGCCGGTGAAACCGGAGACCGAGGAAGGATTCAGGAACAAGGTCCCGGCGCCGGACTTCTCGACGCTGCCCGAACCGTACAGGACTCCTGTCAGGTTGAAATTAGCGACGCCGGCGGCGTTGATGCCGCCCAAAGCCACGAAGGTGGTCCCCGTCGCCCCCTGCGAGACGAGCGAGCCGGACAGCGTCAGCGTGCCGTTGATGCTGTTGATGCGGCTGTTGCGGAAAGTGGCGGGCAACAAGGGGCTGACCGCGGAGGTCAAGGTGCCGGAAAGCGTGTTGTCCCCGATGCTGAGGATGGCGGCGGAACGATCGCCGATAAGGCCGCGGCCTTCGAAGTTGATGTCGCGGGCCAGTTCGAAGCCGGCGGCGGAACCATCGAGCACCAATTGCCCGCCGCCGATACCTTCCAAGGCGGTGCTGGAGGGCGTCGCATTACCGGTCAGGATCGAGATCGCCGAAGCATCCGCGCCCAACGCCGAGCCGGCTGAGATCGCCAGGGAGCCTCGCGCGATGGTCGTCGTGCCGGTGAAGGTGTTGCCGCCGTTCGTGAGCTTGAGCAAGCCGTTGCCGGACTTGGTCAGGCCGTCGGAACCCGCCACGATCGAGGACAAGGTCGCGATGTTTCCGCCGGTCACCGAAATCGACGGCGCACCGGAAGAAACATCTAAGGTCAGAGTGTTTCCGGTGACGGTGAAATCAGCGCCGCTGAAGACCAGACCGCCGATGGTGATAGGCTCGGTGAGCGTCGACGTGCCGGCGGTACCCGCGAAAATAGCCGTGTCAGAAAGAGAAAAACTGGAGATGATACCTGCGTCGGTACCTGCGGCGGTCGTCGACCAGGACGCGCTCGTGGTATCCCAATTCCCGGTGCCGCCGGTGCCCGCGATAGTGCCGTTGGCATCCCAGTAAAGGGTCGCGGCCTTGGCCTTGGGCGTCGTGGCGACGGACACCCCGAGGAGGACGGCGGCGACCATCAAGGAAGCGCGAGGAATCAAGGTTCGAGGCTTACGAAGTTTCATCAGAATAAGAGGTGAGACGTCACCGGGCGGTGACATCATTTGGGGATAGAATCAAAGGTAAGGAATCACCCCCTAGGCACAACCTTTTTTGCCCGTTTTTAACCCAAACTAAGGTTTTAAAACCGTTTGGCTGGGTGGTTTACCTTATTTTTGTAAATTTAATGTAAAATAGTCTAATAATGTGAGAATCCGTCGTTAAAAAGGGTATTATATGGTTACATTTGGTCATTAAAAGTTGTTCACAGTCGTTTAGCCGGTGTCACTTACCGGGATCTACCGCGTTCTCGGTAGGGACGGCTCTCCGAGCCGTCCGCTCGTCATCGTCCGTCGGCGGGCTCGGAGAACCCGCCCTACCGTTCGCCGCAGGACGAACCCAGGCAGGGGCACGATTTATCGTGCCCACCGCTTCGGAGGGCGCGGCGAAGCCACTCCCCTACCCTCGGCCGCCCTGCGGCGGCCAGGCGGTTGAGCGAGGGCGCTCAACCCCTTCCCAAGGCAGCTAGGTCAGCACGCAGCGCCGACCCTACCCATGGTAGGTATTAGCGGTAAGCGGTTGGCGGTTAGCGGCTGGTAAGATCAGCGAGCAAGGGGAGACCGGAAGCCGGATGATGGGCTCGGGCGCCTATTTTCAGGTCTCGGGTCTCGGCAATCAAGAGCCGGGTTCGGATGGGCAGGTTCGGGTTCGGGATTTATCGATTCAGCCCTCTGTCATCTGTCATCGACTCAGCCATCGCCTCATTTCAGGTGGCAGGTGGCAACCCCAGCTGGCTGGTGGCGGGTGGTGCAAAATCAATTCAGTCCTCCATTCAGCCCTCAACGCAGTCCTCCATTCAGTCCTCCCTGTTTAATCCTGTCATCCGTCCTCTGTCATCGACTCAGCCATCCATTCATTCCGACCTACCCAATGAGCTTGAGGACCTGCTCCGCCAACAATGCCATGCCTAGGCCTGAGAAACCGATCAGGGTCTCGGTGATGGTCCAGGTGCGCAAAGTCTGCCCGACGGAGAGGCCGAGGCATTCCTTGACCATCCAGAAGCCGCTGTCGTTGAGGTGCGAGAGGAAGAGCGAGCCGCAACCGATGGAGATGACCATGAGCTCGGGGCTGGTGCCCGGATGCGCGGCGAGCACCGGCGCGATGAAGCCGGACGCGACGGTGATCGCGACCGTCGCGGAGCCGGTGGCGACGCGGATGAAAGCGGAGACAAGCCAGCCGTAGACGAGCAAGGGAAGGCCTGCGGAGGCCGCAATTTCGGCGAGCTGCTTGTCCACGCCGGCCGTGCGCATGACCAGCGCGAAGCCGCCGCCGGCGCCGACGAGGATGAGCGTCATGCCGATGCCGGACACGCTCTGCTCGGAGAATCTCAGGAGTTCGCCGGCGCTCCGTCCGCAACGTCTCCCGAACGCCCACATCGCGAAAAGCACCGATAAAAGCAGGGCGATCACGGGGTTGCCGACGAACAGACCGACCTTGCCCCAGAGGGCTTCCTTGGCGTGCAGGAGTTCCACGACGGTTCCCGTCAGCAGCAACATGACGGGCAGCAGGACGGTGAAGATCGTCAGCCCGAACGTCGGCAAGGTCTGGCCAGCGGACACCGACGGCGTGAAATCGGGTGTGGCGACGTCGACCCGTTTGACGGCGATTTTCGCGAAGAACGGACCAGCGATGGCGGCGACGGGAATACCCAGCACGAGCGCCCACAGGATGACTTTGCCCATGTCCGCGCGTAGGGCCTCGATCGCGATGACGGGGCCGGGATGCGGCGGCATCAGTCCGTGCATGACGGACAGGAACGAGAGCAGCGGGAGGACCAGCCGCAGGAAGGGCTGACCGGTCTCCTTGGCGAGGGTGATGACGATCGGCAGGATGAGCAGCAGGCCGACGGCGAACCACGTCGTCATGCCGACGCAGAGGGCCAGCAGGATGATGCAGAGGCCGATGCGCGAAGGCCCGAGGGTGAGGATGAACTGCTTGGCGAGCACCCCTGCCCCGCCCGATTCGGCGAGGAGCTTGCCGAACACGACCCCGAGCACGATGATCGCGCCGGTACCGGCAAGGGTGTTGCCGAAGCCCGTCTGGAAGGCCTTCAGGACCTCCGCCATGGTCAGCGCGCCGGAGGTGGCCACGACCAAGGCCCCCAGCGTCAGCGAGCTGATCAGCAGCGCGATGAAGGGGTTGAGCTTCAGCCAGGTCACCAACAGGACCAGGACGGCGATGGCGAGCAGGGCGTAAAGCATGGCGCGAGGGTATCAGGGTTTCGGCGGGGCGACCGTGGCACGAGTAGCACCCGTGCTGATGCCCCCGTCAACCAACAAGGTCTGGCCGGTGACGTAGCGGCTCTCCTCCGAAGCGAGGAAGACCACCGGGCCGGCGAGGTCGTCCGGCGCGCCCGGGCGCTTGAGCGGGATGCGGTCGCAGAGGTATTCGACCCACTCGCGGTTCTCGTAGAGGACGGCGTTCTGGGCGGTCTTGAACCAACCCGGGGCGAGGCAGTTGACGGTGACGCCATGCCGGCCCCAGTCGTCGGCGAGGCTCATGGTCAGCTGCTTCACGCCGCCGCGGCTGGCGCCATACGGGGCGAGGCCGGCGTAACCGGCGACGCAGGTGACGGAGCCGATGTTCACGATGCGTCCGTAGCCGCGGGCGATCATGCCCGGGGCGACGGCCTGCGCGGTGAAGAACGTGCCGCGGAGATTGGTGTCGAGGACCATGTTCCAGTCGTCCCAGGTGACCTCGAGCGCGGGCTTGCGGGCGTTGCAGCCGGCGTTGTTCACGAGGATGTCGATGCGGCCCATCTGCTTCTCCACTTCGGCCACGGCGGCCTTGATGCTGGCGTGGTCGCGGACGTCGAGGTCGACCCCGCAGGTGCGGCGTCCGAGGGCCTCGATCTCCTTGCGGAACGGGGCGAGCTTGGCCGCGTCACGGCTCGACATCGCGATGTCGGCGCCGGCCTGCGCGAGGGCGCGGGCGAAGTATTGGCCGAGGCCGCGACTGGTGCCGGTGATGAAGGCGACCTTGCCGGTGAGATCGAAGAAAGCCATGGGTTCTCTGGGTCAGGCCTGAGGGGCGAGGATGACCTTCATGACGCCCGGGGCGCCGGCGTAGAGCTTGGCGAACCAGTCCGCACCCTGCTCGAGCGGAGCGACGGCGGAGATGATCTTGTCGACCTTGATCTGCTTCGTGGCGAGGAGCTCGATGCAGCGCGGGATCTCGCCGGCCGAGGCGCACGAACCCTGCAGCCGAAGCTGGCGGGTGACGACGACCTGGAGCGGAAGCTCGGTCTTCGGGGAGAGATTGCCGACCAGCGTCACCGTGCCGCCTTTGCGGACGGCGTGGATCGCGGAGAGGACGGTGGCGTTGAGGCCGACGCACTCGAACGCGGCGTCGGCGCCCTGCCCTTTGGTGAGCGACTTGACGTATTCGGTGAGGTCACCGCCGGTCTTGGGATTGAAGCTATGGGTGGCTCCGAGCTCCTTGGCCACGGCGAGGCGCGAGTCCTCGGTGTCGACGGCGATGACCTGCGCGAAACCCGCGATCTTGGCGGCTTGGAGCGTCAGGAGGCCGATCATGCCGGTGCCGACGACGAGGGCGGTGTCGCCCGGGGCGACGGGGGTGAGGCGGACGGCGTGCACGCCCACGGAGACGGCCTCGATCATGGCGGCTTCGGCGAAACCGAGCTCGGC
>Ga0315909_10006162_pt1 | contig 13603 bp, 17 predicted proteins | sample LakEriMetagenome_11_FD_203527 | JGI IMG/M metagenome (GOLD analysis project Ga0315909, IMG submission 203527) | Freshwater fungal communities from buoy surface, Lake Erie, Ohio, United States - Buoy 2 MA125 | ecosystem: Environmental > Aquatic > Freshwater > Lake | place: USA: Lake Erie, Ohio...
ATTATTCTTCTGTGTATGAGATATTGCTCCAAATACCGCCCCACATACAGCATCAGCCAAGTCTTTTGACTTTTTACGGGGATGGTCAACTCTATTTCCCTTCATTATTTTTAATTCTGACATTTCTTCTAGTAAAATTGGAATCATTGGGATAGCAACACGCTCTTCATAAATCATCATAGCCAAGTCTTCATAATGTTTTTTAGCAACCGATACAGTTTCTGTTTTAATTCCAACAGCCTGTAATTCATTTTGAATATCAAATGACTGCCAACGGTCAAAAGAAACCATACCTATGTTAAATCCTTCTCTACGTAAGTTAATAATCCATTGTTTTACTTCAGATAAATTTACTGGTCCCTCTGCCCTTGGCTCCCACCAAGCAACGGCATCAACAACAACAATGGGGGCTACCTGTTCATAATCTTTAATAACCTGAATGTTAACCCACTTATCAACGTGGGCAATAGCAACAGCACACTTGTCATGCTTTTGTGCAAGGTCTGCATGGATATAATATGTTTTTTCTGGATCTGGTTTAAATGTTTCATCAAACCTTCTAAAAGAGTCTAGTGGATTTCTAGTATTCATACATTTTTCTAATTTATCTTTTTGTTTAAAAAATGCGTCAGATGCAAATGTTGGCATGCATGCAAAACGCATCATTGCATCACCTAAATCTGTATAAAATGCTAATTTAAAATCATCTATTTTACGAGTAGGATTTACTTCCCAAGTTGGTCTTTTAAAAGCCAAAATTTTTGGAACCTTATAAGAAATAATATTATCTTCTTCCCAACTAATTTCAAATTGATTATTTGGGTCATCATGTGGTAAGTCTTCATTCATAATAAAAATATGTTTTTTTTCTACTGTTTCTTTTTCTGCAATTACATCTTCATATCTTTTAGAAATAAAATCTCCTTGATATCGTGGGAAAGAAAGTAAAACTACCTTTCCTAAATCTGGAAAACGAGAATCTACGGATCCACGAAATGCTTTATAAATATTTTCTGCAGTCTTACCTTGCTCATTACCAGTGCCAACCTCAGATGCAAAACCAGAAATCTCGTCAAGCACTGCAAGCAATAAGTTTAAGCCTTCGTGAGACTCTCTTTCAGAGTGACCAGAATAAACCGTAATTGATTTATCAAACTCTACAGAATCTGCCTTAGCATTATATTTGCCAGCAAACCATGGTGACTTTTCAATCTTTGTTTTAAAACCTTTAAAGAAAACATTTTTTGCTTGTTGTGCGTTAATAGCAACGTTAATTAAATCTATTGCATCTCCACTTGGCTTTCCGAAATATCTTGCAGGATCTTTAAGACATAATAACTTGTAAACAATATAAGCACAAGCAACAGTAGAGGTAAAGTCTTTACCAGAGCCCTTGCCCAACTGTAAGATAATCTCATTTTTAGTATATTTATCATAATACCTTGCCCCCTCTACAGATCCATACAGTTCTTGTAAATCTTCTTTTTTATATATTTGACTCATTGCTTCTACAATGTCATATTGAATTGAGGATAATGGTGGCTGCCCTAAATAGTCAGAAGACTCAACAAAAGTTTTTGCGTCTACTGGTTTTTCTTCAAATTGATTTTCTTTTAATACCTCAAGAAAATCATTGAACATCGTGGACAATTGTAATCACTTCTCCTTCTTTAGCAATCTGAGAAAGACGTTGCATAATTAAATCACGTACTTCTGGATGACTTGAAGCAATATCTCTAAGTATTTCAACTAAAACTTCTTGTCTTCTTTCAATTTGAATCATTTCTTCTGCAAGTTCTTTATTTTCTAATAGCCCAGCCTTTTGTAACATTTCAATTCTAGACTTTTCAATATCCATAACTAGTTTAATTGCTTGAGTTTTTGCACTAAGATTATTTGTCATTGATGCTTCATCAATAACTTCATAAGACTTTGTAATTAATTTACTATAGTGTGCATCTGCACCAGCAAGGGCTTCTTTAGCACGAGCACGAATAGCGTCATTGGCAGATGCCATAACCTTCCACTCATTAATTAATGCAACAACACGAGTTCTTGGCATGTCCAAGTCTTTAGAAATTTTTGTAGGATCTTGACCTTTAAGATATTCTGCAACAACTTTATTTACTTCGTCAAGATGTTGAATTAATTCTGTTTCAGTTGACATGTTTTTCCTTTGCTACTTTTAATAAAATTAAATATCCAATTAAGTCATCAATATCATTATCTCCGACCATGCCAGTGCCCTTCATTAGACGACTTAATTTATCGTCTATTCTGACATGAAGTTGTTCTATTGGATTTGCCTTACTAAAAATTCTTACTGGATCTAATGCAGAATCTCCATATGAAATATTTTTTTCAATTAACATTTGTGCAATTCCTAAACAATTCATTAATATTTCATTACCAGATGGAGCAGATAATGAATGAAGATACAAGTCATTATAAACAAAGTGATCAATGTCTTTGTATACTGGAACTGGCTTCATCGTTTTGACTTCCTTAGTCCAAATTTTGCAAGGTATACATAGATAGTTTCAACACTAGTTCCACATTCCTTAGCAATATCTTGTGGAGACCTTTTGTCCATAACAAACCTTTTACGGAGCCAAGCCTCGCTTGTATATAGTTTAGCAGTCATAATATTATTTGTCAATTTCTGTTTCTTTATTTATAATATCATAAAAATAACTATCAGAGTCTTCAGTTATCCATTTAGAAGCATCTTCTACATCCCACTTATAGGTATTTATTAGACGATTTATTAATGGCTCTCCTGGCTTTGTAGTAAATGAAGGCTCTAAAGCAAAAACACGGTTATTTGGCTGTATTGCAAAGTTTCCATCATCTCTTTGTATCACATGACCACATTTATGTTGCCCTGGATTTTCTGAATAGCCATCGTCAAGTCTATTAGAATCAGGGTTGTGCCAATCAAGAGTAAATAAATATTTACCAGAAATTTTTGTTTTTGTTCTATCAATGTAGGTCATGCGTATGTTTGCAAGGTTAGCAAATTTAGTTACAGTTATAAAAGGACTAAACGAATTCCATAAAACAAGATTATGAAGATCTTCTTCCGCCACATCTGGTTTAGTACAAAAAGCATTAATAGGCATTCTCCACCAGATACCGCCATCTTCCATTAAAAAATGAAATAATGGGCTACGGTTTTGCACACTTGAAACTCCAAAAATTACACAAGGATAATATTTGTCATGACTATCAAGTTGATTTCTTAAAAAATTACCACGAACATAGCATTCAATTGGTGGAATATTAGCGTTTAGTTCTGGCATTATTCTTCAATCTTCATTGCTTTACTCCAATTATTAATAGCCCAATGACCGATACCACAAGCGTCAGCAACGTCATTATCGTTAATAATTTTATTATAATTGATTTCAATTAGTTTTATAGTCCTTTCTTTTCTAATTTGTCTTTCATATGTTCTATACCAAGAGTCTGACTTTCCAGGATTTTTTGATCTAATTATAACTTGTTCTTCTTTTGTTATTTTTTTGTTTCCTAAATAATTTTGCCAAGTTATTGGCGCTACAGTTCCTATAACTTGTGTTCCAGTTAACCCTGCTGCACCTAATAATGCACCTTGCACTAATGCTAAATCTGCAGCAGTTTTAGGACTATTCATAAATACCGTGTGCTCAATTACAATTGCTTCAAATCCACCATAATATTCAAAAAATGCTTTTGTTTTAGCACAAGCGTCCATAACTTTTTCATAATTTGTTTTTCCATCAAACTTAATTTTACCAATACTTCCTAAAGTGTTATTATTAAAAATAGCAAAAGCAAGGCTGTTGGTGCTTGCATCAATAGCACAAATTGTTTTTGGATTACCACTGTTGTTCATAATCAATAAATCCTTTTATTTGTTTTAACATTTTGTCTACTTCTTTTTTATTTACATTACAGTTAGGGCAAAAACCAGAGTCATTATATATTGATAACTGTTCTCCACAACCACCAAGGCAAAGTCTTTTTTTTCCTTTTCTTCTTTGTCTGCGAACTATTTGATACCTTTCGGCTATCTTTATTTTAGTTGCCTGCTCTCTGCAAACATCTCCACAATAGATTTGATAACTTACTTTTGGTTTAAACAGGGTCTCGCATCTTTCACATAGTCTCACATTAATGAATCCTCTTCATCCTTTAATAATACTAGTGGTTTAATTTTTATTGTTCCTGTACCCGCTTCAGCGCATGCTTTTTGAATAGGACAGACTTTACAAATTTTTGAATTTGAGCGATATGGAATTTCTGGCAATTGTTTATCTTGCCAATTCTTATAAACTATTCTCATCCATTCAAATGCTTGCTCTACCCAATTACGATAATGATCATTTACTACTACAGGCAAAGTAAGCAATTCGTGATTATTTTTATTTTCATAAATCATAACACCTTTACGAATTTTTAAAACTTTCATGTACATTAATAATTGCATTAGATGTGCCATTTTAGGTCGTCTACTTATTTTTTTATATTGAAATCCATCGTTTGGCATTGTTTTTATTTCACCAACAAGTCTTTCACCTTTATAATCAAGCATTACGTCGCCATATCCATCAAACGGCGGATCGTCAGTTTTAACTCTAAATTCCATTGCTGGATGAGTTTGTTTGTTATATTTTCTTGGTAGTGGATCAAACTCCATATCTTGTGCAAGTAGGCCAGAGGCCTCTATTGCTTCTTGAATTCTTTCATGTCCTAAAGTTCCTTGTGTTCTATTTGCTACACCAAAAGCATCTGAATTATCATAAAATATTTGACCTTCAAACCCTAAGTACCAATATCTTGGACATTCTCCAGCACCATAAGTTATTCCAGATGCAGAAAAATTATTTTTCTTTGTAAACTTTGGTTTTGTTTTAGTAAGATATCCAGAGTTAATAGCATCTACCAAACCTTCAACAAAACTTTCATCCTCTTTACTATTTTTAACGTTCTTTTTAGTATCTTTAACCATAATCTGTTTTAATAAGTTTTTAGCCATTTTTATCCCTTGTTTATATAAGTATAGCAGGTTAGCGCATTATGTATTTAAGCGCTGATACCAAATCGTTAATTGCTTGGGCTGCCGTGAAATATATGTTTTTCTTTGCCCTATCCGACTTATCAACATTGGCCATCCAAGTTGCTTTAAATGACATTTTTGCAGCAATGGCTTGAAGTCGTACAATCTCCATACTAGCAACTTGAAGTGGAATATCAGGTTTAATAATAATTTTTGCAATCATGGTTAAGGCTGTAGTAAGTTCTTCATCTTGCATATAATCTGCAATTTCTGTCAAACCATTTACCATATCTAAAGTTGTTTTTTGCGGTACCTCATTAGTCATTTATTTCCCCTTCTGTTAATTGTTCTAGCATACTCATTTCAATTATAGCAAGTCTTACCTTTGTATTGCCTTCTCCAAGTATGACAATAATTGCTGGAGATTTGTCTCTATCCGCCTGGATTGAGTCAGTAACTACCTTAGCCCAAACATCTTTATTTAAAGTAAATGATTTTTCGGCTTCTTTAAAATCAACAACAAAGTTTCTCCAAGTTGCATCACCTTTTTTAGTGTTACGACCCGAATTTTTATGTTGTTTTGCTCCTATTCTTTTTGACTCATTTTTTTCACTCATTAATAAAGTCCTTTTTTCTTTTTTTAGGAGGAATTAAATCAACCTTTGAAATATGTTTTTGTGAGCACATCCAAGTTGCATTTCCAGTTTCTTTCCAATATCTTAAGGTTGTTACAACTTCTTGACAAGTTTTACAAGGCCATTTGCCAGGATATGTTGAAAATTTAGATTCAAGCATTAATTATTTTTTTCTTAAGTTGTTCTTGTAAGTCTAAATCTTCTTTAACACGATTAATAAAACCATCACGACCTTGGACTTTAGTTCCGTCATCTAACTGATACCAGGCACCAGTCCTATTAACTAGACCCATTGTTTCGGCAGTATCAACTAAATCTCCTATTGCATCAACACCAAGATCATCACCTCTAAAATAAAAATCATACTCACCAGATTGGAAACCTGGAGAAGTTTTAGAAAATTGTAGTTCCCAACGAATTTTTCTACCAGTTTTTTCTTCAATTAGTTTGTCTCCTATTTTAATCTTTCCTTTAATTGCTTGATTGTCTGATTCAGAAGAAAACAATTTTATAACGCAAGATGAATAAAATTTTGTAGCCTGACCACCAGATGGCTGTTGGCTAGTATACATAGCATTAATATTATTTCTAGATTGAGATATTAAAACTAATAATGTTGGCTTTACTTTATTATTTGCATAATTAAGCATTTTCCAGGCATTACTAAAGTCTCTAGACTCTGCACCAATTTGTTTAGTATTTTCAAGAGCCTTCATTTCATCTGAATCTTTTTCAAAATAAATAGCAGGAAGTAAAGAAGTAATTGAATCAACAACAATTAAATCAACTCCAGCATTCATTAATCCAACACCAACATCCACCATATCGCTAATAGTTCTTGCCTGTGAATAAATAAGTTTTGTTGGATCTACTCCAAGTTTTTTAGCCCAATCTTCAGAGTATGACATTTCAGAATCAATCCAAGCGCAGATTTTACCTTCTTTTTGTGCTAAAGCAATCATCTGCAAACACATAGATGATTTAGCAGAAGACTTACTTCCCCAAATTAAAACTTGACGTCCATATGGTAGCCCACCCCCTAGTGCACGGTTTAATCCAAAACTTGGGGTTGGCTGATACTCAAATGTAACACCCTCACCTGTACCTAAACGCTTGCGTATTCTTGGGTCTAACTGTGATAATACATCTTCTACGCTAACTGACATTTACATCCTCCATTATAACTGTTCCATCTTTGGTTTTACCAAAACTAAATTTGTAAGCATTTCCTTCTTGAACATGCATATACGCTTTTGGAAATGCTGTTGGAAATACTGTGACTGAATGCAGATCTCGTGAAGTATCTGCTAATGTAAGTGAAGCCATCTTTTTACCAGTCTTTGTAATTCTTGATTTAAAAGATACAACAAACATTTCATCTTCTTTATAAGGAAGTTGCTTATAACTTAAAAACTTAATTAATGCATTTGAAGATCCCTTTATTTCATCCACAGGAACTGCAGATACAATCCTGTTATCATTAGCAAGAATAATATAAGTACGACCAGTTTCAATAGTGGTACTTTCATCATCAAATATACCAACAGACCCAGTCTTGTCCAAAATTTCAACTCTTGACCATCCTTTTCCTCGTTTAATTGCTTTAGCCATTCCTAATAAAATAAATGAACCCTTTTCTTCAAAGTCACAAACATCTTGAATAAATGCATAATAGTGTGAAGGTATTGTTATATTAAACTCTGGAAGATTTAAATACTCATAAATATTTTCTTTAATCTCTGCATCATTTCTAGGATTATCTGGAAAGGTTGCTGCACCAATTACTTTTAAAGCATTTAATGCTCTGCTATTTACTCCATTACCTTTTGTAAATGTAAACTCCTCTAAATCTTTATAATTGTTAAATGGTCTTGCACTAATATATTTTTGTGCAATATTATCTGAAATAAACTTAATTCCAGTAAGACCAAAACGAATTCCTTTACCTTCAATTTTAAAATCTAAATCAGAATCATTAATATGAGGAAGTTTAATTGAAATTCCCATACGCTTTGCTTCAATCAAATATTCTGTACGACCATCTTTATCTTTTTCATTTTTAAGAAGAGCAAACATAAACTCAAGCGGATAATAATATTTTAACCACGCCGTCCAATACGAGAGCGTAGAATAAGCAACCGCATGAGACTTGTTGAACGAATAACCCGCATGCGCTTCAAAGTCATGCCATAGATCAAGGGCTTGATTAGGAGAGATGAACTTGCTCGCCCCAGCAACAAACCTGTCTTGAAAAATATTGAACTCTTTTGCATCTTTCTTTTTACCAATAATCTTTCTTACTTTGTCTGCCTCTGCCATTGTCATCCCACCAAGATAAACGCAAGCCTGCATAACCTGTTCCTGATATAGAATACACCCATATGTATCATCAGTAAATTCTTTCATAATTTGATGGGTATATGAAACATTTTGTTTACCATGTTTACGAGCAATATAGTCTTTACCAATAGTGTTCATGGCTCCTGGACGAACAAGGGCATTTGATGCTGCAAGTTCATTAAAGTTTTTTACGCCCATCTTAACTAATAGGTTTGTATATGGTGTTGCTTCACATTGAAATACGCCTTTTGTATACCCGTCTGAAAGCATCTCATAAACTTTAGGATCTGATAAATCTAAAGATAATAAATCTATTTCTTTGTAGTGATTTTCTTTTATCATTGCAATTGCATCTTGAATTACGCTTAATGTTTTTAAACCAAGCGCATCAATCTTAATAAGGCCAATCGTTTCAGCCTCTTCCATATCAACACCAACCACAGGTATGCGACTATCGGATCCAGGAGAAGAACGAGTTTCCAATGGCGCAAACCTAAATATTGGATCCTTACTAGTAACCACACCAGCAGCATGAATACCAGTACCCCTAATACGACCTCGTAATTGTTCCCCATAAATTTCTACCTCTGGATATTTCTCTCTAAACCATTCTGTGGTTTTTGATCTACAAAATTCATCCCAAGTGTCAACTAGTTTTAAAACTTTATTAACATCTGTTAATGGAATATCTAATATTCTTGCAACATCTCTTACAACACCTTTATCTTTAAATTCTAAAAAGGTTGCAATAGAAGCAACATGCCTATATTGTCTAACTAAATAATCTTTTACTTCGTCACGACGTGTATCTTGAATGTCTGTATCAATATCTGGAAAGTCATTACGCTCTGGATTAATAAAACGGAAAAACAATAAACCATGTTGTATTGGATCAATTGTTGTAATACCAAGTAAGTAACAAACTAAAGAGCCAGCAGATGATCCACGACCTGGACCTACAAGAATTCCCTCTTTCTTTGCCCAGTTAATCATATTGCTTACTACAAGAAAATATGGTGCAAATTTTTTATTACGAATAATTTCTAACTCTTCATCAAGTCTTTGCTCATATATATCATTGCCAAGCCAATTGCTATTAAGTTTATATTTTTCAAGACCTGCAAATGCTAGGTTTGCTAACTCCTGATCTGGATTTTTATATTGAACTGGAAGAAGATTTAAGCCATCCTGAATATTATAATCTTCTATTGTGTTTGCTAGTAGTAGTGTATTTGAGTAAATGTCTTCTCTATCAATACCCTGTTTTTCCATAGCAGCCTTTATTTCTTCGTATGATAAAAGATGTATGTCAAACTTATTAAAAGTAATTTGTCTATCTTCTCCGTAAAGATAGTCAAGTCTTTCCATCATATCTTTTTTCTTTTTAGATTTTTCATATGACGATTCTTTATTAATTTTTGCGTGTGTATTTAAAAGTAATTTAAACTCTTGTATTTCTCTTTGAGAAGTATCTGAGTGATGACAATCTGGTGTTACAACAGCCTTTATATTAAATTCATCTGCAAGTTCAAGTAAAGATTTATTTATTTCGGGGGTATTATGTGGCATTACTTCAATATAATAATCACTACCAAAGTTATCTTTAAACCACTTTATATGTTTTTTGGCAACAGCAAACTCTTGCTCTTCTAGTGCTTTAACCAAAACACTACTTGGACAAGCAGATGTTACAATTATGCCTTCTTTATATTTTTGCAATATTGCAAAATCAAATCTTGGTTTTTTAAAGAATCCATCTGTCCATGCAATTTCACTAATTTTATTAAGATTTTCTAAACCTTTTTGGTTCTTGGCTAGAAGGATAATATGATTATAGACAAGATCTTGTTGACCTTCTCTTTCAGACTTATCTCTTTTATCAGATATATCTGCACACATATATCCTTCTAGACCTAGAATTGGCTTTACACTTTTTGCTTTTGCAATTCGGTACAGTTCCCGATGCCCAGATAAGGTTCCGTGATCTGTGATAGCCAGTGCTGGCATACCAAGTTCAACTGCTCGGTCTACATATTCTTCTGGAGTAGCAACACCATCAAATAATGAGTAATGAGTGTGTACGTGTAAGCCTACGTAACTCATCTTACCAATCTGCGTTGGTTGATGAAGTTAAAGATGGAGTATCAAACCCCAAATAGAATGCTTCTTGTTCAGCATAAGGAATTTTCTTTAATGCTAACTCAAGTGGATAAGGCTTAATTGCTGACCAGTCATACGGCTCTGTATCTGGTGCAGATGGAATTAATGTATAACTTGTTTCAGTACCTTGGCCATTACGTTTTAATTTCCAGTTTACGTTTGATATGCTGCCTGTTTCAAGAGCATATTCACGAATTGTATTAAATGCTGATTGCTTGCTAACACCCATTGACCAAATAGCAGTATATGGTGCTTCAATACCGTCGTCTACTAAAACATTGCAGTAAAAACGAAGACGTGCTCTCCAGCCAGCCTTTGGATCTTTACGATGCATTTCTTCTGCCCAGTCACGACCTTCTGACTCCATTGTGTCTACGGCTTTGCGTTTATAATCTTTTGGATTTACATGCTCTTTTACAACTAATGCTAATCCTCTTTCAGGATTATAATTTGCAGAATCTTCGTCTAGTTCTTCAACAAATCTAATTTTTGCTGATTGTCCATCGGCAAGTTTTAACCATCTTACCTTTGGTGAGTTTTCATCATATTTTGGTTTGTCAACTAGGGCATTAATGTTTTTTAGTCCCTTTACAATAGTCATATTATTTTTTTCTCCTTGTTTTTATTTTATAGTACTAGCCCAAAATGTTTTAATATAAATATAGAAGCAAGAATGCTCCAAAGTATGTTAAACCAAATTAAGGTTGGTATAGTTTTTACTGTTGATGACCAGATTAATCCTAAACTTGACACTAAAGCAAAGATGTAAAGCCACCATATACTAATATCAAATAAAAGACCTGGAATAATAATTATTCCTTTTGCAACAAAGGCAAAAAATTCAACTGTATTGGCTTTTGTCCAATACTTTTTGTGACCCATTGTTTTAAGGGCTACAATCCACTGCATATGATTCTTTTTTGCTTTATTTTTTTTAGTCATCTTTTTCTATTCTAGCATACCGATGATAGAATTGTCAAACTGAAACTCCAGTTTTTTAATTGCAGTATCATCCATATCGCCTATATCCTTATATTTTTTATCTATATATACAGAAGTGACAACTGGTCCAAGTTTTTCAACTAACTTATCTCTCATTATCATTCCTGCATCATCGTTATCTGCAATTAAAACAATACTATTAAAATACTTTTCTAATAGCCTTATCTGTGCTGCAGAAACATTAGCCCCTAACGTAGCAACGGCAGGGAAACCTACTTGATCTAATCTGATTGCGTCAAAAGATGATTCTACAACATAAACTATATTTGATGTTTTAACTCTATGCAAATTAAAAAGAACTTTGCCTTTTGGTAAACCTGGAGTATTTTTAAACTCTTTACCCTCAACGGTTCTAGCAACAAATCCTATACACATTCCATCTGGAGAGTGGATTGGGATAGTTACAGAATCTTGTTTTTCAGAATATCCAAGACTAAATTTACTTATTGATTCATTAGTAATTTTTCTTCCTTCAAAATATCTAATTGCTCTAGGAGATTCTAATGCTTGATTATTTAATCTTTTAATTAATAACTCATCGTACTGAACAAACTCTGGTTTATTTATTAGTGCCCTGTTTATAGATTCTTCAATGTTGTTATTTTGTTCTTTACTTTTTATATATCTGACTGCTTCAAAATATGTTCTATTAGATGTATGCATTACAAACTCAATTAAAGTTTTTGTAGTCTGACATCCAAAACAAAAAAACATTCCATGATCTTTTGATACTTCTCCAGCAGGAGTTCTATTATTGTTGTGATATGGACAAAAAATAATATAGTCAGTTCCATATTCTGCTTCAATATCAATGCCTGCGCCAGTTAAAACACGCTTAACCTGTTCTGCTGTATATGAATCTTTATTTACCATCTTCAAAGTCCTTATAACGGTAATATCCTCTATCAAAATCTACTTGAACTAAAAAGTCCCCCATAAAACCATTTCTATTTTTTCTAAATACACACTCAATAATATCACTATTCGTAGCACGACCAAGTGCCATAACCCAGTCAGCATCGTATGCAATCTGTCTAGACCATGCAGTCTGTCCTAGAGTTGGCGGTGTAGAAAGATCTTTAACGTCATCAGGCGTAGCAGAAGAAATAGCAATAATAGGAACTTCTTCACTAATTGACATTAGTTTAAGTTCACGAGATAAGTTTTTCATGCGTACTGTTTCATTATCAGACTTTTGGTTTGGAGACATAAGTTGTAGATAGTCTACAATAACAAAGTCTGGTCTATATTGATCAATTTTTCCACGTATAACAGATGGAGTTACATCTCCACCATTATCATTTGAGATGATATGAAATTCTGGTTTACCCGCTAACTTTTCAGCATGCCATTTTTTAAGCATATCAATTTCTACTTCTCCATTGCTAAGTTTGCGGTGAGACCATAAGCCTTCGCCCATGATTGCAAATACACGATTACGAACTTCCGTTTCAGACATTTCAAGACTTATAACAAGTGGACTGCGACCCTGTTTCCATGCTTGTACTGCGAAATATAGTGCTAGCCAAGATTTACCAATACCTGGGTATGCTAAAAACACGCCAAGTTGTCCTGGCATAATTCCAGAAGGCAAATAATTATCAAATCCTGGCAAACCTGTTTTAATACCAATGTGTCCAAGATCTTGCATTTTCTTTACATTTTCAAAATATGCAACTGCTGAGTCTAAATCCGTAACTTCAATATCTCTAATTGCAGCAGTATTCTTTTTTAACTCTGATGTCTTTGTAATTAAATGTTCAAGGGCATTTGAACCGTTACCAACCTGAACTTCAGATGCTGCATTACGCAAAATATCTTTTAGGCTATCATTTAAATATTCTGCTTGTAGTTCTTCAAGGTGATGTTTTGTTGCTCCAACGCCATCTACTGGAACAAAATCTCTAAATTTTTCTACTACTAAAGATGCTGGTGGAACTGATTGGTTGTTTTCTGAATATAATCTAATAAAATTCCATACGTCATTGTGAGTTCTTAAAAGATTATCAATATTGGCTTGCAGCAAAACATGAATTTGTTTATCATTTAATACGGCACTAATTAATTTTGCTTCTGTATTATTCACTAATCCACCTTCTTGCTAATTTTCTTCTTTCCTGTCTTTCTTTAATATCTTGCTCTACTTCTAATTTTGCTTCCAATATTTTTTCCGCATTGTATGCAAAGTAATTCCAAGAGGGGGAAGAAGCAATATTAAAATAATAATCCAATAAGTCATAACATATTCCTATTCCATAAGATTCAACAAGTGCATCTGCAGCCCATTGCTCAACATTAAGATTCATGTTGCTTTTGGCTTCGTACTTTTGTAGATGTAGTTTGTTATATCTACTTAGCAAAGCCATTCGGTCTTTGCGTTCAGCCATTATTCTTTGCTATCAGACTCTGCTTCTGCCTCTTTAAC
>Ga0315909_10006163_pt1 | contig 13602 bp, 12 predicted proteins | sample LakEriMetagenome_11_FD_203527 | JGI IMG/M metagenome (GOLD analysis project Ga0315909, IMG submission 203527) | Freshwater fungal communities from buoy surface, Lake Erie, Ohio, United States - Buoy 2 MA125 | ecosystem: Environmental > Aquatic > Freshwater > Lake | place: USA: Lake Erie, Ohio...
ATGAACTACGACTTGGGCTACTTCGACTTGGATTCATGTAGAGTGGAGCCCATCGATAACCCCTTCGGTCCCAGGGTGTTAACGATGTCTCCGGAATGATGTGTAAACGATGTCTCGCTAACACACCTTGCTTACTTGGTGGCCCGGGGCGGAATCGAACCACCGACACAAGGATTTTCAATCCTCTGCTCTACCGACTGAGCTACCAGGCCAAGAGGCGGAAGTATAGCAAAACATTCCGTACCTGAAAAGCGAAGTCCTCTCGCCGCTATATAATGATCGCTAACCTCAACACCTGCCCTCTTTCATGAAAACCTCCTGCGACATCTGCGTGATCGGCAACGGCGCGATCGGCAAGGCCAGCGCGCTGGCGCTGGCGCAGGCGGGGCTTGGGGTGGTGCTGCTTGCGCCTTCATCGCCGTCTGCTGCCACGCCGTCGGTCAAACCGTTATCAGATACGGATCACTGGGACCACCGCGTTTACGCACTCAACCACGTCGCTCGCTCGCTGCTGGCCTCGTTGAAGGTCTGGGATGCAATGCAGGCGGCGCGTATCGCGCCTGTGGATAGCATGGCGGTGCAAGGTGATGGGGCCAACCAGTCTGGCTTGCTGAGATTCGATGCCTATGGTGCGCGAGTGGGTACCTTGGCCTGGATTGTTGAGGACAGTAATCTCAATCAGGCGCTGGATGCCGCGTTGCGTTTCGCGTCAGGGCTAAAGATCGTTCATGGCGCTGCCACGTCGCTTGAGCGCACTGCTGATGCAGCGCAGATCACCCTCGATAATGGCGACATCATCTCCTCCAGGCTTGTGCTCGGTGCCGATGGTGCGCATTCTTGGGTACGTACACAGGCTGATATCGACATGGACTACCGTTCGTATTACCAGCAGGCTGTCGTCGCGAATTTTGAATCCGAACACGCTCATCATGGTGTTGCCAGTCAGTGGTTTCTTGGTGCGGATGGCATCGCGGCACTGCTGCCGTTACCGGGTAAGCGTGTGTCTCTGGTCTGGTCTGCGCCCAACGCTTTGGCCAGCACGCTGGTCAAAGAGACTGCCGAGCAGTTGACACAGCGTTTGATCGCTTTGCCCGGCCAAACACTCGGTCAATTGCGCATGCTGCCGCCCGCCGTGCCCAAATCTTTCCCCTTGCGCCTGATTCGTTCCCATTCGCTGATAGCAGACCGGGTGGTCTTGGTCGGTGATGCGGCCCATGTCGTGCATCCGCTCGCGGGTCAGGGCATGAATCTGGGTTTTGCAGATATTCAGTCGCTCCTGGATGCGATTGCAAATCGCGATCAGCCCATGGATTGCGGCGATGCTCGTACCCTAGGCCGCTATGCTCGTGCACGCAAAGAAGATGTGCTGCTAATGCACATTGCGACCGACGGTTTGCAGCGGTTATTCGCCTCTGAACTCGCGCCAGTCAAATTGCTGCGCAATGCTGGCATGAGCCTGGTCAACAAACTTCCATTCCTCAAGCGCCGATTGATATCCCATGCGCTGGGGCCATCCCTTTCCATACACACGGATTCCTGATGATGAAGAAAATTCAATTACTGACCTCGCTGGCCGGTGCATTGTTGAGCGTGACGTTGAGCTTGACTGCGTGCGCCGATTCGGTAGAGGCGAATATCAAAAAGACGCTGCAAAAGCATCTCGGTGCGGGAACGCCTGTTGAGACCGTCACTAAGACACCGTACAGTGGGCTGTACGAGGTCAAGATAGGTACCGAGATCGTTTATACCGACGCAGAGGGTAAATATATTTTTATCGGTCGTGTCGTTGATGCCGAAACCTCAAAAGATCTGACCGAGGCGCGGTTAGAGGAAGTGAACAAAATCAAATTTGCGGACCTGCCGCTCGACCTGGCCGCCAAGACGGTCAAAGGTAATGGTAAGCGTGCGATTGCGGTATTCGAAGATCCCAATTGCGGTTACTGCAAACGTTTCCGCAAGACGCTGTCCGAGATGAATGACATTACGATCTACACCTTCATGTACCCGATTCTGGGTGAGGACTCGAAAACGAAAGTAAAAAATATCTGGTGTTCTACCGATCGTGCGAAGGCTTGGGATGACTGGATGTTGAGTGCCAAGGCTCCCGCGACTGCGCCAAGCTCGTGCTCTGCTGCAGCGAATGACAAGGTGGTTGAGATTGGCCGCAAGCTGGGTGTGTCTGGCACGCCAACAGTGTTTTTTACTGATGGAACGCGGGCGCCTGGTGCAATTGAGGCGAAAAAACTTGAGGCTAAATTGGCTTCAATTAAGTAGTGTTTGTTTTGTTAAACAGGCAGGTTCGCTGGTAATGAAGGCTACTTTGTCGAGCGGTCATCTGTTGCCCGTTGACTAAACAAAGATGCTGGATCCGGGCCTGCGCCGGGATCCAGTAGCTCTCGTCGTGTACCAGCTGACTTGAAGCATAAAACCACGAGACCTCTCGGCTCCGCAAACCCCCCAGCTTGCAAATCAAAAAAATTGTTTCAAAAAAGGAGACGTAATGTTCAACGCAATTCTGCTCAACAAAAACGAAGACGGCAGCACCAAGGCAGAAATTACCCAGCTCGACGATGCCCAACTACCCGAAGACGGTGACGTCACCGTTGCTATTGACTACTCAACCATCAACTACAAAGATGGTCTCGCTATTACCGGTAAATCACCGGTCGTACGCAAGTGGCCGATGGTGCCAGGTATTGATGGTGCGGGTACTGTCGTCGCTTCATCGCACCCGTCTTGGAAAGCTGGCGACGCTTTCATCCTGAATGGCTGGGGTGTCGGCGAGAATCACATGGGTTGTTTGTCAGGCCGAGCAAAACTGAAAGGCGACTGGTTGATCCCCATGCCCGATGGCATGTCGTCGCGCACTGCGATGTCGATTGGCACCGCTGGGTATACTGCGATGCTATGTGTGATGGCGCTTGCCGAGCAGGGCGTGAAGCCTGGTGATGGTGAGGTGCTGGTGACAGGTGCTTCGGGTGGCGTGGGCAGTGTAGCCGTCGCGATTCTGGCTGCGCGCGGATATAAGGTGGTGGCATCGACTGGCAAGCTGGCTGAAGCGGATTATCTGAATGCACTGGGCGCGGCTGAAGTCATCGATCGCGCGGCTTTGTCGGCTGCCGGCAAGCCTTTGCAAAAAGAACGCTGGGCCGGTGTGGTGGATTCGGTGGGTTCGCATACATTGACCAATGCGGTGGCGCAAACGCGTTATGGGGGTACCGTCACCGCTTGCGGTCTGGCGCAAGGTATGGATCTCCCTGGCTCGGTGGCACCTTTCATTTTGCGCGGTGTGAAGCTCATTGGTATCGATAGCGTGATGGCACCGCGGGCAAGTCGTATCGCCGCCTGGTCGAATTTAGCCAGCGAAATCAAGGACGACATGCTCGCAAAAATCACTCATGAGATTTCGCTTGCTGAGGCACTAGCCTGGGCTCCGAAAATTCTCGCCGGTGAAGTGCGGGGCCGTCTTGTAGTGAACCTCAAGGCCTGAGATGGTATCGCGTCGTCAAGCCATTCATTATCGTATCGTCCCTGTCGATCCGGCGCTGCATCTGTTTGAGGTCACCTTAACCATTGCATCGCCGGCTGCGGATGGGCAGATCGTATCGCTACCCGCGTGGATTCCTGGCAGTTATATGGTGCGTGAATTCGCGCGCAATATCATACAGCTGCGCGCCATGGCTGCTGGCCGCAAAGTGCGCCTTACCAAGCTCGACAAACACAGCTGGCGCGCTGCGCGTTGTGATGGTTCGCTGGAGCTGAGCTATCGGGTCTATGCATGGGATTTGTCGGTGCGCGCTGCGCATCTGGATCAGACGCATGGATTTTTTAATGGCACAAGCGTATTTCTGCAAGTGCATGGACAGGAGAATGAGCGACATATTGTTGATATTCAGCCACCCCAGGGTGAAGCCTATGCGCAATGGCGTGTCGCGACTTCACTACCTGAACTCAAAGCGCGTCGTCATCGTTTCGGCACCTATGCCGCGCAGGATTACGACGAACTGATTGATCATCCGGTCGAGATGGGTGACTTTGAACTGATTCGTTTCGAGGCGCATGGCGTGCCTCATGAAATGGCGGTGACAGGTCGTGTGCCTAATCTGGATAAGATCAGGTTGGCAGCGGATCTGACAAAAATCTGCGAATCACAGATCGCGCTCTTCGAGCCCAACACAAAAAAAGCGCCGATGGATCGCTATGTCTTCCTCACGCTCGCAGTGGGTGATGGCTACGGTGGGCTAGAGCATCGCGCATCAACAGCACTGATTTGCGCGCGTGCGGATTTGCCGGTACTGGGTCAGCCTGCGATGACTGAGGGCTATCGTACCTTTCTTGGTTTGTGCAGTCATGAGTACTTCCATACCTGGAATGTGAAACGCATCAAGCCCGCTGTATTCGCACCCTATGATCTGCGGCAGGAAAATTACACGCCCCTGTTATGGCTGTTCGAAGGCTTTACCAGTTATTACGACGATCTCACACTACTGCGCACCGGATTGATTGATGCGCCTGCTTATTTGAGTTTATTAGCCAAGACGATTAACGGTGTGCTGCGTGGCAGTGGTCGTTTGAAGCAGAGCGTTGCGGAATCGAGTTTTGATGCATGGACCAAGTATTATCGTCAGGATGAGAACGCACCGAATGCCATCGTCAGCTACTACACCAAAGGCTCGCTGGTTGCTCTACTCTTCGATCTGACGATACGTCGTGATACGCGCGGTCGTAAATCGCTGGATGATGTGATGCGAGTATTGTGGCGGCGGTATGGACGTCAGTTCTATACCGAGGACGGTGGCCGTGGTGTGACCGAAGCCGAAGTCGAGGCTTTGTTTGATGACGTCACCGGCTTGCACCTTAAACCGCTATTAGATCTTGCGGTTCGCAGCACCCGCGATCTACCGCTGCAGGATAGGCTGGCAGCGTTTGCCGTCGAGATGGCTGATAAAGCCAAGCGTGGTAAGCCATCGCTAGATGTGCGCACGAAAAAGACGGGCAGTGATTGTCAGTTGGCAAATGTATACGAGGGCGGTGCAGCGCACGCCGCCGGTCTATCGGCGGGTGATACGCTGGTGGCTGTTGATGGCTTACGAGTCAGCGCGTCGAATCTTGATACCTTGTTGCAGCGCTATCGTGCAGGTGACACGGTATGTGTGCATGCGTTTCGGCGGGATGAGTTGTTGACGTTTGATGTTGTGTTGCGTGCGGAGTCCGCGCCGCAGTTTACTTTGACGTTGAGGGAGAAGCCTGTGTCTGCGGTTCGATTGCAGCGCGGGTGGTTGAAGGGACGGTGAATGGTTGTCAAGGGTGAAAGGGCACGCGTATGCAAGGTAAGTGTTCGTCGCTTGCCCGGGAAGGTATCGGTTTTATTACGAACGACGCTAGATACCGACTTTCGCCAGGACGACCTTTCAAAAAAAATCGTTGACCTCAAATGATCATCCCGGCGAAGGGGTGGGGCGGGGGTTTTAGGCTGCACGCGGTGTGTCCGCGCACCGCGCATGGCGTATCCGCAATGGCTACCTGCGAGGGGGGATTCAGTGACGTGATACCGTCGAAATGACTGACCATGCGAATATGTCTGGCTGACATTCAAAAATAAAACTAACAGGAGGGGGAAATTCATGCAGTCATTCCACAAAACACGCACCATCGCCGCACTTGCATTGGCACTCAGTTTGCCCGCACTGGCCACTGATCTACCCACATCCTCACCCCAGTCACACGGCTTCTCAGCAGCACGTTTGGCGCGTATCCGCGATGTGATTCAATCGGAAGTGAATGCCGATCGTATGCCCGGTGCCGTGATTCTCGTTGCGCGTAAAGGCGCGATCGTACATTCGGATATCGTGGGATTTCAGGACAAAGCTGCGGGCAAGCCTCTTAAGCGCGATGCCATTTTCCGTGCCTACTCGATGACCAAGCCGCTGGTATCGGTAATGGCGATGATGCTGGTCGAAGAAGGTCGCTTGCAGCTCAATGATCCGGTATCCAAATTTTTTCCAGCCATGGCGAAGATGGAGGTGGTGACCAATCCCGCCGAAGCCAATAGCGCTCGTATACCTGCAGCGCGGCCTATTACGGTGCATGATTTGCTGCGTCATACCTCGGGTCTGACATATGCGGAGTTCACGCGCTTTCCTGCGATGAAAGCGGCATACCAGGAAGCAGGATTGTTCTCGCCTGAGGTGCCATCGAAATGGATCACGCTCACACCCCAGCAGCAGATCGACGCTTTTTCAAAAGCACCGTTACTCTCGCAACCGGGCAGTACTTGGGAATACAGTCTTTCCACAGACTTGCTGGGCCGCGTGCTCGAGGCAGTGAGCAACAAGCCGCTGGGCGAGCTGCTGGATGAACGATTGATTCAGCCTCTGGGTATGAAAGACACCAGCTTTGTGGTGCCTGCATCAAAGGTGGCGCGTCTTGCCGAACCTTTGAAAATCGATCCCACCACGGGCGGGCCGACGATGGTGATGCTGGATGTCACACGCGCTACCGGTAATGATTCGGGTGGCGCAGGCATTTCAACCACGGCTGATGACTACCTGCGCTTCTGCCAGATGCTGCTCAATGGCGGCACTCTGGATGGCAAGCGGTATCTGTCTCGCACAACGGTGGCGCTGATGACCTCGGATCATCTCGGCCCCAAGGTCGCAACACCGGTGCAGCCAGGTGAGGTTTTGATGGGTGTGCAAGGCTACACCTTCGGTTTGGGTTTTATGGTGCGACAAGGACCGGGTATCGCGGGCGTTCATGGTTCCGAAGGGGATTTCGCGTGGGGCGGTCTTGGCGGCACTTTCTTTTGGGTGGACCCGAAAGAGCAGCTGATTGGTATTCTGATGGCGCAGACCCCGGGCGCAGTGCGGCAGCAATATCGTCGCATGATCAAGACGTTGGTGTACCAGGCACTAGATTGACTTCCCGAACGTCAGAGCAGCAAATGCGACACCAAGTTGTCAAATGCTGCGGCATCACACACTGAGTTATCAAATCGCAGTATTCCCGGATGCTCGGGGGGCTCTACCCGACGTTGCAGGTAGCTATCCCAGTGGGCGAGCTTCCAGGCATCACGGGGATCGGCGCGTCGCTCTATCCTGCGGCGGGCCTCATCGCTTGGTAAATCGATCCATGCGATGCGGCAGATCGTATCGGCCGGCAGGCCGAGCTCTTGCGGCCTGAAAAATTTGCCGGCCATGATTTCACGGGTGAAGGGTCCTACCAGCATGACCTGAAGGCCGAGCGCCAAGTTTTCTCGGGTGATGTCGAGCAGGCCCGCGTATTCTCGGTCACGCAGGTGCTGAAGATAGGTAGGGCTGTCGCGGTCGGCCGGATCCCCAGTGAGCAAACCCATGATGTGCGCGCTAAACGCGCCATAGGCGGTGTCCTTGTCCAGAAAAAAGAAGTCCCGTCCGGAACGGGCGGCGAGCAAGGGCAGAGCCTGTTTAGCGAGCGTGGTCTTGCCGGTGCCAGCGTGACCAGCGAAAAGAATGAGTCGGCGTGGGTTCATATGCGAGATGTTTTTAAAATGACAGCGTATGTTACAGGCAGAAAAACTTGTATCATGTGGCGGTTGCAGGCATTTGCTGCCGATGAGGCAGTTTCCATCAAATTCAAGAGAGACACGAAAACAATATGGCCGACACAAATACGCCGGGTTCCCTGATCGTAGGTGAAGGTGTTTTCATGAAAGGTTCGATGCGTGTGCCAGGCCTGGCCAGCGTCGACGGCAAGCTCGAAGGCGAATTGACCGCCGATACGGTGCACATCCAGACTAACGGCTCCATGAATGGCCGTACGACGGCCAGTCATGTCAAAGTCGCTGGTGCGCTGACGGACACCACTAACGCCAACAAAACGCTGGTCATCGAATCCTCAGGACTGATTGCGGGCTCCATTACTTATGCCGAGCTGGAGATCAAGAAGGGCGGATCGCTGCAGGGCTCAATCAACAAGGTAGGTCAGCAGCCGCAGAATTTTGTTCCCGTCAGCACGCCGGTGGCAGCGGCCCCCGAGCCTGTGGTGCCAGCGCCGCCTGTTGAAACACCGGCGGAGGTCAAAACTACAGGCCCTGCACACGACATCTCTCGAAAGCCACGAATCTGATGTAGTGATTCGGCCTAAGCTTCTTGCACTGCCGTTGAGTATTTGACGGCAGTGTCCTCGTTGATCGCGTCGGTGGACCCGTCATCCAACGCCACTGATTCCGTTAAATCATTGCTAAGTTCATTTTTCTCCGAGTCTTGCTGCTGCGGCAGAACGGTGAGTTAAGCGTCGCCCGCGGCGCCCCTCTGTTTTGAAGCATCGCGATGAATTCGAGCAAAACTTGATCTGCTTACAGTAATCCTGATGAGTCCGGCGTGAAGATGGGATCCATCTCAACGGCTGGATCGAAAGGAAGTGAAAAATGAAGATAATGCTCAATATGGCAACGGGCATGATTGTGTTGCTCTCCACCACTCTGGTACAGGCACAGATGAAGCCTGCGGACGTTGCTTCAGCCCAATCGATATTTTCGGGCAATGGCTGCGCCAACTGTCATGATGTTTCTTTGCGGATCCTTGGCCCGTCGCTGAAGGAAATCGCTACTCGTTACAAGGGAAAAAAGGTCACCCCTGAAGTGGCCAAACGTATCATCGAGGGCAGCCAAGGTCGTTGGGGAGATATGGCTCATCCGTCAAACGCTGCACTTGATCCGGCTGACGCTGCACTGCTCGCCCGCTGGATACTTGCCGGCGCACCCTGATCTCATCAAGTCATTTATGGAGAAGCATCAATGAAGCACGCTTTGTTGCTCGCGGTACCCCTGCTCTGCACTACGCCGCTGGTCCAGGCGGAACTGGTCAAGGTTTTTGAAAATATTCGTGGCACGGAAGTGTACATCGATACGGATACGATGGCGGGTGGCGGGCGCTTTCGCAAGGTCTGGGAAATCCAAACCTACCGCACCCCCTCTCCACAAGGCATGCTATCCATGAAGATCCACAAAGAATACGATTGCAAGGAGGAATCTGCGCGAATGCTGGGCTATGTGGTTTTCAAAGGAAAGATGGCCACTGGCGAGAAGATGGGTACGGTGGACACACCCGGAGAGTGGCAATCGGTATCTAAAAATCCTGGAGGCAAAGGGGGCTTCAGGATGGTGTGCGAAAAATGAAGTTTTAACGAGGGCACCAGGCTTTTGGATCTTGTCACTCAGATGACAAGTCCCGGCAGCACACTAGCCGCTGACTGAGGAGCTGTCAGGCAAGGCACAACCCCATAAGCGAGATTTGTTCTCCGTGTCCCAAATCTTCCCTGCGCCCTGGGGCAATGGCTCGTCGTTTCATGCGCAGACGTTCAGCCCTCGTGCATCTCACTGAGCACAGCTCGTCTCAGCCATAATTTTCCGGCGCTCCGCAGGATCGGTCTCCCTCTGCAGCCGCTCCATAAGCGCCGCCAGCCGTTTGGCTTCTGCTTTAACAGCAGGTATGTCGGCCATCGAGGTTGATTTGGGTTCCGGTGCCGCCTCAGCGGGACGTGGGGGCTCAGAACTTTGGGCTTTATCAGCCGCCTGCGCTGACACCGACAGAGCGAAAGCGCAGAGCATGGCGATAAATACTTCGCGAGTTTGGGTCATGACGTGCTCCCGTTACTGTCCTGATTGAGACCCAATTATAGACCCGGTCTACTCCGACTTGGGACAGGAGTCCCTAAACGGGTGGGGGCGCTGATGGCTGCCTGCTACCTTCGTGCTTATGACCGGCCGTACACCTCACCACCATAGTCGACAACGACCTACGATCGAAAGAAGTACAAAGACATTATGCGGCGCTGTCAACGCAGCGCGCATTTTTATCTTTGGAATGCTTCACCGAGATCATTGAGCGCTATTCTGATTTTACAGTTACCGACTGTAATTCTTGCGAAAAACTCTGGCGAAAATCATTACTATATTCGCGTTTCAATATAACAAGTCTTTTATTGAAAACGCCGACCCAGTAGGTCATTTTCAAAGATCCTTTGAAAACTTCATTATTTTTAAAAAGAGTTGCCTTCATTGGCCCCGATGCAAAAACTCTGTAAGTTTCAAATTCACCGAGTTTAATTTTTATTTTTTCGAATTTTTCAACTTTATGCTCGATTGACTGATCTACCAGCGCTTCCTCTGTCGTTACCACATAGCTTGACTTCCATTTGTCGCCAACTTTCATGCCCCCGTCAAAGAATTTGACGGCGGGTGACCAAGAACATTTTTGTCCGTCAACAAAGCAAAACTCCTTCTCAAGATAGCCATTTTGGGGTGCAGTGAACTCGTTAGATCTCATACCTCTAACCACGAGCCCTTTAAGGCCTAACGAGCTGGCCTCTGTAATCTGGTATTCGAATGATTCAGATTTTCCAGGTATTTTGAGACTGTACTGGATCACGTCGCCAGCCTTGATATCCTCAAAATCTGGGAGGCGTTGAGCGAAGCTGGAAATTGAAAAAATGACGCCCACTACAGCAGCAAGAAATCTTAAAAAAACAGCATCTCTTTTCATGAAAGATCCATATGAATATCCACAGAACGTCATAATTTACTATCGGATGGAAGAGTTTGATAAATTCCCTATTTGTCCTGAGTCAGTGTTTTCAAGGCTTCCAAGGTGAGTTGGGTAAACCAGAACGCTATGTCACACTGAAAGAGTTGTTGCAGTGGTAAGCATCACAAAGTCGGGACGAGTGCGCAACCGTGCCTCGTGTCAGTGGAGAGGATTCAAACTTCGGACCTATGCGCCTCGGCTGCAGTGCTTACATAAATTAACGGAACACATTACCCTGATTTAGTCATACTCTACCCAGCACTCAAAAAAATATGGTACCGCAGTTCGATGGCGAGAGATACTTGAAAACCCAGTGTTTACGATCTCTAGAATTGCAACCAAGAGTGAAATGCTTTTAACATTTCAATAGCCTGAAAATACGAAACAGGACTTTCGCCACAGTTGCGCCTGAAACCCAGGCGCAAGCCGATGGCAGTACCCAAAACAATTTTTCGTTTTAAGCAACAATAAAATCAGCGCTGGTCAGGGTCAGGCCAGTACCAATCAAAGCAATCTCGACAGGCTTAACCTTGGTGGCACTACCGTCAGCGTCATAGCTCAACTGGCCAGTTGCACTGTCGTAGATCAGATATTGGGTCGTTTTCGTTGGCGCGCCAGTGACCAGATAGTCCGAGGCGCCTTTGAGTTTGGCAAAGGTCTTCAAGCTCAGCTGGATTTTGTCTTCACCCGACTGAAAATCACCGAGAGTGTCGATGTTATTGCCAGCAGGCTTGGTATTGAACACGAACACGTCAGCGCCAAGGCCGCCAGCCAACGTGTCTTTGCCTAATCCCCCATTGATAGTGTCACTACCGTTACCACCCATAATGGAATTAGCCTCTTTACTGCCGGTGATGATGTCAGCAAAGTCGCCCGAGATAATGTTCTCAATGCCTTTGAGCTTGTCAGACCCAATACCAGCGGCATCGCCCGCCGTGATTGAGCCGGCCGTGCCTTTTGCTAAATCGATCCTGATACCGGCTTTGGCACTGGTATATGTAACAGTATCTATTCCTTTGCCGCCGTCGTAGCTATCATTTCCTGCGCCATCACCGCCAACGATCTTATCAGCACCATCGCCGCCACTGACATTATCGTTGCCATCGCCGGAGTAGAGCACATCGTCACCGGTTCCACCATCCAAAGCATCGTTGCCAGCACCACCTGTCAGGTCGTCTGCGCCTTCGCCACCTGCCATTTTGTCAGCGCCGTCGCCACCATCTATCTCGTCAGCACCCGCACCGGCTACCACGCTGTCATCGCCGGCGCCTCCCAGCAATACGTCGTCTCCTGTCCCACCATCTATCGTATCGGTACCAGAGCCGCCATTGATTTCATCCTCGCCATCGCCCCCAGCAACTTTATCGGCACCGTCGCCGCCATCAATCTCGTCAGCGCCAGCGCCGGCTACCACGCTGTCATTACCCTGACCGCCGTCAATGGTGTCATTTCCAACTGCTCCTGTGACTGTATCGTTTCCAGCATCGGCATTAACCTCTGCGCCCTCGAGGTCTGAGATGGTTGCCTTATTATTTTTCTTCAACGCTTCTGCTTGAAGGAATTCAGTGAAAGGAGCAACCAAATTAGAGATGGCACCTTCAACGCCGCCAAGATCACTACCGATATCTGATCCCCAGTTGATACCCCAATACTCCTCGGCTGTCATATTTAGAGTCAGTTCAGGAGTCTCCCAAACTACGCCGTCTTTGACTTGTCTCACATCTTTGAATTTGACTGTTGCCGTATTTTTTTCGTTATCGATGTAGGTTCCACCCGAACCGACTTGGTCGTAAAACTCGTAGCCGGTCGATTTATCTTTGAAATAATAATCGCCACCTTGTTTAATAGATAAATTTTTCACCACCCATAGGCCGGAAGCATCTTTTCGCACATGGGCAGGGTTTACCTGCGATAGGATTCCCCAATTTTGCTCTAGAGAGAGGTTCCATTTCAAAATGTATTTGTCGTTTTCAAAGTTCAAATTAAATTTTGGATTTTTGATATTTTCAAATCTCGTGCCGTTTTTGTCGTAATTTACGGTTGATTGCCACGCATTCTCTTCTTTTGCTGTCTCTGTTGTTGAAGTGAAGTCAATCGAATGGCCACCTGCATAATTTCCCCCGATATAAGTGGTGCCATCGGGTAGCAGTTTATGGTGGCTTTCATAGTCAGAATTGAAGTCGAAGGAGTCGCCATTTGCTGAGCTGATCTTCACGGATGAGTTCGTCACCCAGTCCGTTTTGCTATAAGTTGGCTCATTTTCAACACTTTCCACTGTCGTTAGGCCATCGTCAGAGGTCCATTTCAAATTCCAACCACCGCCGCCGCCCCACAGGAAAGTTTCTGTTTTCGTCCAGGAGCCGGCTGCATATGGGGCGACGCCCTGTCCACCGTTGATGAGCGAGAGTGCTCGGCTCCATATCGAGCTGTGCCCATCTGTCCACAGCCATTGAACTCCCTGGATATATTCCGCGCCCGTTTTTGTCTCTGGGGATGTTTCGTAGGTATACAGATGACGTTCAGCCATTTTGAATGCTCCTCTTATTGAAATCAGATGCGTAGTTTTTCACTGGTGTTCGCGCGGTCCAGAGTTTAGGGTTCGAGAGCGGATAGGGGAATTTGCGTAAAAACCGTCCGGTCGTATTATAGACGATATAGATAGAATAATGAAACTTGTTGATTGTGGGTTGCCGACGCCTGGCTTGCAAAAAATAAAACCTTGCCTTGGTCCCCCGCGTCTTCGGCTTCTTTCCCCAAGCTCGCTCGTGATCCGCAAGTAATTCAATTTTCTCCAGCTCTTCCGCTGTACCTAAAACACTTTTTTACTTTAAACCACAATAAAATCAGCGCTGGTCAGGGTCAGGCCAGTACCAATCAAAGCAATCTCGACAGGCTTAACCTTGGTGGCACGGTAATCCTCCCTCAGGTTAGCGGAGGTCTGAAGTAGAATTTTCTCAATCGGAGGAGTTCTACATGAAGAAATCGAGATTTACGGATAGCCAGATCATGGATGCCCTGAAACGGGCCGAAGCGGGAA
>Ga0315909_10006164_pt1 | contig 13602 bp, 15 predicted proteins | sample LakEriMetagenome_11_FD_203527 | JGI IMG/M metagenome (GOLD analysis project Ga0315909, IMG submission 203527) | Freshwater fungal communities from buoy surface, Lake Erie, Ohio, United States - Buoy 2 MA125 | ecosystem: Environmental > Aquatic > Freshwater > Lake | place: USA: Lake Erie, Ohio...
TCCACGGGACGGGGACGAAGCAAAACCCCCATCCCAGAGGACATTCAAATGGCGACGACCGCTTATGGCGTGAACTCGTCGGAGGCCGTCAAGCTTTGGCGCTCCAAGCTGGCCCGCGAGGCTCTCGCCGCCACCTGGATCCAGAAGTTCATCGGCAACAGCTCCGACTCGATCCTGCAAGTCTTTGACGAAACGTCGAAGGGTGCGGGCGACCGCATCACCGTGACGCTGCGGATGCAGTTGACCGGCGACGGCGTGCAGGGCGACGGCACTCTTGAAGGCAACGAAGAGGCGCTGACGACCTACACCGACAACCTGTTCATTGATCAGCTTCGCCACGCGGTTCGTTCCGCCGGCAAGATGACCGAGCAGCGCATCCCCTGGTCGATCCGCGAAGAGGCCATGATGGGCCTCAAGGACTGGTGGGCGGGGCGTCTCGACACGTCCTTCTTCAACCAGCTCTGCGGCTACACGGTCCAGTCGGACACCAAGTTCACCGGCAACCAAGCGGTGATTGCGCCCGACGCTGACCACGTCTTCCGTCCGAACAGCCGGGCCAACGACCAATCGCTGACCACCGGCGACGAGATGACGCTGTCGATCATCGACAACGCCGTCGAGTACGCCAAGCTGGGCGGCGCTTCGGCCAACGACCCGATCATCCGCCCGGTGAAGGTGGACGGCGAAGACTACTATGTCTTTGTCATGCACACCCGCCAGGCCCGCCAGCTTCGGACCAACACGTCCACTGGCCAGTGGCTTGACATCCAGAAGGCGGCGACGACCGGCGACGGCTCCAAGAACAACCCGATCTTCACCGGCTCGCTCGGTGTCTACAACGGCGTTGTCCTGCACGAGTCCACCCGCATCACTCCCGGCGTGAACTCCAGCACCGGGGCGACGGTTGCGACCGCTCGTCGCGGCGTGCTCCTGGGCGCTCAGTCTGCCGCCATCGCCTTCGGCAAGGGCTACTCGTTCGAGAACTTCGACTGGAACGAGGAACTTTTCGACTACGGCAACCAGCTCGGCGTCGAAGCCGGGGCGATTTTCGGCCTGAAGAAGCTCCGCTTCAACAGCGCCGATTTCGGCTCGGTCGTCTGCCCGACCTTCACTTCGTAAGGAGCAAAGATCATGGCACTGACGGCACGCCGTTATTCGCAGCAGATGGTTCACTATCTGCGCCGCGACATCACCTTCGCCGACCGTGGGGTGGCTGTGAACGTCGGGCGCCTGCCCGCCGGCTCGGTCATCCTGAAGCCGGCCTCGGGGCTCAACGTCCACACCGCCTTCAACGGCACCGGGACCGACCTCATCGACATCGGCACCACGGCCACGGCGGATCTGTACGCCACGGACCTGGCCGGTCAGACGGTCGGTTTCGCGGCGCTGGACGAGGCGGTCAGCACATACGTTGCGGCTGACACCACGATCACCGTGACCTACACCGACCAGAACAGCGATGCGACGGCTGGCGCGGCTCAGGTGGTCATCGCCTACATCCCGCCGGATGCGTGAGGCTAGGGGGGCGGCTTCGGTCGCCCCCGACTTCGCATGGCGACGTTTCCAACCACGCTAGGCGGGCTTCGGACGCGGATCATCTCGGAGTCAAACCGGGATGACCTTGAGGACGAACTTGCCGACGCGCTGGATCAGGTGATTGCCGACGCGATTGAGTATTACGCCGCGGAGCGGTGGTGGTGGAACGAGGCGCGGGCCACGTCCACGACCACGGCGGCCAACGAATATACGAACCGACCGACCGGGGCGCGCATCATCGACGTGCCTTTTTTGCTGATCGGCGGGGTTCGCTACGACATCAACAAGCGGTCGATGGAGTGGATCGAGGGGATGTACACCACGCCTCTCTCCGGCCAGCCGACCGACTATTGCGAGTTCGGGGCTCAGGTCCGTTGGTGGCCGACGCCGAATGACGCCTACACCATCGTTTGGCTGGACATCGCGGACGCGACGGCCCTGGACTATTCGAGCGCGGCGTCAACGAACGTCTGGACGGTCAACGCGGCGCCCCTGCTTTCGGCCAGGGCGCGGATGACCCTGTTCCGCGACTACTTCAAAGCCGACGCCGACTATGGCCGTGCGGAGGCCGCTGAGCGCCAGTGGTACGGACGCCTGAAGGGCGAGACCAACCGCAGGCTTGGCACGGGCCGACTGAGGCCGTCGCCATGAATTACGGCTCAAGCCTCGACCCGCAACTCTCCCGCCTGATCGAGCAGGACTTCGTCCGGCGTGTGCCGAGGGTTCCGATCATGCTGCCCCGGTTCGACAGCGGCGATCTGCCGGACGTCGCGCTTTATGAAGGGTGCCTGATTTACACGCCGGACACGGACGAGTTCAAAGGCTCGGACGGCGTGGCGTGGGTGGATCTCGGGGGCGGCGGTGGTGGGAGCGGCACGGTCACCAGCGTGGCGACCGGCGCGGGCCTGACCGGCGGCGCCATCACCACGTCGGGGACGATTAGCCTCGCCTCGATTGCCAATCAACGGATCCTGGCGAACTTCTCCGGTGGTTCTGCGGCTCCGACCGCTACGGCGCCCGTTTCGATTGTGGGTGTGGGCTCGGCTCTGGCCTGGACAACGGCGCGCACGCTGACGCTCGGCACGGATGCGACGGGCTCGGTGGCGTTCGACGGCTCGGCGGACTTCACGCTGAACCTGACCATCGCCAACAACGCGGTCACCTACGCCAAGATGCAGGACGTCTCGGCGGCTTCCCGGTTGGTCGGACGCGGCGCTGGGGCAGGCTCAGGTGACCCGCAAGAGATCAGCCTCGGCGCTGGCCTTGAGATGAGCGGCACGACGCTGCGGCCCGGAACGGCGGGCGTGGCGGTGGTCAACTTCGGCGCCGGCGGGGCCTCTGACGCATCGGTGGCGGTGGCTGACGCGTCGGTCGGTGTGTCGTCGGTAATCCTGGCATCGGTTCTGGCGATGGCGAGCGCAGATCACACCGCTGATGAGCATTTGGCCGAGGAACTGATCGTGATGGCCGGGGACATCGTGGCCGGTGTCGGCTTCAACATTCGCGCCCGTACCGGGAACGTCGCCTTGCGCGGCTCTTGGAATGTGGCTTGGCATCGGATGGCATAGATGGCGATTCAGCTTCTAGGTCAGGACGGATCAACGGTTGTGGCCGCCGATCCGACGATGGACGCCCTCCGCATGACGCTGCGGCCTCCCGAGGTGACATCCTGGCTGACGGTCGGGGCGGTCTCGGGAAACCTGACGGGCGTTGCGGCCAACGCGGCGGTGTTCTCGCTGCGGAACATTTCCGCAAACCTGCTGATTGTGCGCCGGGTGGGCGTGGGCTTCGTCACCACGACCGGCTTCACGACCGGCCAACAGCTAAACTACGGCCTCAAGGTGGCGCGGGCGTTCACGGCGTCGGACACGGTCGGCAACGCCATCGCGCTCACCGGCAACAACTGCAAGGTCCGCACGTCGCTTGGCACGCTCACCAGCGTGGATTGCCGCATCTCGGCGGCGGCTGCGTTGACCGCCGGCACGAAGACGCTGGACACCAATGACCTCGGGGTGGTGGGCGGCTTCGCTCCGACCACGACAACGGGCGTGGTGATTGCCCCGGCCCTGAGCAACCTCTTCAGCGACGACGCCGGGGACTACCCGATCATCCTGGCTCAGAACGAGGGCATCAACATCATGAACCTGACCGCCATGGGCGCGGCGGGTGTTGGGACGCTCTACGTCAACCTCGAAGTGGCGGAGGCGACAGCTTACTGATGGCTTCTTCATGGTCTCCATCCCTGCGGCTCAATCTCCAAGGTACGGGCGACAACCTCAACCTTTGGGGCGCGAAGCTCAACGCTGAAGCCATCGCCATGATCGACGAAGGCGTCGCGGGCTACGTCGCGGTGCCGATCACCGGCGACACGACGTTGACGGCGCTGAACGGCCAGACGGACCAGTCGCGCCGGGCGTTTATCAAGCTGACCGGCTCGCCTGCCGCTAACTTCACGGTCACCACGCCGAACGTCTCCAAGCTCTACCGGGTCTGGAACGCGACCGGGAAGATTGCGACCTTCACGGCGGGCGGGACCACGGTCGCCATTGATGATGGCGACATCATTGACATTCAGTGCGACGGGACCGACTGGACGACGCCGGGCGTCGGGGGTCTGTCGTGGAAGGCTTACATCGCTTCGGTGGTGGCGGGCGGGCCTGGCGGCGACGTACCGAGCCCCATCGGGAACAACGGCAAGTTCCTGACCAACAACGGAACCATCCCGTATTGGGACACGATTAGCGCGCTCCAGCTTTCGGACTACTCGACCAAGATTCTTGGAACGCAAATCGCGCTGGCGGTGAGCCTCTGATGGCCGCGCTCGAAACCGACACCCTGTTCTACCGCTGGGACCATCCGAATGGTTTCATGTTCTCGGCGGGCAATGAGGCGCCTGCGGAGGCGGACGGCTGGCGCGCGTCGGCGGTCGGTCTGCCGGATGGCCCGCCCGTGACCTACGAGTGCACGACGCTGGCGGCGTTTCAGGCGTTGCTTGATAGCGAACGCGCGGGCGCGGCCACAACGGCGGCGTCCCTAAAGGCGTCTCTGGCTCAAGCGCACGCGGCTATCGCGCTGCAAGCGGACATCATTGTTGGTCTGGAAGCTGAAATCGCGGCGCTCTCGCCGCAGGAGGGTTAGTCATGGCTGTGACTCCGAACAGCATCATCACGCCGCAGGGTCCGGCGTCGTCTCAAATCAACCTGCCCTCGGGCGCGACCAACTCCACCTACACGACCAGCCCGACAAACACGGTGCTGGCGTTTACGGCGGGGGCCAATGGCGCGCGGATCACGAAGGTGCAGGCCATCCCGTGCGCCACGGTCTCAACCGCCAATCAGGTGCAGTTGTTCCGCGACAACGCCACGGCGGGGGCGTCGAAGTTCTTTGCCGATAGCGCGCTCATGGCGACCTATACGATGGCGCAGAACACCGAAGCCCCGACCACGGACTTCGGCTATTCGGACGATAACCCGCTGATCCTGGCCCCGAACGAGCGCATCTACATGGCGCAAGGCCAGTCGGTGAGCATCAACGTGATCATAGAGGCTGCGAACTACTGATGACCGCCGGTCAGCCTCTCCGTGGGCTCGTAGCGCAGGGAATGGATGGGCGGAAGGCGCTGGCGCCCTCCGAGCCCATCAGCGCGACCGCCTACACGTCTGGCACGGGCACAATCACGGCAGCAAGCGCCTGCCGGGTGTTCTGCTATCTCGTTGGCGGGGGTGGGGCTGGAGGCGGATCAAGCGGCGGCACGAACTACGCCCCAGGCGGCGGGGGTGGTGCGGCCTCTTACACGACGTTCACACTCACTCCCGGCCAGTCTTTTTCGTACTCAATCGGGGCCGGTGGCGCGGGCGGTGGCGGCGCGGGTCCGGCTGGGGGCGCGACAACTATAACGCTTCCGACCGGGGCTGTGGTTTCGGCTGGAGGTGGTTTGGGCGGTCCGGCTGGTGGCACGGGCGCGCAATCCGGTGGGGTCGGCGGAACGGCATCGGGCGGCCTGCGTAACTTCAGCGGCGGACGCGGCGGCAACACGACCGGCGCGGGCGGTGTGGCTGGTGCCGGTGGTGCGGCGGGCGCATCAACGGGTGGACCCGGCAGCGACGGGGGTGACAATACGGCTGGCGGCGGTGGTGGTGGCGCGGCAGATTCCCGCTTCCCCACGGGCCTAGGCAGTCCGGGCGCGGGCGGCACCGGGGCTGCGTCCGGCAGTGGTGGCAACGGTGTTCTGTACGGCGGTGGTGGCGGCGGCATGGGCGGCACGGGCGCGCTTAACGGCGGCAACGGGCGCGACGGCTTGCTGGTCGCTGTGATTGTGCGCGCATGATCCCCGAAACCGCCTTCGCCCTTCCCATCGCCTACGCGCTCGCGGATCGGTTCGCGGGTGGCGGCTGGCCGAAGCTGGACGACCGCCTGCCGGGCCGTGGCGTGGCGTGGGCGGCCCTTGGGTGCGCGGGCCTTGGGTGGGTCGCGGCGGGGCCTTTCGGGGCGCTCCTGGCGCTTGCATGGCTGATCTGGCGCACGCCGGCATGGGATGTGATCCCGTCCGCCTCGATGACACCCAAGGACGGCGAAGGCTACCTGGCGACGTTCGTGCGTCATGCGCTCGTGGCGCCGCTGGTCATGCTCGCCGCCTATTGGGCCGACAAGCCGTTGATTGCGGCGGCTCCGTTCGTGGCGTTCGGTCTTGCGGCGACCATCCTGGCGGCATGGTACGGGGCCAAGGAAGCCGCTGCGATCAAGGCCGGGCGCGGCATCGGCGACGAGAACGCGACGGTTGAACTCGCACGAGGTGCGGCGTTCGGACTAGCCGCTCTGGCCTCAATGTTGGCTTGACATCCGTAAACGAACCGCGTCACGCGATTGGCTACCCTCGCGGGAGGGGTAAGTTCCGCCTCGACTAGCCCACGGCACGGGCCTGCGCGCGACAGCAGGTAAGGCCGTGAATTTCCCCATCACCTACCCACCTGGGCTCGTGTCGAACGATACGACATTCGTGTCGGAAGGGCGCGTTTTCGCCTGCTCCGGCGCCCGGTGCTACGATGGCGGCTGGCAGCAGCTCGGCGGCTTTGAAAGCATCATCACCGACACCCTGACCGGGGTTTGCCGCACGGTCCTGCAATGGACCGACAACGCCGGAAACCTCAACATCGCGCTCGGTCGGCATAATGGCCTCGACGTCTACTATGGCGGCGAGGTGTTCAACATCACGCCGTCTGCGTTCGTGGCCGGCAACATCGACGGCGCGGCAAGCGCGGGCTACGGAACCTCGACCTACGGAACCGGACCTTACGGCGAGGCCACGTCCGATCCGGTGTTTCCGATGACGTGGAGCTTCGGGCTCTACGGTCAAAGCCTGATCGCCAACGCCCGTGAACAAGGCATCTGGCAATGGTCGAACAACACGGCGGTCATTGCCGCCCCGGTGACCAACGCCCCGGCTCAATGCGTGTTCATGCTGGTGACGCCGACCCGGCAGGTGATCGCGCTCGGCTGCACGCCGATTGGCGGTGGCGACATTGATCCCATGGTCATTCGCGGGTCGGACATCGAAGACCTGACCGACTGGACCCCGACGACCGCCAACAACGCCTTTGAGTACGCGCTCGATAGCGGCTCACGCATCGTCTGCGGGGCCATGGTCGGGCCTTACATGATGGTTTGGACCGACGCGGCGTTCTACCTCGGGACGTTCATTGGCGCCCCGGAAGAGACGTGGCGCTTTGAGCGTCAGGGCGAGGACTGCGGCGCCATCGGGCCGAACGCGGTCATCATTGACGGTCAGGTCGCCAAGTGGATCAGCCCCGGCGGTCAATTCTACGCGGCGACCATCGGCGGGGCTCCGGTTCCGATGCCTTGCCCGATCCAGACCGACTTCGCCGCCAACCTGGCGGTCGGTCAGAATGACAAGATCGTCGGGACCACGGTCAGCCGCTATCGGGAGATCCGGTGGTTCTACGCTGACAGCCGCGACGGCTACGAGATCAGCCGCTCGGTGGCGATGGATTCCGATGGCAACTGGTCAACCGACGCCAGCCAGCCCCGCACGGCCTATTCCGACGCCAACCCCTCCGCTGACCCGGTGGGCGTGACTTTTGGGGGCAACCTCTACTGGCAGGAACGCGGCACGACGGCGGACGGCGGCTTTCTGTCCGGCTTCCTGGAAACCGCCGACTTCGTGCTCGGGGACGCAACGGACCTTATGCAGGTTCAAGGGTGCTGGCCGGACTTCAAGGGCCAGGCCGGGACCATCAACCGCTACCTGAAGACCCGGCTTTATCCGCAGGACACGGTCATTCGGACCAAGGGGCCTTACGCGCTCACGCCGAACCGTCGCCACAAGGACTTCCGGGCAACCGGGCGCGTCATGCGTATCCGCGACGAATGGAACGCCAGCCCCGCTTCGGCGCGCTGGGGACGCGACACCTTTGAAATTGAAACGGCAGGCCAACGATGACCCTGGCTCACCCCCAAGACGACACCGTTCACCGTCTGGCGCGGGACGAAAACCCGATGCTCACACAGTGGGCGCGGTTCAAGTCGCGCTTCGCCGAGGCGATGGACGACGCCAGCCTCTACACGATTGATGACCTTGAGCAGCGCATAGCCACGCGCCGGGCGTTCCTGTTTGCGGGCAAGGATGCGGCAGTGGTGGCTGAGCCGCAGGATTATCCTGGCGGGGCCAAGGCCATGCAGGTGCTTTGGGCGTGTGGCGACCTTGCCGAGATTGTAGCCCTGGCGCCCGGCATCGAGGCGATGGCCCGCATGATCGGCTGCACCAAGATGATCGTGGAGGGCCAAAAGGGGTGGGAGCGGGTGCTCAAGCCCCAAGGCTACGAGTTTTTCTCCGTCACCGTCGCCAAGGAACTCTAGGCGATGAGCAAGAAAAAGACCACCAAGTCCACGCAGACGACGAACCAGACGGCCACGACCACGCCGAACGTCCCTGACTGGATTCTGAAGCCTTACCAGACCTCCGCCACGCGGGTTGGCGGGCTTCAAGCTATGGACCCGATGAGCTTTGCGCCGGACTCGACGCCTGCGCTTGATAAGGTGTGGTCCGACGCCGGAAACCTGCGCGGGGGCGACTACAGCGGCGCCACGGGCCTGCTGGACGGCGTGAACTATGACCTGACCGGCACGCGGGCCAAGGACTTCATGGGCGACTACCGCGACCTCTTCGCGGATGACGTGATCAACCCGGTCCTTGACGACTTCGACGAGCAAGCGGGGCAGGTGAGGGCGGCGCAAGCGGCGGCGGGCGCTCGCAACGGTGCGTTCCGGGGCGGTCGCTGGGGGCTTCGTGAGGGGCAGACCGAAGGCGAGTTGGCGCGGGGTCGGGCCTCGACTTACGGCGGCTTGCTCAAGGATGCGGCGAACTTCGCGCTTCAAGCCGGAACCGGAGATGCGGGCCGGGTGCAGGCGGCGCAGGAGGGCAATCGCGGGGCGCGGTTCCAAGGTGCGGGCCTGCTGTCCGACATCACCAGCCGGCGCGGTGCGGATGAACGGGCTGCGCTGGATATGCGGGGCCGGTTCGCATCGCAGCAAACCGACCTGGCGAACGCGCGCCGCAGGGCTCCGCTGGATGTGGAGAAGGAGCTTCAAGGGCTCCTGTCTGGCCTCAACATCGGGGCCTTCACGGGCGCCACGACCAACAGCAGCGGCACGACCACCGGAACGGGCGTGTCGAAGGAAAGCGACCCGCTCGGCGCCGCCGGCAAGGCCGCGCAAATCGCATCCATCATATTCTCCGACCGCCGCCTGAAGCGCGACGTGGTGCGCCTTGGGGAGCGTGCGGATGGCCTTGGAATCTACGCCTACCGCTACCTCTGGTCCCCCGTCCGTCGCATCGGCGTCATGGCGCAAGAGGTGCTTGGCGTGAAGCCTGACGCGGTGATCCGTCACCCAAGCGGCTTCCTCATGGTCGATTACGGGAGGCTTTGATGGGGTTCCTCGACTTCCTGACAAAGCCGCGCGGCATGAACGTGACCGAGCGCGGAAAGATGATGGTGTCGCCCTACGAGTCCGGCCCGAACGATAGCGGCGGGCTTCTGTCGTCGCTGGTCGAACCGATGCAGCAAGGCGCACCGCAAGAGATGACGCAGATGCCCGACATCAAGCCGGGTCCGTCTCTGCTGGGCGGCCTCAAAGACCGGCTGATGGCGGAGAAGGACGGCGTGGGCTTTGCGGACCGTCTGTTTGCGGTCGGCGAGGTTCTGCAGGACCGCGATGGCATGGGCTACCTGTCCGGCAAGCGCGACAAGTACCGCGTTGATCAGGAAGCGGTGGCGGAGAAGGCCGAAGCGAAGGCCGACCTTGCTCGCCGCAACCAGGCGTTCCGCAACGCCTACCGTGACGGCAAGTTTGACCCGCAAGCCTACATGGCCGCCATCGGCGATCAGGCGGACGCGTCGGAGGCGTTCCTGTTGGCCGACAAACTGGCGCCGAAGGCCGGCGTTAGCGGCGATACGCCCTACACCATCGACAATCAGGGCAACGTGACCTGGGGCGAAGAACGTCCGTGGTCGCGGCGCGATCAGGAAGCCGCCGACAAGGCCGACGAGATGGCGGCCTATCGGGACATCCTCGCTGATATTGCGAGGGGCCGCCTGAGCGTGTCGCAGGGCCAAGCCGCGCTTGCGCGTCAGCGTGAGGGGCGGATTGCGGCCGGCGGTGGTCGCGGTGGCGCCGGCGGTCCTCCCCCGCCTGGGCCTGGGTGGAATGTTCAAGCGGTGGGTCCGTAGTCATGCCTCAGTACATCGCAACCGGCCCGAATGGACAGCGCAAGGCGTGGAACGGCGAGGCGTGGGTGTCGATCCCGCGCGCCGACGCGAAGGGGCTTGCGTATCTGCCAGAGCGGCTGGACAGGCCCGACAAGTCGGAGGCGGCCTATTTCAACAAGTGGCGCACCGAGCAGGACAAGGGCGTCGGGACCGCTGAGACGGGCCTGAGTGATGCGCGCCGCATGGAAGGCCTGCTGACCAAGCAAAAGACGGGCGGCATCTACAGCGTCCCGGTGGTCGGATCCGCCATGGCCCTGTTCGATCCTGAGCTTCGGGAAATGGACGCAATCCAGTCTCGGGCCGCGCGCCAGAACCGGACGCCGGGCGAAGGCGCTATCTCGGACTTCGACGCGCAACAGTTCCTGGCCATGACCTATGGCAAGGACAAGCCGACCGAGACGAACCGGGCGCTCATTCAGGCTCAACGCCTCGGCAACGATGCGATGATCCAGAAGCGCACGTTCAACGACTGGTATTTCCAGACCTACGGCAACCGGCTCGGGGCGGATGAAGCGTGGTTTCAGTACGCCCGCGACAACCCGATCTTTGACCCGGCGTCCGAGTCGGCTGGCGAGCCCCGCCTGAACGCAAACCGCATGAACTGGCGCCAGTATTTCGGGGCGGAGCGCGGGGCGGGCGACGGGCGTCCGACGCAGGCGCAAGAGGACATCACGCGAGCCGTTGGCCCCCGCAACGCCGATGGCCGCAAGCCGCCGGAAGGTTTCAGCGGGCGGCTGACGGATCGCCAGCGGGCGGCGGCGGCGATGTTCAGGAGCGCCAAAGAGCCGTCCGGCAACAAGGGCAATCCCTACGTCCCGACAACTGATGGCGAGTTCGAAAGGATTCCGCCGGGCTCATGGATTATCGACGTTGACGGCACGCTCTACCGGAAGAAGGCGGCGCGTTGATGCGGACGTTCCGGCAACTGGAAGAAGGCGGCACGTTCCGAGCGGCGGACGGCGGAAAGCCGCGTGCGCCGGCCAATCCGCGTCAGTCGGCCACCTATGCGCGGGAGAAGGCCAAGGCGGAGCGTAACGAGCGCGCGCACGAAACGCGAGGCGGGCGATACGACGCGCTCCGCTCGGCGGTTGCGGAACCGCTTCCGGTGATGGACGAACTGATCGGCGGCATCAAGGCAACCGGCAATTACATCGCACGCGCGTTTCAGGGTGACAGCGCGGCGGATGCGGCGCGGGATTCCGAAGCGGTCTATCTGGCCAACAAGGACGCCATCAACGAGGGCCGGAATCGTAGGCAGGAACGCTACCCGGTCACGACGACGGCTGGCGGGCTCCTGGGCGGTTTTTCGGCGGCTCCGGTGAGGGGCGCAAAGGTCATCGCCTCGGCGGTGACTGAGGGAAACCGCGTCCTGTCGTTCATCAAGAACAACGTTAAGGCAGCGGCGGCGGGTGGCTTGTTCGCTGGGGCCTATGGCGCCGCTGACAGTGAAGGCATGGATCGCGTGGGGGATGGCCTCAAGGCGGTTCCCGGTGGTCTCCTGGCGGGCTCTGTGCTGCACGGCGGTATGTCCGCAGCCGCGCCTCTGGTGAGCGGCGGCGCGGGCGTGGTGCGCGATGTGACGCGGGCTGTGACACGCAGGCCGCCCCCGCCTGGCGTTCGTCCGGTGGCGACACCGCGACAGGCCGAACTTGCGGCGGCGAGGGTCGAAGAAATGGCCTCTCGCAAGGGCCTGACGCCGGATGCGGTGCGGACCATGGCGGCGGATGACTTCGCCGGAAAGCCGGTGACGGCGGCGGAAATCATGGGCCGTGAAGGTGTGAGCAAACTGGCGGCGACCGCTCGCCGCGACGGCAACACGGCGGACGATCTGGAGGCGTTGCTGATCCAGCGCCAACGGGGCGCCCCGCAACGTATCATGGATGACTTCTCCGACGACCTTGGGGTCATGCCGGAATGGGCGGCGGGCGACATAGAGTCGATGGTTGAACAGGGCCGCCGCCGCGCCGCGCCGCTCTATGACCGCGCGCTAGGCGATGACGCGCCAATCTGGAACGATGAACTCGCCGGACTGGCGCAACGTCCGGCGGTTCGGCGCGCGTTTAGTGTGGCCGAGGAAAGCGCGCGGAACGCTGGGCGACCGACTGAAGCCCTCGGGATGTCGTTTGTAGATCAGCCGGGCGCTTTTGATAGCTCGGTGGCGTCGTTCGGCGCGCCCCCTACGGCGCCGGTTCGGGGTCCGGCAAAGGCGCCGTCTCGGGGTAAGTCGCTGGCGAAGTTCATTGCTGACGGCGGCGGCATCCGTGACACGGGCGGGGATGTCGGCGCCATGGCGGGGCAAGACTGGAACAAGGGCAAGGCGTTCCAACGGGGCCTAATCGGCAATGGGCCTGACGCCGATGAGTGGGCGCTTCGGGCATGGGAAGCTGGGTATTTCCCACAATACCGTGACCGCCCGACCGCAAACCAGCTTCTAGACGCGCTGTCTGACGAGATGCGTGGGCGCCCGACCTATGCACGCGAAGCGGATCCGGGTGCGGCGCAACGGTTTGCGGCGCGCGAGGCGTCAGAAGAAATAGCGTATTACGGCGGCGACCCTGCCGACCTACCGACGCCGGAACAGTACGTTGGGCGGGCGGCGCCGGACATGGAGCCTGCGCTAGAGGCGCAACCGACCGCCCGGTCGTGGGATCAGGTCAAAAGGGTTCTCGACAGCCTGGTCGAGCGCGACCCGGTGACGGGCAAGGTCATTGGCACGGGCGAAGTCGGCATCCGAAACCGCGACCTGGCGACGGTGGCGACCGATCTGCGGCGTGCGCTGGCGGGTGATGAAAGCCGGCCCGGCGCCATCCCCGGTTATCGTGAGGCATTGGCCGAAAGCGGCGACTATTTGAAAATTCAGAGCGCGTTTGAGCGGGCGCGAGGCAAGCTGACGCAAGGCAAGGTCGCGGACTTCGCCAAGCTGGTGGCGAGCGCGAAAACGCCTGCTGAGAAGCGCGCGATTCAGGCGGCCATCGGGGCGGATGTTCTGGACCTGGCGAACCGGGGCCAACTCAAGGGCGGCAAGTTCTCCGTTCCTGGGCTGCCACAGAAACTGGAAATTGCCTTCGGACGTGAGGGCTCCCAACGCTTCATCGCCAAGATGGAAGCCGAAGCCCGGCTGGCGCGCACGGGCGGGCGGATGATGCCCGGAGCGGGATCTCCGGGCGATGAGTTCGGCGCGGCGGGCGCGGAGAGTTTCGGGGACGCCGCGCGGATCGCCGGGAAGTTTGGGCGAGGCCAGCTCATGGCCGGGACGCTGGACGCGCTCGGAACCAGTGTTTCA
>Ga0315909_10006167_pt1 | contig 13597 bp, 11 predicted proteins | sample LakEriMetagenome_11_FD_203527 | JGI IMG/M metagenome (GOLD analysis project Ga0315909, IMG submission 203527) | Freshwater fungal communities from buoy surface, Lake Erie, Ohio, United States - Buoy 2 MA125 | ecosystem: Environmental > Aquatic > Freshwater > Lake | place: USA: Lake Erie, Ohio...
AAATTATCTTGGAATTTTAAAAAATGCCTCAGAAAACTAATTTAAATGTAAGTCCATATTTTGATGATTTTGACGCAAACAAAAATTTTTACAGAGTTTTATTTAAACCTGGATTTCCAGTTCAGGCGAGAGAACTAACAACTTTACAGTCAATTCTACAAAATCAAGTAGAATCGATAGGTAATCATTTTTTTAAAGATGGATCTGTAGTTATTCCAGGATCAATTGTATATGATCCTCTTTATTATTCTATAAAGATAAATCCAGAGCATTTGGGAATAGATGTTTTGGTGTATATTTCCGAATTAGTTGGAAAGAAAATAACTGGTGAAATATCAGGAGTTGTTGCAACTATTCAAAATTATAGTATTCCACCAGATGAAGATGTTAATGATATAACTTTATACGTCAAATACACTTCCTCAGGAGAATCTTTTGAAAGTGAAATATTTCAAAATGGGGAAAGTTTAAAAATTTCTGAGTCTATAGTGTATGGAAACACTACAATAAACGAAAATAACACTGTTGCAACAGTTGTTGATTTTGATGGATCTGGTGTAGGATCCATTGTCAGTATGACTGAAGGAATTTTCTACATTAGAGGTGTTTTTGTAAGAGTTCCAACCTCTAAAATTATTCTAAGTCCATATTCAAACCAAACTTCATATAGAGTTGGACTGACTATTTTTGAAGATGTAGTTAATTCTAACGAAGATCAAAGTTTATCGGATAATGCAACTGGATTTTCAAATTATTCTGCTCCGGGAGCAGACAGATTAAAAATTTCAGCATTATTATCCAAAAAGCCAATCGATGATTTTGATGATAAAAACTTTATTGAATTATTGAGAGTTGAAGCAGGTGAGGTAAAGAAACTTCAGAATGAAACTCAGTATTCAATTATTAAAGATTATTTTGCAAAAAGAACCTACGAAGAATCTGGAAATTATACCTTAAGTAAATTTAAGATTAATGTTCAAAATTCATTAAGTGATAGAATTTCAAATAATGGAATTTATTTATCATCACAAAAAACCAGTCAAGGAAGTACCCCTTCAGATAATTTAGCATGTATTAATGTTAGTCCTGGTATAGCATATGTTTATGGATATGATGTTACATTGCCAGGTAATACAATATTAGATGTTGAAAAACCCAGAGATACATTTACGGAACCAACAGCATTTGTTCCATTTGAAATGGGAAATTTATTGAGAGTAAATCGTGTTTATGGAACACCTGTAGTTGATGTTAGTTTAAGTACAAATATTATAAATCTGTACAATAGAAGAAGAAACTCAACTAGTGCTGGCACAGGAACTCAAATAGGAGTTGCAAGAGTTTATTCTTATGGATTAACGGATGCAGCTTATACTAACGCTACTAGTGAGTGGGACTTATACTTATTCGATGTTCAATTATTTACGACTCTTACAGTTAATCAGGCATTAAGTACTGCAGAATGCCCAGAATCTTCATTTATTGAAGGTGTAAGTAGCGGAGCATCTGGTTACACTACTCAAGATGCTGCTAATAGTACATCAATCATACTGTCTCAAATTTCCGGATCATTTATTGACGGTGAGCAAATAAGAATTAATGGAACTACTGAAATTAGTAGATCAATACAGAGTATTAAAAAATACACATCTGAAGATGTTAAATCAGTTTGGCAAGATGTTACATCAATAAGCGGCGGTCAAATACCAATCGACTTTGTTGCTGATACTGTATTATATGAAGAAATTGTGAAAGGATTTAGCTCATCTGATCAAATTTCAATTACTAGTGGTGGAACCGTAACATGTTCGGGAAGATCTTTTGTTGGAATTAGAAGTGATGCTATTATTTCATATCAAAATACGGGATCTTCGGATTTAATTTTTAATAGAGTTGTCTCAGTTGCTTCCGATGGTTTATCCATGGTGGTTACAAATGACGTTCCGACTGTTTCTGGAATTTGTGCCTCAACTCTCCCAGGATCGACTATAACAACTCAATTCAAAATATTAAAACCACAATTAAAAAATCAAGAAAAGGCATCTTTATATTCTCCTTTAGCATATCCAAATATATCAAATGTAGATCTTTCAAACTCTTCACTGTCATGCTCATTACAAATTAGGCAAAAATCAACTGATGGATCTGGAGCACTTTCCATTTCAAATTCGAGTTTGAGTGGAATTACAAGTGCTTATTTTGCTCCATTTGATCAAGAAAAATATTCAGTCATCTATTCAAGTGGTACTGTTGAAAGTCTTACATCAGATCAAGTTAACGTAAATCAAGATGGTACACTAGTTACATTTAGTGGTTTAACCCCAAGTCAAAGTAATGTTACTGTTAATGTATCTGTAAATAAAAGCTTCGTCAGAAGCAAGACGAAAATTTATACTAGAAGTGAAAAATTAATTGTTGATAAAACTAATTCTGGAGTTTCAACATCGACAAGTGGGTTGGTATATAACAAATACTATGGTTGGAGAATCGAAGACAAAGAAATATCTCTCAACGTGCCCGATGCTGTGAAAATAATTGCTGTGTATGAATCTCTAGATTCTTCCACGCCAGTTCTGGACAAATTAACTTTTGTTTCCGGATTATCATTAAATACGAATAGTTATGTTGGAGAACAGATAATTGGTCAAACATCTGGTGCTGTTGCACAAGTTGTTAACAGAACTTCCAATGAAATTGAGTTTGTATATTTAAATTCCAATACGTTTGTTACTGGAGAAACAGTTGTTTTTTCCGAATCTAAAATAACAACAAATATTATTTCCATTACAAATGGAAATTATTTAAATATAACTTCTTCTTACTTCTTAGATAAGGGGCAAAGAACACAATTTTATGATTATTCGAGAATTGTAAGAACTGATAATACAACCGCACCTTCACGAAAATTATTGATTATTTTCGATTGGTATGATCTTCCAGCAAATGATACTGGAGATCTTTATACGGTAAATTCATATCCACTTGAAAGGTATAATAATGATGTTCCACTTTTAGATTATACTTACGATACAACAGGAAATAAAGTTAGAGCTACTGACGTACTTGATTTTAGACCAAGACTTATAAAATTTACCAATACTAGTTTATCACCATTCTACTATGATGGTAGACAATTTTTATCAACCCCAAATTTAGTAGTATCTCCAGGAGAATCTTCTAGAATTAGTTATAGTTATTACTTACCAAGAACTGATAAATTGGTATTAAATAAGCAGGGTCAATTATCATTAATCAAAGGTGTTTCTTCATTAAATCCTAAGGAACCTTTGAACAATGAAGAGGTGATGGATATTGCAATTATCAATTTCCCAGCATACTTGTATGATAGTGAAATTGAAAATACTCCAATATCAATAATTGATAATAGAAGATATACCATGAGAGATATTGGGAAGATAGAGGATAGAGTTTCTAATTTAGAGTCTTTAACATCTTTAACTTTACTTGAAGTAGATACAAAAGCATTGCAAATTCAAGACAGTGATGGTTTAAGTAGATTTAAGTCAGGATTTTTTGTAGATGATTTCCAAGGAGTATCTTTACTTGATTTAGAGAATGCTGATACGCAATGCTCTGTTGATCCAGATGAGCAAGTATTACAACCAATTCAATACAATTGGTCTTTAAAACCAATACTTGCACTTAGCCCAGATATTAATCCAGAATCTGCAGATTATTCTTCAAATTTAACTTTGTTAGATTCAAATATTAGAAAGACTGGAGATCTAATCACGTTAAACTATGAGGAAGTTGAATGGATTAAGCAACCATTTGCATCTAGAGTTGAAAATATAAATCCATTCAATGTTATTTCTTATGTTGGTTCAATTGGATTAAATCCACAATCGGACTCATGGATAAGAAATATTCCAATAACACAATATGAGACTACTACTACCGGAAATGATGGTGCAAGTTATGATTATGTTGGGACTGTAGTTACTACCAATACCAATGATCCTTATACAAGGGCAAGAAACGTTGAATTTATGGTTGGTGCTTTAAGAGCAGTAACCCAACATTATCCATTTTTAAATGATTCTTCTGCGATTGATATTATTCCCAAATTAGTTGAAATAGAAATGATTTCGGGATTCTTCGAAGTTGGAGAAGATGTTATTAATGAATCTGGAGACTTTAAGTGTAGAGTTGCTCAACCCAACCACAAGTATGGAGCATATAATAATCCAGAGTATACTTACGATCTAAATCCATATAATATAGCACAGACTCTACCAACAGCCTATTCTGGAACATCTACAGTTTTAAATCTGGATACTAGGGCATTATCCGATGAGTCATTGGGTAGATATTATGGGTATATAACTACTGATCAGAAATTATATGGCAGAAATAGTGGTGCTGTAGCTAGAATCACAAATATTAGGTTAATTACAGACTCTGTTGGACAACTTATAGGATGTTTTTGGATTAGAGATCCTAATATCGGAAATCCAATTCTAAAAGTTCCCACCGGAGAAAGTACTTTTAAATTAAATGCAAATTCTTCTAATCAAGAGCAAATACCAGGCAGCACTCTTTTATCTAGTGAAGCTTCTGGAATTTATTCAACATCAGGAGTCATTGCTACAACGGTTACAACCATAGTTCAAGTTAGAAATCCACCTCCACCCCCACCACCCCCACCGCCGCCGCCTGCGCCCGAGCCTGTGCCCAATAACGGCGGTAAGAGAGGAGGGAAGGATCCCTTAGCACAATCATTTACTGTTGATGAAACTGGAGCATTCTTAACTTCAGTTGACCTCTATTTTTCAAATAAGGATCCTATTGAACCAGTATATGTGGAAATTAGAACGGTTGAATTGGGTACTCCAACTAGTCAAGTTGTTCAAGACTATGCATCAACCGTTATATTCCCAAATCAAATTAATACATCAAAAGATGCTTCTCTTGCTACAAATGTTAAATTCTCGTCGCCAGTTTATTTACAACCAGATACTGAATACGCCGTAGTTTTATTATCTCCAACTTCAGATAATAATGAGGTTTGGATTTCCAGAACTGGTGAGACTACAATTGAAACGCAAAATCTTCCAGATGCTGAAGCTGTTTTAGTTACTTCGCAATATATTGGGGGAAGTTTATTTAAATCTCAAAACGGTACAATATGGACTGCAAGTCAATATGAAGATCTGAAATTTACTTTATATAAGGCGAAATTCACATCATCTTCCGGAGAACTTGTATATTACAATCCAGACTTAACTACATCGGATAGTAACATTCCAAAATTAGTTGATAATGCAATTATCACATATCCAAGAAAATTAAGAGTTGGAGTTACAACTTCAACTGGTCTTGGCGGTATACTGACAATTGGAAAGCAAGTTGGCGCTGGCGGATCTATTCCATATGGATATATTGAAAATATTGGATCTGAAATTTCATCTCTTACTATAACCAATCCTGGCATTGGATATTCTGATGGATCATACAGTAATGTTCCCCTATATTCAATTACTGGAGAAGGAACTGGAGCTACAGCAAACATAGTAGTTAGTTCTAGTGTAGTCACTTCCGCCACAATATCTACTGAAAATGGAAATGGGTATGTAGTTGGTGATCAGTTAGGAATAACAACTTCAAATGTATTCAGAGGATCGAAGGGAACTTTAACTGTTAGTGCGATCAATGGCATTGATACTCTCTATCTAACTAATGTTCAGGGAGAAGATTTTTATCCCAATACAACTACATCACTTAATTATTATAATGGATCGTCGTGGGTGGGTATGGCAAATACCTATACAACTTCATCAACGTTGATAAGTGATTTATATTCCGGAAATGTTATTGAAATCAATCAGTTTAATCATGGTATGCATTCTGATACTAATGTTTTAAGAATATCTGGAATATTCCCAGATACTGTTCCAACTTACTTGTCTGCAGATCTTTCACTTACAGATACATCAATATCAGTGATCAGTAGTAGTACATTTGGAATTTTTGAAGGAATATCAACTTCTAGAGGTTATGTATTAATTGGAAATGAGGTTATAGAATATGATGCAATTTCTACAGGTTCTTTGAGTATTAAGGAAAGAGGAATACAAGATTCCCAAATTCAGATACATCCAATAGGTACTCCTGTCTATAAGTATGAGATTAATGGTATTTCTCTTAACAGAATTAACGACATTGATATAACTATGTCTAATAATAGTTATTTGAAATCTTTAAGAGATTTTGATACTTACCATGTAGAAATTGATAGATCTCCAAGATCTGCGGGAAATGCACAATTAAGTTTTTCTAATGAAACTTCTTTAGGTGGAAGTAAGGTTTCTGTCACCCAAAACATACAATATAGTGCTATAGTTCCTCAATTTTCTTCAATAACACCTGGTCAAAATACATCTCTTACTGCACAAGTAAGAACTGTAACATCTACCAGTGCTGGTGGAAATGAAGAGTCCTTCTTGGATATGGGATATGAAGATGTTGAATTGAATAAGATTAATTATTTCTCAACTCCAAGAATGGTGGCATCTAGGTCCAATGAATCTGATAAATTATCATCTTTACCACAAAGTAAATCTTTTACTATGAAATTAACTTTGAAATCTACTGATGAAAATCTTTCTCCTGTAGTTGATACTCAAAATGGATTTGTAATTTACAATAGAAATAGAATTAATAATCCTATTTCAAATTATCCATCTGACGGTAGAGTTAATCTAGTGAGTGGAGATCCCCATACCTCAATTTATATTTCCAAAAAAGTAAGTTTGGCACAACCAGCAACTTCTTTACAAGTTTCTTTTGTTTCTGAAAGACCATCAGAATGTGATTTCAGAGTTTTATATCAAATTTATAAATCCGGAACTGATGATGTGGATCCATCTTTTGAATTATTCCCAGGATATGATAATTTGAGAGATACTGATGGTGATGGTCTTGGAGATTTGATTATTGATGACACCAAAAATAGTGGTCTTCCAGATTCTAAAGTAGTTGAAAGTAGAAATGGTGAATTTAGAGAGTATCAGTATAAAGTAGACAATTTAGATCAATTTAATGCTTTTGCTATTAAAATTGTAATGATAAGTACAAATGAATGCAAAATACCCAAATTTAAAGAGTTGAGAGCCATTGCACTTGCATAAAATGGACAAAAAAGAGCTAATTCCAGTTGATGGACATAAAAATCTTTATAGAGATAAAAATTCAGGAGCAATAGTTAATTGTGATACATTTGAATATTCTCAGTATGTTAAAATGAGAAATGATAAAAAAAGAAAAAATGATGAAATTGAACAAATTAAAAATGATATTGAAGAAATTAAATCTTTATTGAGGGATGTTTTAAATGGAATTAAATGAAATTATATTAGAAACAATAGATAAATCTTTTGAATATGAACGTCAATCAAGATTAATTGACTGTTTAAATATTGATGAATTGAAAAAAATGTCCAAATTATATTTAAAACTATATTTAAGACAACAAGAGGTTTTGTGTATGATTAATATCAATCCTCTTTAAATATAAATATTTTTAGTGTTAATAGTAACTAATAATGTCCGCTGCATACGTTAGTAATTTAGTAATTAATGCAGGAACAGATTTTGATCAAGTTTTTACACTTGAAAATACTTCAACTAATGATGTTTTAAACTTAACTAGCTATACTGTCTCATCTCAAATGAGAAAACATGCTTCTAGTTCAAATTATGTTTCTTTCGCTTCAACTGTGATAAATGGAGCACTGGGACAAATTAGAATTGGTTTAACCACTGCTATTACTTCTACATTAAAACCAGGAAGATATGTTTATGATGTTGTCATTTCAGATTCTTTTGGAAAAAAATCTAGAGCAGTAGAAGGGATGGTTTTAGTAAGAGAGGGAGTAACAAAATAATGTCCGATATTCGCGCTAGAGTAAATACCGAAAATATTCGCGCTAGAGTAGGCACCGAAAATGTTGTAAAGGTAGTATCAGCATCTTCGATTGCAAATTCATTAAATGATTTAAGGGATATAGATGTTGAAAATTTAAATGATAAATATATCCTAATGTTCAATGCTTCAGCGGGGTTATATGAATTCGTAAACCCTGATGATGTTTTAATTGCTGCCGCGACTGAGCCAATTTCTCCCGGATTACCTTGTGATTTTATCAATGCTTTAGATACTGATCTGAATAGAAATTGCAATATAGATTTAGACGGCGGATCTTATTAATTAAATTATAAATATTTTTAAGATTTAAAGTGAATTTTCGCAAAATTAAAAATGTCAAAACCAGCCTCACGACAAGAACTAATAGACTATTGTTTAAGGCGTTTAGGTGCTCCGGTATTAGAAATAAACGTAGATGAAGATCAAGTAGATGATCTAGTTGATGATGCACTTCAATATTTTTATGAAAGACATTATGATGGCGTTGAAAGAATGTATCTCAAGTATCAAATTACCCAAGAAGATATTGATAGAGGTAAAGGAATTTCTCCAGGTGGAGTTGGAATAACAACAACTTCTTCATCAAGTGTGATTAATGGCGTTACAAAAAACTTTAATTTTTATGAATCTTCAAATTACATTCAAGTACCAGATTCGGTAGTTGGTATAGAAAAAATATATAAATTTGATACTAGTTCCATTTCAGGTGGAATGTTTAGTATTAAATATCAATTATTTTTGAATGATTTGTATTATTTTAATTCGGTTGAACTTTTACAATATGCCATGGTCAAATCTTATTTGGAAGATATAGACTTTTTACTTACAACAGATAAACAAATTAGATTTAACAAGAGGCAAAATAGATTATACATTGATATTGATTGGGCTTCCGAAAGAGCAGGAAAATTTATAGTTATAGATTGTTATAGAGCTCTAGATCCAAATGCCTTCACAAAGGTATATAATGATAGTTTTTTGAAAAAATATTTAACTGCATTAATTAAAAAACAATGGGGTCAAAATTTAATTAAATTTCAAGGTGTTAAATTACCTGGTGGAATTGAATTAAACGGTAGACAAATGTATGAAGATGCTGAAAGAGAACTTGAAGATATTAAGCAGAGAATGACATTAGAATATGAATTACCTCCCTACGATTTTATCGGGTAAATAATGGCACTAAATCCCTTTTTTCAACAAGGATCTCCTAGTGAACAGAGACTTGTACAGGACTTAATTAACGAACAACTTAAAATATATGGAATAGAAGTTACTTACATTCCAAGAAGATTCGTTCGTAAAGAGACAATTATTAAAGAGGTTACTTCATCAAAATTTGATGATAATTTTTTATTAGAAGCTTATATTTCAAATTATGATGGATATACTGGGGCTGGAGATATTTTAACAAAATTTGGAATGAGCTTAAGAGATGAGGTTACATTAATAATTTCAAGGGAAAGATTTGAAGATTTTATATCTCCATTTTTGACAGATAGTGATGAAGGTGATTATGAAATAATTACTAGACCAAAAGAGGGAGATTTAATTTATTTTCCTTTAGGAAAAAGATTATTTGAAGTTAAATTTGTTGAGCACGAACAACCATTTTATCAGTTAGGAAAAACTTACGTTTATGAGGTAAAATGTGAATTATTTGAATATGAAGATGAGGTTATTGATACATCTGTAGAAGAATTAGATACTCTTATTCAAGATCATGGATATATTAGCACACTGTCACTGTCTGGAATTGGAAGCACTGCTAGTGCAACTGCGGTAATTAATACTGGATATGTTAGATCAATTTATATTAATAATGATGGATATGATTATTCAAGTGCGCCATCAATTTCGTTTACAGAATCGCCAGTGCCGGGAGGAACGGCGCAAGCAGTTGCAATAACAACATCAGTATCTGGTTCTGATTCCATAAAAGAAATACTTTTCATAAGTCCCGGATATGGATATACTGTAGCACCAGAAGTTACTATATCCGGTGGGGGAGGAATTGGAGCTGCAATAACTTGTAGTATAGAAACTAATCTATATGGAATTGTATCTATACTTATGAATATAAATGGGGTTGGATATTCAACAAATCCAACCGTTACTGTCCAATCGCCAAATGTTGGTGCTGCAATAACAGCAAAACTTACGAGTGTTTTAAATACTTCTTCTGGCATAGCAACTATAAGAATTAGTAATCCTGGCATTGGATATACATTTACACCAATAATAACAATTGCACCACCAGAAACAATAGTTGGATTTGGAACTTATAAGTTTAATGAAATAGTAATCGGATCAAAATCTGGCACAAAGGCAAGGGTTAAATCATGGATGTCTGCAAATAAGATACTAAAAGTTTCTTTTGTTGGAATTGATACAAATAAATCTTTTATTTTGGGAGAAAATATCGTCGGATCTTCTTCATCTGCAGTTTATAGTCTTAAAAAATATAATGACTTCGATGTCTATGATAAATATTCAGAAAATGATGAAATAGAAACAGAAGCCTTATCTATTTTAGATTTTTCTGAAAGAAATCCATTTGGGTCGTATTAATGCTAGGAACTTATTTTTATCACGAGATAATTAAAAAAACAGTTGTAGGGTTCGGTAATTTATTTAATGAGATTTATATTCGCCATAAAGATGGTGATGGTGATAGTATCAGTTCCATAAAAGTTCCTCTTGGATATGGTCCAACTCAAAAATTTCTTGCTAGAATTGAACAGCAACCGGATTTGAATAAATCAATTCAAATAACCTTACCAAGAATGTCATTTGAGATGACTTCTTTACAATATGATGCGTCTAGAAAAACTGGAGTAACACAAACTTTTAAAGTTTTAGATGATGGAAATCAATCTAAAAAAGTATTTTTACCAGTTCCATATAATATTGGATTTCAATTAAATATAATGACAAAATTGAATGAGGATGCTCTTCAAATTGTTGAGCAAATACTGCCATTTTTTCAACCGGCTTTTAATATAACGATTAACTTAATAGATTCTATTGGGGAAAAAAAGGATATTCCAATTGTCCTAGAAAATATTTCTTTTCAGGATGATTATGAGGGTGATTTTTCGACCAGAAGAATTTTAATATATACATTAAATTTTATGGCTAAAACGCATATATTCGGTCCAATTTCTGCAACTACTGATGAGTTGATTAAAAAAGTTCAAGTTGATGTATATTCATCTACAGATACTGCTAATGCAAAACGTGAGGTTAGATATACTTTAACTCCAGATCCAATTACAGCAGGACCTGATGATGATTTTGGATTTAATGAGACAATAACTGACTTTACAGATTCTAGAAGTTATAGTCCACCTAGACAAATTGATGTTTAAAAGATATTAATATGAAAGACAATTATGAATCAATTAACAGTGCTTTAAATATCGAAAGTAAAATAGTGAAAGTAGAAAAAAGTGAGGAAAGTATCATAATACAAGAACCAAAACAAGATATAAAAAAAGATTATGAGTATACTAGAGCAAATTTATACTCACTGATAGAAAAGGGGCAAGAGGCAATTAATGGAATTATGGAACTTGCCGGTGAAAGCGAATCTCCAAGAGCATATGAAGTTGCCGGTCAACTTATAAAAAGTGTTGGAGACGTCACTGATAAACTTATAGACCTGCAAAAAAAAGTTAAAGACGTTGAAGACCAGTCTGTAAAAACAACCAATAACGTTACAAATAATGCGGTTTTTGTGGGATCAACTTCCGAGTTATCAAAATTACTTAAACAAGGTTTTCTAAATAATAAAGAATAAATTAAAATAGGTAGATGAGAGATCCCAAAGGCCCTGTAAAATCTTATAAATCTCCAGAAGAACTTGCCAAAAAACATAAAGTTTCCCTGAAAGTTATTGAAAAGCAAGTCCGAATGGGAACAAAGGTAGAAGGGGAGCATACTACAGATCCAAATTCTGCAAAAATTACAGCACTTCAACATATTGATGAATTTCCAGATTATTATACAAAATTAAAAAAAGTAGAAAAAACACCAAAAACTGAACAAATTGGTGAAACCAAATTTTGTAGGTTATGCAGAAAATTTGAAACCCAAGAAGATTGTTCATATGGACCTACAATGTGGGAAAGGTACGCTAGAGAGCCTTTATCATTAAATCAAATGAAGTACAATATTGCAACAGTTCATCCGGCAAACGAGGAATTACTTCCTGAAGATCACAAAGAAATCGCTTCAGGAAAAATAAAAGATGAAGAAGGATACATGGCTCAAATTGAATTAGATGCCATCGAAAAATCTATTGAAATATTAAGAGAAATTATTAAAAAACCAGATCAGCAACTTCCAGCTTGGGTGCAATCAAAAATAACAAGAGCTGCTGACTTTATCACAACAGCTGCTGAATATTTGTCAAGTGATAATAAAGTTTCAGAATCAAATGCCATTGATGAAGAAGAAAAAGGTCTCTGGCATAACATTCATGCCAAAAGAAAGCGTGGAGAAAGACCGGCAAAACCAGGCGAAAAAGGATACCCAAAAACTTTAAATATTGAGGAAACTGATATAGAAGAGGGAATTGAGAAGGCACGTAAAAATGTTGGCGCAAGTAAGTGTTGGAGTGGGAAAAAACTAGGAAATCCCCCAACAAAAATGAAAGGTGATAAAGAAGTTCCAAACTGTGTCCCAGAATCAATTTCGATTGAGGATGCACATGGTAATCATTATGCAGAATTTGTTGATATTATTAAACCAGAATCTTTAAAACCAAGTAAAGGAATTGGCAGTAAACTTCTTGGTGAGAAAAAATTATATTCAAACTGGAGGGAAGAATTTGCCGAAGATTGGCAGTCAGTAAATCGCAAAGATAAAACTGATGGTCTAAGTCCTGCTGCAGTTAAAGCATATCGCCGCGAAAATCCTGGTTCTAAATTACAAACTGCAGTAACTGAAAAGAATCCAAGTGGTAAGAGAGCAAATCGTCGTAAAAACTTTTGTAGTCGTATGTCTGGGATGAAAGACAAACTTACATCTGCAGAAACTGCAAGAGATCCAGATTCAAGAATCAACAAAGCTCTCCGTCGCTGGAACTGTAACTAAAATGAAATCCTTTAATCAGTTTATTTCAGAAAGCGTTAATATTGCAGGCGATTTTAACGGCAATCTTTATATTAATGGTTCAGATAATCAATCAGAACCAGTTGGAGAATCTTTCATTGCCGATGTGGTATGGGAAGGTAAGATGTATAGATTAGAAGTTGAGGGTAAAATGATGGATAAGAATGCTCTCGCTGAACAACTTCAGGACGAATATCCTGGAGCAATAGTTCATCAACTCTATCCAACTTCTTACAACACAAACACTTTAAAAATCAAAAACTCACAAAGATATCAACCAGAAAGATTAACTTGGACTGATTAATTATGGCACAATGGAATAAGAATCAACAAGATTATTTGAATCAGGAAAGAACCCTGCATGAGGTTTATATCCAGGCTGACCAGTATGGAAATATTATAAGCGAAGGTGCTACTGGTAGAGGTGCTTTTGGTGAATATGCAGTTTCTGAACTCACTCCCGTAGTTCAGTTGGACCCAATCTATGGTCTTCCAACAAACAGTTTTCAAACATATTCATTTACCAGTGGA
>Ga0315909_10006168_pt1 | contig 13597 bp, 15 predicted proteins | sample LakEriMetagenome_11_FD_203527 | JGI IMG/M metagenome (GOLD analysis project Ga0315909, IMG submission 203527) | Freshwater fungal communities from buoy surface, Lake Erie, Ohio, United States - Buoy 2 MA125 | ecosystem: Environmental > Aquatic > Freshwater > Lake | place: USA: Lake Erie, Ohio...
TTCATCCATAACAATTTCGTAAATAGTTTCTTCCATGTCTTCTTCATCGTACATTTCAGTCATATCCATGTTTTCTTCTTCCATGTCTTCTTCATCGTACATTTCAGTCATATCCATGTTTTCTTCTTCCATGTCTTCTTCATCGTACATTTCAGTCATATCCATGTTTTCTTCCTCTTCCATATAATCGGCACCTGCCATTTCCCACATTTCATCAAACTCAACTTCACTTTCACTCATAATCATATACTCTTTGCCAGTTCCAGTATCTTTTAAATTGATATTTTGAGAACCGTCTTTAGTAACAACGATTTCATCTTCAGGACCCATAAGTTTAAAAACTTTTAGAACTTGAGATGTTGGTGCGTTAGTTAAGTCAATTGTGTCGGGTGATTCCATATCAGGTTCTGACATATCATCGTCTTCCATGTCCATAGGTTCATCTTCCATGTCCATAGGTTCATCTTCCATGTCATCAACTTCTATTTCCTCTTCTTCATCTTCAATCTCATCATCTTGTTCAAGAAGAGATTCTTTTACCAATTCTTTGATTTCTTTACTCATTACTGAACCAAGTATTCCTTTTGCATTTTCAGCAACCGCTTCTTCCAAATTTTTCATTTGGATGATTGCCTCTTCTAAAATTGATTTGTCTTGTGCCATTTTTTGTTTTTTTGATTTTTATATAAATATTATCATTTGTTAAAAAAACCTTTTTAAGGTATTCAACAAATTAATTTTTTTATTTATTATAAATATTAGTATTTTGATAAAATAAAAAAAGGAGAGTATTTCTACTCTCCTTTTCACATTTTTTCTGAAATTTGATTATTCAATCACCTCGTCTATTTTACTTTCAACGATTGCTGTAATACGCCAATCAGTTGTGTAATGTTCATAAATCTTGGTTATTTTGGCTTCAACATCAGTTGGGGTATACCCCATAACCAATTTTTCCAATTTAATCTTTTTGATTTTACCTGTTTCAGAGTCAATCAAATCTTCAGCAATTTTTGCAACAAAATATTTTTGTCCGTCTTCCATGATTAATATTTTTTAAATTATATGATAATCAATCATAGATAAATTCAAATATAAAATCAATAAATTAAAAACCGTATTTAGATAATTTTTTCATTAAGTCCAAAGTTTTATTTCCATTACTACCAACATTTCTTTCAACCGCCATCTTTCTATCATCTTCAAGATTTTCTTCAAACATATGCTTGTCCTCTTTATTCAAGAAAAGATAAGCACCTGGCGTTGAAGGAGAAGACACCAAATCAAAACAAATTAATTCAAAATCATCTTGAACTTCATTTTGTTCTCCAACCTTTTTTAATGAACCAACACCACGAGATGAAATACCAAGTGTAACACCCTGTCTTAAATAATTCGCCGCCATATCACCCTTTGTGGATACAATACCACGTTCATGAAATCCAGGACTTGTTAATAATTTTAATTTACCCATCAATATTGGACCTTCCCACCATACTTCCGTAATTAAGTGTGAAACTCTGTCTAAATCAATTAAAGATGATTCTGGGTGATTTAATTCAGAAAGAGAAGTACCTTTTTGAATCATCTTTTTGTAAAGATCGGCTTCTCTTTTTAATATCCTTTCGGGATAAATTCTACCATTTCTATTTGGTGTGTTATATTTTTGTAGAACGGCATAAAATTCAAATGGTTTTGAATGGTCTAACATAGTTTTAGATTCCATTATGTATGAATTGTTCACCGTTGTTGGCGACACCCAACCATCATTTTCAATTAATATACCTTTTCCCGTTTCACCAGGATTTAAAATTCTTAAGCTCATCTTTAATTTTTCTTTATAAATATTAAAGATTATTGATTTATTTGATTTTTATCTTTCTTGGTGAGGGTAAATACAAAAAAATCGTTTTTGTTAAAGTTTTGATTTATTACATTTTTAACCATAGATTTTAAATAATCTTTTACTTGTTGTGATTTAAAATCAATTTCTTTTTGTTTAATAAATAAATTGATTTCCAAGTTAAGAAAGGATTTTTTCCCCATTATCAAACCACTTGACCTTAAATCCAAATCAACAATAAAATTTTGTTCAAATAAATCATTGTTGATTGTATTATAAACTGTGTGTTTAATAGATCTGGATAAGTTTAAAACAACTCTATTCCAATTGTCAGATTCTTTTATAGGTTCTACCCAAGTTTGGATATTTAAATAGATTGATTTCAGTTCAATTGAATCTACAGTACCATACGTCACTTTCGCAATTTTAAACCCTTGTATCTTTGAGGTTTTACCTTTTTTCATTCATATATTTTTTTCAAGTTTATTTTTTTGAAAAAAATAGATAATTATTGATTAATAGTCAAAATAAATCTAATTTAGTTAAATATGATAATAGTAAAAGTAGACAGTAAAACACCAATTGATAAAGCGTTAAAGCTTTTTAAAAGTAAAGTCATCAAAACTAAGTTGATGACTGAGTTAAAAAACAGAAAAGACTTTACCAAAAAATCAATTCTGAGAAGAAATGAAATGAACAAAGCTAAGTATGTTCAGACGAAAAAATCAACAGAAGAATATTAAATACTATCCCTCAATCCTTTTAATCTGAAATAAGATAACTTATCAAACTTTTCTGATTGTATTTTTGATATTGTCTCTTGTATTTTAGTTGATGTCTCAATATCAGAGTTTTCGTTAATTGTTTTTAATTTATTAAGAACATCTTCTTTAACAACATGGTAATCCTTTTCCATATTTGATTCATCCATTGACAAGAATTTAATTAATTCTTGTTTGTCAGACTCATTCAAATTTTCAATATAGTTATTGATTGTTTTGTTCGCCAAATTAACCATTGAACTTATCGGAAGTTGAATTGGTTCTTTAGTTTGTTTAGGTTGTTTAATTAATGATTCAGATATAAATTTGCGACTAGTAATCTTATTCTCAATATTCAATACATCCGTTGAGAAAAGATTATCAATTGATTCATATAGATTTTCAGATTGGATGTCACCAACCCAATAATCCAAAACTTCAAATTGAGACTTTTTTACTTTATTTATCGTATTTTCGTAAATTGTGATACATTCATTTATGTAGTCATTTACAATACCAGAATTCATTCCTTTATTGGAATTCAATTCATCATATAAATAAAAGAGTTTACCGATATTTTTATTTTCCAAAACCAATTTTTTGAAGTATTTCATTTCGGTTTTGAATTCACCTTTTGAATATGATTCAAGAAGATTTTTTTCTATTTTTGATTTTAAAAGTCCAAATTTCATTTCTATCTTTTTTTTATAAATATCAATCATTAAGAAGTTTATTCAAATGGTACTCCATTTCCCCCAAATAATTTTTAACCCTTGATAAATCAATTACCTGATCCGATCCAATAAGAGATTCATTTTCCAATAAAATATTTAAATTATCTTTTTTATATGATTCAGGTGCTAATTCAGGTTCTCCACCTGGAGGTGGTGGTACTCCTCCCCCTTCTCCGCCTCCACCTGGAGGTGGTGGTGGTGTTGCTCCTCCACCTTGAGTTGTTCCTGATTGAGTACTATATAATTTATCGATATTACTAAACACTCCAGTTTTAGTAATAATAGTCGCCGTATTTGTCAATTCAGCACCAACAGCTCTCTCAATTCTTTGTTGTTGTAAATCAACCTTAATTTCTTCATCTGACAACCCAAGAATATGTTTTTTCGCCCATGTGATTGACACAGGCATAATCCCTTCTTGTCCCGCAGTTGTTGCTTCTTTATAAACCGCAAACTTCTCTTTCCATATGTCAACTTTTAACAAGTCAGCTTGAGCTGAAGGATTAGTTAATCCTAATGTGAAGTTATTTAATTCATCCTCAAACCCTAATAAAAACAAGTGTATGATTGCAATCTTATTCATTTCAGCAATCATTGATTTTTGAATTCTATTAATTGTCCTAGCAAATCTAATATCAATTAATGATAAATTTTTACCAGACCCAACAGGTTCCTCAAAACCCAAAAAGGCTTTGGGTACTCGTAAAGCAGTTAATAGTTTCTTTTGAATGTATTCAATATCCGCAATCTCTCCCAAGTTTGTACCACCCGCCAAAGTTTCAATCGGCATTGTTTGAGCGGCATCTCTGACAGGTATAAAATAATCTTGATCAACCGCCATCTGATTGAATCTCATATCAACATTACCAGTTGCCGAATCTACAACTTGACTACGTTTAAATTTATTGGCAACACGTTGTACATACGCTTCAACATCTTTATCATCCATATTACCTACGAACACTTTGAATACCCTTCTTTCAGGTGCTCTTGATGTTCTATATATCAACATAGCGTCTTCAGACAATAATAGTTGTTTCCAAATACGTCTTGCCTTTTCCAACATTGATGTACCATATGGAAGTTTTCTATCATCACCCAACAATCTGAAGTGAGCAATTTCCCAAGAATTAAATTCCATATCTTTAACTTTCCATTTAAACCTTAAACCTTTGTTTTCGGCTGGTTCATCAACATTTTGTCTACTTGCTTGAGCCGGCATACCTCTTTCCAAACGTTCAATTTCAATATTTGGTAATTGCATACAACCAACAACACCCTTTTCAGGATCTAGTTTTAAGTAAACGAAGTTATCACCATACTTACAAGTGTTTCTTGTCCACATAGGTAAGTTGGTATTAATATCAAGAACATTATTGAATAAGTCAGCTAATATACTTTTAATACGTTTTGATTCCGAATATATCTGTAACATATATCCATTATGGTCTACTGTCGTAGATTCTTCCCCATAAATGTCTAATGCTGTTGATATTTCCGGAGTAAATTCCATAGATTCGTAATCATAAAACGAAGCCAATCGGGTTGGTTCATAATAAACCGCTTGAGTATAAAGATTACTTTCAATCTTTGTCCATTGATTACCTAAGTAGTAAGTTTGTTGTGCTTGTAATAACTCCGTTTCATACTCTTGCTTAGAAGTTGTCCTCAAGAGTTCTTTTTTATCAAACTTGTATGTTGGGTAGTCCTGATTTAAAAGAGCATTTGGTCCAAAAGCGTGTGATAACCTTTGCCAAACCGTCATATTTTTTTCTTTATTTTCCATAATTTAAAATCTAATTCTAATTAATAAAAATTAAACACTTATTGTTTTGTGCCATTGTTAGTGTTTCCTTTCTGTTGGTTAATTTCGGTTTTGCCACCAGGATTAAGAGTTATCGGGTTTTGACCTGAAACTACTAATCTTCCGTTTGCTGAAATTTTACCTGATTTTTTTCTATTAACTAATCCCATATTTTTTTATTTATAAATATTATCTTCTTTGGTTTCCAAATAACCAAGAGTATTTCATATATTCTTCCTTACTCACATTTTGATTTCTCTGATTGATTCTTTCTTGTCCATATGGTATTACTGGATTAAATTCTAATTGTTTACCCATATTTTCATTATTGGACACAGACCATGAGTTTAACATTGCTTTTGTTTGTTCCGTAACTCTTTCTAAACTACTGAAAGATGATTCTGCAACATATGTCGCCATTGCAATTGACATAATTAAGTCATCATGTTGCCCCTTTTGATGATCAGGCCTACCACTCACATAAATAAATGTATTCATCTCATCAAATAACCTTGAACTATATATTTTAAACTCATGTCTCATCGCTTCCTCAAATGATGCAATAATCTGAACCCTTTTGTTGTTAAAGTTAATACCAGGAATTTTATCTAGTGCCTTTGGATCATATTTCCATTTATTTGCTAAATCAACACCATCAACATATAAATTTTTATAATTCATTTCTTGTAATTTCCTTGAAGTGGATACACCCATACCTCCAGTTATATCAATTACAATAAAACAGTTGTACATATTAGCCCATTTATAACATATTTCCGCCATTGTATCTGGAGGTAGTTTTCCCACATATTCGGCAACTTGTTCTCTTTCATCAAAATCAATAATTTGGAATGAACTAAAGTCTTCACTATCCCCTCTACTAACATCCACACCCATAACATATTTGTGTCCCATCACAGGCTCTTTCCATATCCATAAAGAATTACCCATCATTTTATTTTGAGGTTCTTTAATATAATTGTCCTTTATTTTTTGCATTAATAATGAATCAAATACGTTATCACCTGAACCAAGAAAATTACATTCCAACTCCTGAGATACCTTTCTCTTATCGTATTTCAATTTCTTTACCATTCCCTCAAACCAAGATGAACAGGGTTTATACCCAGTTTCCATCATAATTTTGAGTTCTTCGAAGTTTCTATCTTCAAATGGGATATGTTCCCAACTTATTATATCTTCTTTGTTGTACTCGGTTTTATTGAGTAGATAGTGAACCGTATCTTTGGTTTTGACTAGGTATAAATCTTTTGTGTATCTTGGGTCTCTAAACCAAAACATTTCAGATATTTTGAAATCATTCATACCCCTATTTGCTTGGTTATAGATTTCATAATAAATTGGGTCATATCCATTTGGTGTTGATACCACAATAACTTTACCCCCTGTTGAAAGGGATGCCATACAAGCCGCCCAAAAGTCTGAGTCAGCATCAATAAACGCGGCTTCGTCAAATACAAGAATTGTTGGTGTAAAACCACGGAGTGCATCCTTTGATGTTGCAACTGCCTTAACCTCACATCCGTTATTTGTCCTATAATGTTTTTGAGAATTTTTATCAGCCGAAAAATCAATTCCAACCCAAGACGGCCATTGTCCAATAAACATTCTTATTTTATTCGCCATCTCTTGTGACGTATCCAATTTGTTGGCGATAATCAATATCTTCTCAGGTTTGTTCTTTTTGGCGAATGCTATTTTCTTAGACACCCATGCTGCTGTAACTGTAGATACTCCAGCCTGTCGATACTTTAATGCAATATTTTCATTGAAATTTTCATAATCATCTAATAATGAAACTTGATCAGGAAACAATTCCAATGGAACATATTTTGATACTGTATTGTCATATGTTTCCAAATATGTTCTAAGTGAATAAGGTGTATCCCTCATACACTTTACATATTCCATCATGACTTGTTCTTTTGTTAAACTCATAAATCTTTTTATATAAATATAAAACCCCCCACTTATTTCTAAATGGGGGGTTTAAATTTAATCTTCATCATCTATATCGAATATGTCCCAATCATCGGTATCTAAATCATCTTCTTGTTCGTCTTCCTCCGGATTTTCATCTTCTATTGCTTTATCATAGTTAGGGGATTCAATTTTCGGGGGGTTCTTCTTAATTGTGTCAACAATTTTTTGAGAAAAATTTTCGAACTTATCCATAGCAGCAGGTTTACCCGACAATACTCCATCATACATAATTTCGTTAAATAATTTTGGTTTGTCGTTAGCTAACTTATTGAATTGTGTTTGAATTGCACCGTCCATCCATGTTTCATAACCATCAATTAGTTCACTCCAAAGAAATCTTAGTTTTGAACTAATTTCTCTACCTGTTATCATGTTTTTAATTTCATGTTTGTGAGTATCGGTTATTTTAGTTAATGTATTGTTAATCGTCTTATCTTTTGGTAAATATAAAAGAGAATTGAAGTATCTTCCCGCTTTATAAAGTTCATGTACTAACAGAGGGAAGTTAGGTGCTCTTACAATGAATATCCATGTACCTGGTTCGGTACCATCAGGAACTACATCAACAAAGGCAACTCTACCAACCGCTTGTTCAGCCATCCTCTCCAACATTGCAGTATTATCATTGTAATATACTGTAGCTGAATTTTCAAATTGTTTATATTTGTTTACTAGTTCAGGATTTAGTTGATTTAATTGGGATTCAATTTCTTTATACGAATTAAATCCTTCAGACCAAGCACTACCTTGAGTTGTTGCATTAATAAAATTTCTTGCTTTTACTCGTTCATCAAAATCAGGATCAGATTCTTTAGCTTGTTCAATTTGTTGTGATGAAATTTTTTGAGGTGTAGTTCTAACAGTTGCTCCTGTTGAAAACTCCACATCCATTTTAACAGTACCTTTATCTACTCTTTCTTTAATTCTTGGGAATTTACTGAAAAATAAAGCTAATGCTAGTTTTAATAATTTACCTTTATGTTGAGATTCAAGATTAGGTAATGAATACATTAATTGTCCCATATCATTACCACTACCTCCTTCCTCTTTAGCCCTTTGATATTTTCTATTCTGTGCCGCCAATATTTTCTCTTTAGCGTCAGAACTTAAAAAATCATCAACAGGGGCTTCATATAATAATCTTTTCATTATTAGAATTTTTTATAATTTACAGGTTTGTGATATGATTCATCCATACGTCTCATTTCACTTTCAAAATCATCTTTGAACTTACTCATGAATTTATTTTTACGAGCTTGAGGTTCAGGACTAACATCAGGACTTGGTACAAATGGTTCCTCTTCGTCAGCATCCCATTCAGGTTCAGTATCGGGTTTACTTGGTTTGATACTTGGTTTAATACCAGGTTCAATTGTAATGGGAGAATTCATTCTGAATTTCATCTTTCTTCTCGCTTGCGGTTCCGGATTAGCATCAGGACTTGGTACAAATGGTTCTTCTTCGTCAGCATCCCATTCAGGTTCAGTTTCCCTATCAGGTTTAATTTTAGGTTTAGTTGGTGTAATCACAGGTGCATCATAATCACTCATCATGAAATCTTCATCTTCATCCATTTCACCATCAAAATAAAAACTCTCGTTTAAGGGTTTTTTATTTCTGATTTGATTTTCTATCAATTTTAATAGTTCTCTCTTTTTCATAGTTGGTTCTGTATATTTTTCTATTATTTTATCATAATTTTCCTTCATCCCACCCCAAGCCAAACCTGGTGTAAAAGATGCAAATTTCTTAGCGTATGTGTCAGTAACTTTTTTACCAACATTATCCATATAACCTTCTTTAGTTTCTTTCTTTTTGTATTTTACAGTTTTCTCAGGATGTTTTTTTTCAGGCATATTTTTGTATTGTTTCTTTGATGTACTCTTAGAGAATTCTTTTGCCATTTTACACCACTTACAATCATCTGTTTTACATTTGTTACATCTAGCCCAAAACAACCCTTGTTGTGCTTTAGACTCGAATTTTTCGTCAAGAGTATCTTTAGATCTATCACTACCAGGATAATCAGAACCAGGTTTTTGTATTTTATCTTGATCAATCCCTATTGTCATTGCATCAAATTCAGCATCTTCATTATCTTCTGTCATTGTAATTTTTTTAGATGCGGGATCAATATGGATACCTTTCTGTGATAATGTTTTTTGATCCGTAGGATTACTTGGATCGTAAGTATATTTTGTAACTGTAGATTTTGTCTCTTCCTTTTGTTCTTTTTTCTTTGATTCCAAAAGACGATTAAACAAAGATGTAATTTGAGCCTCAGTTAAAGTATTTAACAAATTTGGACTTAATCCTTCCGATTTTAATTTTTGAATTTTTGTATTATGATTCATATTGAACTTTCCTTTCAAATTCTAACACAATATCTCGTGCATATAGTTTATTTTTAACAGAATCTAATGTATCTCCAAATCTAAATACTAATCTTTTATCCTTTTCAAAATTTACAGATTCTGATTCTTTCTCCCAAGCTAATGCTATAACATCCTCCACTCCATCAAACATTGAAAATATATCAGAATTTTGTAAAACTTCAAAATCTAAAACATTTTTTAATAATCCAACTTTGGATATAAATTCCAAATCTGGTGGTGATGGGTAACCATTTGCTGGTTTACTATCCCAAGATTCTCCCCAAACATCATTTATATTTTCAGAAAAAATGAATTCATACAAATTTTCACCTTTGTAATTAGAACCCAACTTATTAACATAAATTAAAAAACTCATAGAATATTACCTTTTGGTGTTACACTGATTTTCTCTTCGTTCACTAAAAATACTAAACTATTGTTTTTATGTTTTCCAATCAATTTAGCTTCAGGATATTGGTTAAGTAATTTTGTTGCTGATTTTTCTTGATTAAAACTTTCAGATAACGCCTCAACATATTTAAATAAATCGTTTGATTTTGTTTTTACAGCCTTAGTTTTTGGTTGGAAGTATTTACTCAAAACTTTATCAACTTTGGATTCTGTAAACATATCTTCAAACATATTGTCCATTCTTTTTGAATGTTGTCTGTCTCTCATAGAACCATGGTGAAATCTTTCTTGTACTTCAGGTTCAGGCATTCCATCATCTTCCATTTCTGGTTCTGGCATTTCTTCATCTCCCATTTCTGGTTCTGACATTCCTTCTTCACCACCACCTTCAAATTTACCCATAATTTCTTCTTTATCTTCATCATCCAATGAATCCAATTTAAGAGCCGATAATACTGAGTTTATTACATATTTAATATCCTTTGAAGTCATTTCATTTTCCTCATCAGATAAGAATGCTCTAATTTTTTGTCCTAATTTTCCCGTTAGTTTTTGAATTGTTTTGAACGTCACTTGTTCTTCATCATCTTCTTCAGGTTCAGGCATATCCATTTCAGGTTCTGGCATATCCATTTCAGGTTCTGGCATATCCATTTCAGGTGCTGGCATATCACCACCCGCAGGTTGAGGAGCAGGTGCCGGAGCGGGTGCTGGTGCGGGTTGTGGTGGAGGTGCTAATTGAGGTGCAACTTGTTCTGATTGTTCCCCACCAACTTTTATAAAATATTCTTTTTCATCGTCAGATTCGAATAAAGAAATATTTTTTTCAAAACCCTGATTATAATTAACTTCTTTTGATATCAGATTCAATCTTCTCAATGCTTGAGAATAAGATGGATAAAATTTCCTATTTTTGATAGGTTCAATATATTCTGAAACTGATTCAGTTAAACCTTTCTTAAGAACATATCCATTTTTTTCTTTAACAATATGGTATGTGTTACCATCAACCAAAGTTTTTTTATATTCAACTGAAGTATCTTCATTAATAGGTTTTGGAATATTTAACTTATAATTTGAAATTTCAAGGATACGATTAATCATATCAGATCCTTGTAATTTTTCACTTCCAATCGGTCTTAGTTTTCCCATAATTTTTTTGTTTTTATATATAAATATGTAGAATTATTTATTTCTTAATTTTTCATCTAAAGAAAGTTTCTTATCTATAACCTTTACAGGTACATTATATAATTTTTCAATATAACCATTTCTTCTTAAAACTTTGAATACCAAATTTTCAATACTCATTTCACCCCCTTTTTCTAATCCACAGATTCTAAATTTTTTCAGTTTGTTTTTGTATTTTTTAATTAGACTTTTGATTTCTTCTGGGGTTTCCTCTTCAATATTATCCAAAACTCCATTAATTATTCTCATCCATTGTTCTGACTTTTCTTTAACTTGTTTCATGTTTGGTTTACCCATAGACTCTTTCTTAGGTTTACTAATCCATTCATCTCTCATAACCGAATATACTCCAGCACTAACACCGCCAGCATTTACATCTTCAACATAAACTTCAACATCAAATCCAAACATTTTTACATCTCTCTTCTGATTAAAAACAATCTTTTTTAAATCGAAAAATTCAATATATAAATCTTTCATCTCTTCAGGGAATTGTCTATAATCAATCAATAAGTGTAAATCAATATCAGAATACTTTGACCAATTATAGTTAGCAATTGAACCAGTAACAATTATGTCATCAATGACTATATCTAACCCAAAAGAATCAATGAATTGATTAGATATCTCTAATAAATTCCTTCTAACCTTGGGATTAATTTTTTCACCCCCATTTACCCATATATTAGGATTAAGTTCTTTTTTTAAATCAAAACTTGATAATACGTCTTTTAATGATTCCATAACACATAAATATATTCTCACACTCGTTTATATTTAAATGTTTTCGCAATTTTTGAATTAAAAAATTTACCCTGGGATTCTGACATTCTAAATTGGGTATATAATTGATGTGGGATATTTTCATACAAATATCTGTGCCCGTTGTTAAATTCCACAACTAACTCTTTTGATTCAGTATCAAATTCAGTTCTCTTAATATTACTTGACTGAATTTCATTAATAATTTTTGTTCCATTAATTTCTTCTCTTAAAATCGCCATAGTTTTAATATTTAAAAACCCCCATTGAGTTGGGGGTTAGGTTTAGTTAATTTTTTTTAGTTCATCACGGATTTCAATTGCTCGTTCAAAGTTTTGTTCTTGGATTACCTTTTCCAATTCTTTTTGAAGTTCAACAAGCTTTGATTTGTTTTTTGTTAGATTTTTAATCTCATCCCTTAAGATTGCCGCACGTTCAAAGTCTTGTTCTTTAATACTATAATCAAGTTCTTTTTGAATGTCATTCACCCTTCTTTGGATTGGTTTTACTTTTATTTTATCTGTTGAATCTTCAGGTTCATAAAAATAAACAATTGATGTGACTAACCCATCTTTTGATTTTTTTATAAATGATTTCCAATCATCTAAATTTTCAGGTAAGTCCTCAATACGTATTTTATCGAAAAAACTTTCAAGTGGAGTTATGGGTCTAAATCTATCCCCAAATAGGTCTTTTAAAATTTCCTCAAATTTTTTATTAAATTCTCTGTTTGACATATATTTTTAAATTTAAAAGTTTATTTTAATACTAATTTTTAACTAATTATATACCAAAAAATCAAAAAACAAACAATGTCAGTTACATATTTTAAAATATGACAATTTGTCAGATTTGTTGAAATGACAAAATAAAACATTATAATTGAATAAAAAAAACATGATAGATTCAAAAGACGGAGATTACTCAACGAAAGGCAAAGGGGATACACCTGTACTTAATAATTTCGCAAAAGATTTAATCAAACTTGCTGAAGAAGGAAAATTGGATCCTGTTGTCGGTAGAGATAGAGAAATTACAAGGATAGCCCAAATATTATCAAGAAGAAAAAAGAATAACCCAATTATCATCGGAGAACCAGGATGTGGAAAAACTGCAATAGTTGAGGGTTTAGCTTTAAAAATATTAAATGGGGAGTGTCCAAGAAATTTAATGGATAAAAGAATCATGTCCTTAGATATAACCTCAATTGTTGCTGGGACAAAATATCGTGGACAATTTGAAGAGAGAATGAAAGTTATTATTGATGAGCTTCAAAACGCTCCAAATATAATCCTATTCATTGATGAAATCCATCAGATTGTTGGTGCCGGAAATTCATCAGGTTCGTTGGACGCATCAAACATATTCAAACCCGCCTTAGCTAGGGGTGAAATACAGTGTATTGGTGCCACAACATTGGATGAATATAGAAAGAACTTTGAAAAGGATGGTGCATTAGAAAGACGATTCCAAAAAGTAGTTGTTGATCCTTCAACAAAAGAAGAAACACTACAAATTCTCATCAATGTTAAAGAAAAATATGAAACTTATCACAAAGTAAGTTATAGTGATGAAGTTTTAAAACTTTGTGTTGATTTAGCGGAAAGATATATCACAGATAGAGAATTCCCTGATAAAGCCTTCGATATAATCGATGAAGTTGGAGCGAGAAGCCAGGTAGAAATTAAAATGCCGAAAATTATTGAAGACTT
>Ga0315909_10006169_pt1 | contig 13596 bp, 15 predicted proteins | sample LakEriMetagenome_11_FD_203527 | JGI IMG/M metagenome (GOLD analysis project Ga0315909, IMG submission 203527) | Freshwater fungal communities from buoy surface, Lake Erie, Ohio, United States - Buoy 2 MA125 | ecosystem: Environmental > Aquatic > Freshwater > Lake | place: USA: Lake Erie, Ohio...
CCTATATACAGCCACAAATCCGGCCTGGATTTGACATCGTAAATAGGTTTATTCCTTGCTGAGCAAGGCGAAATGAACAGCGCCCGCCCTGTCTGAGCGCACTACCTGCCAGCCAGCCAACCACTCGGGTAGTGGTTCACTCACGAAGGGTTTATCCGATTCGGTATAAAGCAGCCCACCAGGCGCTAGGAGTCGCAGACAGGTCGGCAAGACGCTGGGCAGCAAATCATGATCGTAAGGGGGGTCCAGAAACACGAGGTCGTAACCACCGTCGAGAAAGGCAATGCGGGAGACAGCATCACCTTGAAAGATGTCTACCTGATCTGCGCCTAATTTTTCTCGGGTAGCTTGCAACGCTTTGCATGCTGCCGGATGGGATTCGACCATGACGACTTTGGCGGCGCCCCGACTAGCGGCCTCGAATCCCAAGGCTCCGGACCCGGCAAACAAATCCAAGCAGCGACGATTGACCCACTCTCGCTTCAGAAGGTGATCTAACCAGTTAAATACCGTCTCGCGTACACGATCAGGCGTGGGCCGCAAGCCACTGGCTTCTACGACGGGTAGAGGTGTTCGCTTCCATAGCCCGCCAATTATGCGAACCTGTCGCGGCAAGGTCGCCTTACGATTCACTTTGTTTCAGCACCAACCACCACTGTGACCATACGATCTAAGGATAATTTACGCGCAAACGCCGTACGAATATCTGCCACGGTTACACGGTTAACCTGAGCAGTCCATGTGTCCAGATAATCCAACGGCAACTGATGGTAACCAATCATGGAAAGGTTCTCCAAAATTTTACGGTTGTTATCGATGCGCAGAGCAAAGCCACCCATCAGATTATCTTTGGCAGCCTTAAGCTCTGCATCGGTTGGGCCATCACGTAAAAAAGTTGCGATGGTTTCACGAACCACTTTTAAGGCTTCATCTGTTTGATCTTTACGTGTTTGCAAACCCGCGATATACGGACCTGGCTGCGCCATAGGATTGAAATAGCTATAAGAACTGTAGGCTAATCCTCGTTGCTCACGTACTTGACGATAAATACGCGAAACGAATCCTCCACCACCCAAAATATAATTGCCCACGGTAAGCGCAAAAAAATCTTTATCACCGCGCGCCAAAGCAGGCATACCTATCAGTATGTGTGACTGCGACGCTGGATGCGGGTAGCGTTGTTCTGTCGCTGTCGATGGTGTAACTGCAGAAATTTCTGCCAGCGGACTACCTTGAGGTAAGCGACGAGTCAGTTCAATAGCAATAGCGTTTGCCTGTTCACGACTGACGTCGCCAATCATGGCAATGACAGCACGATTAGCAACGTAGTGCGTCTGATGAAACTGTAGCAAATCATCACGCGTAATCGCTTCAACGGTTTCAACCGTAGCTTCGTTAGCATAGGGATGCCCGTTGTAAGCTAAACGCCAGAAAGCTTTATCGGCAATGGATTCGGGCTTGGTCAGGGCTTCTTTGATCGATGAGATAGTACGTGCCTTATCTCGACGAAGAAAATCGTCCGGAATGCTGGGATGAGCCAGCAGACGAGCTAGTAATCGTATCGATTGATCGCGCTCAGCAGGCGTAGATAACGTGCGTATCGACATGCCCGCGCGGTCACTACCGGGGCCACCGCCACGCTGCGCGGCAAGGTCTGCCAGGGCATCCGAAATTTCTGATTCCGTCATGGCTGACTCAGTACTGCCATCCGACAGAGTTGCCTGCCGTATGCCGCGTGCGAGCATGCCATTGGTTATGGAAGCCGTACCCGTTTTGCCTACAGGATCACGCCGCGCACCCGCATCAAAATCTACGCTGACATCAAATACTGGAATGGCATGGTTTTCAACAAAATACACTCTGGCGCCGTTATCCAACGTCCAGTGTTGTATGTTGAGTGCTGCATGAACGCTACCCGTTATAAGCAACAGGCTCAGCATCCATATTTTTTTAACCATGAGGTGACTCCGCTATCAGTCAAAAACTACATTAAAAAAATGTCGAACAGATTAATGACGCAAACCCGTAGGTGCCGGCTTGCGTTCAGCCTGAGCTGACACAGGCAGAGGCTGCAACGTCGCTACTGTGAGTTGATCATCAACGAAATATTTTTGAGCGACTGCTTGTACTTGCTCGGGCGTCACTGCAGATAATTTTTCTATGATGCGATCCATCTGACGAAACGAAATACCTGCCATTTCCATGCCCCCGATTTCCATCGCTTGTCCAAAAACTGAGTCGCGCTTATACACTTGACTAGCGATAAGCTGAGTCTTAACACGCTTGAGTTCAGCTGCGGATACCCCATCAGTAGCGATACGGGTAATCTCAGCGCGCAGGGCTTGTTCTAACTGATCAACACTAATACCTTGTGCGGGAACACCTGAGAGCGTGAACATGACCGGGCCTCGCGCAACTGGCTCATAACCTGCATCAACCGAGTTGGCGATACGCTCAGTTCTTACCAAGCGCGCAGGCAAGCGCGCATTGTCATAACCATCGAGTACTGCAGCCAAGACATCGAGCGCATGCACGTCATCGTCTTTATCAACATCAAGCAGCTTGGGCATTTTGTAAGCCATGACTAAAAACGGATTTTCTGCTGGCGCCTTGACGACTAAACGTTTAATACCCGTTTGAGCCGGCTCTTGCTGGGGTTTAGATTTTGGTAGAGTTTTAGCGGGTATGCCTGCGTAATATTTTTCTGCCAGCTCGCGCACTCGCTTGGTATCCACATCACCGGCTATCACCATGGTGGCATTGTTCGGCGCGTACCAACGCTGGTACCAGCCCAATGCATCGGCAGCAGTCATATTTTGTAAATCATTCATCCACCCAACAACTGGATTTTTATAGGGATGCGCAACATACGCGGTAGCATTTAAGGCTTCGAACAAGAGTGATAAAGGTTGATCATCTGTTCGCAAGCGACGCTCCTCCATCACCACGCGAATTTCTTTACCAAATTCTTCTTTGTCCATGGTGAGGTTTTGCATGCGATCCGCTTCTAGTGCCATTACCTGCTCTAAACGCGATTTTTCTACTTGCTGGTAGTAAGCGGTGTAATCCTTGCCAGTAAATGCATTTTCTCGTCCGCCTAGTGCTGCGACTTTGGCACTGAATTCGCCAGGTTTAAGTTTTTTTGTACCCTTAAACATCATGTGCTCCAGCACGTGAGCTACACCCGTGGTTCCATTTTGTTCATCCATGGAGCCAACTCGATACCAAACCATGTGGACGACCGTCGGGGCTCGCTTATCCTCTTGGATAATAATCCGCATACCATTACTTAGTCTGAACTCTTGTGCGGCTATTTCAGCCACTGAGAGAGTGGGCATGAACAGGGCCACCAAGAAACTGATCAATACCTGATAGACACGACGGTTTTTCATAGTCTTTGCTCTGCTAAAATACGGTTGAAGTTTTGCTTAATCGTCGATTGTAGCTCCTACTCCTTTTCCTCGCAGCGCACCCCCATTCCTGATGTTTAGTTTTTTAAAGAAAAAGTCACACACCCTGAATGAGTCGGCAGTTCAGCCCGCCAGCGCTGCTCCCACGCCCGTCTCATCCGAAGCTCCTACAAAAAAAACCTGGCTAGCCAAGCTGCGCTCGGGCTTATCACGCACCTCCTCTGGTATTTCCTCCCTGTTTACAGGGACTCGTATTGATGATCAGTTATATGACGAACTCGAATCAGCGCTATTAATGGCCGATGCGGGTGTTGATGCAACGCGCGAATTGCTTGAAGCATTGAAAAAAAGAGTACGTGCTGATGCAATCACGGATGTGCAGCAAGTCAAAGCGGTGTTGCGCGAACTGATGATCACCCTGCTCTTGCCGCTAGAAAAATCTATGATAATGGACCAGCATCAACCACTAGTGGCCATGATCGCGGGTGTAAATGGTGCCGGCAAAACCACCACTATCGGCAAATTAGCTAAACATCTACAAACACATGATTTAAAAGTATTGCTAGCTGCAGGCGATACCTTTCGTGCCGCTGCACGCGAACAATTAACGGCTTGGGGCGAACGTAATCAGGTTGCTGTTATTTCGCAAGAATCTGGCGACCCTGCCGCAGTGGCTTTCGATGCCGTACAAGCTGGTCGTGCGCGCGGTATCGATGTCGTGATGATCGATACGGCAGGTCGACTTCCTACTCAGTTGCATCTTATGGATGAACTCAAAAAAATTAAACGCGTTATCACTAAAAGCATGGACACTGCGCCTCATGAGGTTCTATTGGTCATCGACGGCAACACTGGCCAAAATGCACTTGCTCAGGTAAAGGCCTTTGATGATGCGATAGGACTTACCGGTCTGATAGTTACCAAACTGGACGGCACAGCAAAGGGTGGCGTGCTGGCAGCGATTGCCCGCATTCGTCCAGTGCCTGTGTATTTCATAGGCGTTGGGGAGGCTATTGATGACTTGCAGCCTTTCGTTGCCAGCGACTTCGTCGACGCTGTTTTGGGCTGATTGACGTAGATGTACGTTCAATGTGAATTTTTCATCGAGCCAGTGCTGGTTTGCGACGCAGAGGCTAATGCATCAATTAGTTAGCGTCGATGAATGACTCGTCTTAGTTCTGATTTTTATATATTTAGTGCTTAGCAATTTTCGAAAACTCATTTATTCATTTGTTGATGTCAATTATTTCTTTTTCTCACGTCTCAAAAAAATACCCAGGTGAAGTCCTTGCTTTGTCTGAAATTTCACTTGAAATTAATGAGGGTGAGCTGGTATTTCTTACCGGACCCTCAGGTGCTGGAAAATCCACGTTATTAAAATTAATCGCTGGCATGGAAAAACCCAGTGCGGGTGTTTTGCAAGTCAGCGGTCAAGACATGCGCAAACTCAATCGCACTACCTTACCCTTTTTGCGCCGCAAGCTAGGCCTGATCATGCAGCAGCAACGATTACTGTTTGATCGCGATGTTGTTACCAATGTCATGCTGCCATTGATCATAGGCGGCGCAACTCTGCAGGAAGCCCATGCTCGCGCTTGCATTGCATTGGAGCGTGTAGGCATGCAAGGCAAACTACTCGCTATGCCAAAAACGCTTTCCGGTGGAGAGCAGCAACGGGTATCGATCGCCCGCGCTGTCGTACACAAACCCCGCATCATTCTGGCGGATGAACCCACCGCCACATTGGATCGCGAAAACGGTCGCATGGTGCTTGAGATGCTAGAAGCATTCAATCGCGCTGGCGTTACCTGCATTATTTCTACTCATGACGAACGTTTGCTGCAGGATGCTGACCGCATTGTAGAACTACTGCATGGGCATCTTATTGGTATACGCAGCGCCGACAGTGAGGTGGGCGCATGAACTGGCTACGTGGGCATCAATTTGCTATTCGCATGGCCTGGTCACGGCTGCGCCTGGCGCCTGGTAGCTTTGCTTTTAATGTCATGGTGATTGCCATGGCACTGATACTGCCGCTGGTCGGGCTGACCCTGCTTGATAATCTACGCCCCGTTTCGCGTGAGCTGGCGGTTGAGCCTGAGATAACCATCTTTCTCTCAACGGAATTACCGCAAGATCAGGCTCAAACTTTATCCAATCAATTACTCGGTGCCGCAAAATCTGCGGGAGTAGAAATCAAACTTGAATTCATCTCGCGCGACAAGGCTCTATCAACATTGAAAGAGCGGGCCGGACTGGGCGATATCGTGGCAACACTGGGTAATAACCCACTGCCCGATGCCTATGTGGTGAGACTGGCAAAACCGCGGGATGAAGCAGGTACGGTGCTGATAGAAAAGCTCGCAGATGTGTACAAGCGTATGAACGGAGTCGAATCGGTGCAGCTAGATGCTGCATGGGTCAAGCGGCTGGCGGCCATACTGCAACTGGGGACTATCGTGCTTTGGCTGCTGGCAGCGACCCTAGCCGGTGTGGTCTTAGCCGTTGTGTTTAACACCATACGCCTACAAGTTAATAACCAATCCGAAGAAATCAGCGTTTCACGGCTGCTGGGGGCCACCGATGGCTTTGTTGCAAGACCTTTTTACTACTCAGGCGGCTTGCTGGGCCTAGCCGCTGGCTGCCTAGCTCTCCTAGGCGTGCTTGCAATACTTAGCCTTTTAAACACACCCGTTCGCGAACTAGCAAGTTTGTATGGCTCTGTTTTTCAACTTCAGCCTCTGAATGTGGGCACTACCGTGCTATTGCTGTTTGCCAGCACGATGCTGGGCGTGGCAGGAGCCATGCTCTCAGTCTGGCGGGCGCTCAGCGAATCCACCTGAACTAAACATTCATCGCTGCCTCTATTTACATTTTTATATCTCTTTTGTATCCTCGAGCCGCTTAGCACTCCGCCCATGAGAGTGCTAATATTGAGGCTGTGAGGGCGGTCAACAATCACCAAATGACCATGCCCAATTAGACTAACAAGGAGCATTTATGACAGCTTTGTCCGCTTCGTCCGCACTCGTGCCGGCTGGTCATCAGCCGTTGGCTTTGGGCTTACCTGTAAGCCTGGGCAATATTGACGCGTATATTTCTACAGTTAATCATTTGCCACTGCTGAGTCAGGAAGAAGAACTTTCACTCGCTCGCCGTTTGCGTGACCAGCATGATCTGGCGGCAGCGCAAGCACTCATCGTTTCTCATTTGCGGTTGGTTGTTTCTATTGCGCGCGGCTATCTCGGTTATGGTTTGCCTCACGCAGACCTTATACAAGAGGGCAACGTCGGTTTAATGAAAGCCGTCAAACGCTTCGACCCAGAACAAGGTGTGCGTTTGGTTTCTTACGCCATGCATTGGATTAAAGCAGAAATTCACGAATATATTTTGCGTAACTGGCGCATGGTGAAACTGGCTACGACCAAAGCTCAGCGCAAATTATTTTTCAATTTGCGCAGCCATAAAACTGGCCTTGATGCCATGACTCCAGATCAGGTGGATGCACTGGCTGCATCGCTAAAAGTCAAACGCGAAGAAGTCATAGAAATGGAAATGCGCATGGCGGGCCGCGATGTCGCTTTAGAGTCACCGACGGATGATGAAGACGATAACTTCGCACCGATTTCTTATTTATCCGCAGAACATTCAGAGCCTCTGAAAGTTCTTGAGAACAAACAGTTTGATCATTTGCAGTCCGAAGGTCTTGCCTCAGCCCTCGCTAAACTCGATGAACGCTCACGTCGCATAGTTGAAGCGCGGTGGTTGGCTAATGACGATGGCTCGGGCGCGACGCTGCATGAGTTGGCTGATGAGTTTGGCGTTTCTGCAGAACGTATCCGCCAAATAGAAACTGCGGCTATGAAAAAAATGAAAGCCACATTGGCTGAGTATGCCTAAGTTATTCGCTGCTTAAAAAACTAAACGCCCGCAAGACGGGCGTTTTTTTCGTGACATAGAAACTCACTACTTTAGCTAATCTACTTAGCTAGCGGGACTAGCTAATAAACGTTGCAAGTCTTTGAGTAAACCATCGCTGCCCAGACCATGCCTGACGAATAAACGTATGTGTCCCTGGTCATCAAACACATAGCTGCCAGCCGTATGATCGATGGTGTAGTTCTTACCATCTTTACTCTGAATTTTTTGCGCAAATACTTTGAAGTCTTTCGCAACTTTATCTATGTCCGGCTGCTCTCCCCACAGACCTAAAAAACTTGGATCAAACGCAGGCACAAAACTAGCCATTAGCTCGGGCGTGTCACGCTCAGGATCTAATGTAATAAACAAAACCTGCAGACGTGCTGCTTCAGGACCCAAGGTTTTCAGAATACCCGCCATCTCTGACAAGGTCGTTGGACATACATCCGGACAGTGGGTGTAACCAAAAAAAACAACGACAACTTTACCTTTGAAATCGGCCAGCGTACGGCGTTTTCCGGTGTGATCAGTGAGCGTAAAGCCTTTCGCATAATCCAGACCCGTGACATCGGTGTTGGCGAAAGGTACTTTAGGTGACTGCGGTTTATCGCAAGCGGTTAACGCTAGCAAGCAAGTGAGTAGTGTCAGCAAATACCGCATGGGAGATTCAACTAGGTTGATCAATAAGGTAAGTAGTGATCGATCAATAGCGCAGCAAAAAGCAAGGAGAGATAGACGATGGAATACGCAAAAGCTTTGCGAGCGATGATGTCGTCATAGTGCCGCCATATGCGCCATGCATACCAGAGAAAAATCACGCCCAGTACAGCCGCGCTAATCAGATACATGATGCCGCTCATGCGAACAGCAAATGGAAGCATGGAAGTTGCCACGAGTGCAATCGTGTAAAGCCAGACATGAAAACGGGTGAACTCCATGCCATGCGTAATGGGCAGCATAGGCAGCCCCGATTTTGCATAATCATCACGACGATAAAGTGCCAACGCCCAAAAATGCGGCGGCGTCCACACGAAAATGATGAGTACTAATATCCATGCTTGCATGCTCACATCATTGGCTATGGCTGCCCAACCTAGTGCAGGCGGCATGGCACCTGACAAGCCGCCAATCACAATATTTTGTGGCGTGGCAGGCTTAAGAATGATGGTGTAAATCACGGCGTAACCAACAAAGGTAGCAAATGTGAGCCACATCGTTAGCGGATTTACTAAGTTATAGAGCACCCACATACCAGCGCCGCCTATCACACTGGAAAATGCGAGCGTTTGTATCACTGTGATTTCGCCCCGTGCTAACGGACGACGCGCGGTACGTGCCATGCGCGAATCAATTTCACGCTCTACCAGACAATTAATCGCAAATGCAGCCCCTGCCAGCAGCCATATGCCCACAGTTGCAGACAGCACCAAGCGCCAATCAGGCAAATTTGGGGTGGCCAGAAACATGCCGATTACGGCGCAAAAAACCGCGAGCTGGGTCACCCTGGGCTTGGTCAGCGCCCAGTATTGGGCGATGCGGTTTTGCTCGGCAATCAGGGTGGTCATGGAATAAAGCTCAGGCCGGAAGGGTGTACACAGAGTGTGGGATATCTGTGTTTTTCGTTGAAAAAACAATGAGATAGTTTAGCATGACGAGGAGTATTAACAGTATTGCAGCGCCCGCATTGTGCAATACGGCGATAGACAAAGGCCAATCCAGCAATACGGTTGATATCCCCGTGGCGAGCTGAGCCAGAATGACCCAGGAAATAGCCCGAGATACGCTGCGTAATCCCTCGATTTTGCGCGCCCTGTGGCTAGTCCATGCCACTAAGCCTACGACGAAAATAGCGAAGTAGCGGTGCGCCCAATGAATCGCTACCAGCGCGCCGAAGGGTAGGTATTCATTTGACGACGTCATTCCCAATGGGCGCCATAAAGTAAAGCCCTGAGCCCATTCCATCTCCGGCATCAGCGATCCCTGACACAGCGGAAAACCTCCACAAGCTAATGCTGAGTAATTCGTGCTGACCCAACCGCCAAGCGCTATCTGAACAAATAAAATCGACAATGACAGCAAGGCTGGCCAGCGCATGGTGTGTGCATCGCCCGCTACGACTGGCGGAGGACTTTGGCGCATAGCGTGCCAAGTTAATAGCGATAACAAGGACATACCCAACAAAAGGTGAATCGTTACTATCACTGGCTGCAATTTTAGGGTGACTGTCCACGCGCCAAACGCACCTTGTATGCACACAAACAAAAGTAATAGCGCAGGTAATTTAGGCGAATAACGAAGCTCAGAGGATGCCCGCGACAAACGCCAGGCAATAACGAGCGCAGCAATGATCAAAACACCCACGCCCATGGCCAGGTAACGATGAATCATTTCTATCCAGGCTTTGAACACTGTGACCGGCCCCGTCGGCATCGCCGCTTGTGCCGCACTGATATCTTCGTGAGCCAAAAAGGGATTGGCTTCACCATAACAACCCGGCCAGTCAGGACAACCGAGTCCGGAATCGGTTAAGCGAGTAAACGCACCGAATACAATTAAATCAAACGTGAAAAACACCATGACCCATGCCAGCTTGCGATAGCGGTCAGTGCCACGCGACAGATACACCAGCGTCGCCGGTATCAAAGCAACCAGCAGGCCCTTAAGGGCTAAACCAATCAACATGCCATTAGCCTATGCTGGAGGCCTTGAGTAGGCGTGAGATATCTTTTTTGATCTTGTTGGCATCGGGGTCTTTGGGGAAACGCATCATCAAATTACCCAAGGGATCAATCATGAACAGATGATCGCTTGCTTTGCCGCCTTCAGCCGTGGGCAACCAGGCTGCGAGCTTTTGTGCATCGACGCGCAAAAAATGCGTGCCGTCATATTCTTTCATGAGCGCGATATCGAGCGGCGCATCATCGGTAATCAGCCATACACGTTCCACACGCCCCTTCTCTTTACCTTGGGTTAAGCGCAGCTGACGCATGTAATAAAGTTTTTGAGTACAGGCTTTATCGCACACAGCCGCATCCACCTGCAGCAATATCCACTTGCCCTTTAATTGTTCCAGGCTTGCAGGTTTACCGTCGAGAGATGCACCACCCAAATCAGGAATCGGATACTTACGCGGATCAATCAGCTCGCCATAATTGGTACGTACCTCGGGCTTGATCAGGTAATACGTTACATAAGAAAAAATCATGGGGGCAGCGCAGATCGCAAGCACGATCAGCATCATTCTGCGACCTCTGCCTACCGGCCTGGTATTAACTGATTCAGTTGCTTGCACGTCGAAATCCTGTCACTAGAAAAAAAACTGCTGCTGCCAGAGCTAAGCCGTACCACTGAAATGCATAGCCTTTGTGAGTATCTATACCTACCGACGGCACCGGCCAGTCGCGTACCAATCCGTCATTACTGTCACTGATTTGTTCGATTATAAAAGTTTGCAGGGGTAGTCCGCTGGCGCGGCTAAATTCAGCGACATCGACATTCTGCGCGATAGCCCCCGGCTGCAGAGCCGCCGCTTGACCGAGCGACATCAGGCGACTGGTTGAAGCTCGTACACGCCCTTCTATGCGAACCTGGCCCGCGGGTACAGCAATATCCGGTATGCGTTCTCGGTTAATCGCATCACGCGGAAACCAGCCACGTAAAACAAGAATAGATTGGTCGCTGCCGGCTAGTTTAAAAGGCATAAGGAGGTAAAACCCTGCCTTACCCTGATGAGGGCGGTTATCTAAATAAACAGCCCATTTGCGCACGAATTCACCATTAGCCGAAATACGACGAAATTCTTGCGGGCTGGGATCAGCAGGCTGAGCATTGGCATTGATGGGTACAAACTCAGCTCGCGTTTGCATTTCTTGCTGTAGTGCGCGTTTTTGGTCTGCTCGACTTAACTGCCAGTTTCCCAATGCGACCCCAATCGCTACCACCACCACAGCAGCAACAAAGGGTACCCACCGGAAATGAAAGCTTAATCGCATTAGAATGTCAGTTATATATTTAACTTAGCGCTTAGGCGCATATACCGCGCGCGCCCACATGAAAATTATCGTTGCCATTGCCTTTATTTTGATCATAGCCAGTTTAGGTTCCGCGCTGTTTTTTCTCATGCGGGATAAAGGCACAAGCAATCGTACAGTGCATGCTCTGGCATTGCGAGTTGGCTTCTCTATAGTTTTGTTTTTGCTTTTGCTGCTAGCTAACCGTTTGGGCTGGATACAACCCACAGGCATTGCTTACTAACGCTGCTCTGCACCAGTAAAAAAGCCGCACCGAAGTGCGGCTTTGTTTAACCAGTTACTACCTACAGCCAGTACACAACAACGTACAAGCCCAGCCAAACCACATCTACGAAGTGCCAATACCACGCAGCACCTTCAAACGCAAAATGATGGTCCGGTGTGAAGTGGCCCTTCATCACACGATACAAAACGACGGACAACATAATGGCGCCCATAGTCACGTGAAAACCGTGAAAGCCCGTTAGCATGAAGAAGGTTGAACCGTAAATACCTGAAGTCAGTTTGAGATTCAATTCGGTGTAGGCATGATGATATTCATACGCCTGGAACATCATGAATATCGCACCCAACAAAATAGTAGCGCCCAGCCATAGGGCTGTTTTGCTTCGATCACCCGCACGTAGCGCGTGGTGAGAAATCGTCAACGTAACACCCGACGTTAGCAATAATGCTGTGTTGATAGTCGGGATGGGAAACGGACCCATTGTTTCAAATTTGTCGATCGTTCCTGCTGGGCCAATGCCTCCCCAGTTTGCTGCGTAGTCAGGCCATAAAAATTTATGATCCAAATCTCCCAACCACGGCATGCTGATTGCTCGTGCATAAAAAAGCGCACCGAAGAAAGCACCAAAGAACATGACTTCGGAAAAAATGAACCAGCTCATGCTCCAGCGATACGAAGTATCAATACGAGCGTTGTATAGGCCGCCTTCGGATTCAGCAATTGCATCGCCGAACCAGTAATACAAAACCACCAAGGCAGACAAAATACCCAGAATGTTCAATGGCTTACCCAAACTGTAGCCATTCACCCAAGCTGACGCACCGGCCATGGTCACCAGCAACGCGGTGCCCATCAGTACCGGCCATTTAGATGGACCGGGTACAAAGTAATACGGCACTTGACCTTGTTGAGTACTCATCGACTTCCCCTGATTACAATGTTCAAAAATATGTTCGAATGGTAGAACTGACTTGGTTGTTATATCAACCTATTTTGCCACTACCACTTTTACTACGGCTAACAGCGTTATCACAAATAATATCGCTGCAATAATTCCTGCAATAATGACGTGAACCGGATTCAAATTTTGCGTATCTTCTTCATACGCACTTTTCTTCCGAACGCCAAAAAAAGACCATAGTACCGCTTTCACCGTAGCGCCAAATGACATCTTGCGCTGAGTTACTTCCTTTAAATCATCCACAACTGTTGCCTCTCAGCTCGGCTTACCTTTGGATCCCACTTCAAAGAATGTGTACGACAAGGTAATCGTCTTCACATTTTTCGGTAGTGCTGGATCAATATAAAAACTGACCGGCATTTGTCGCACCTCATTGGGCGCTAATGTTTGCTGCTTAAAGCAGAAGCATTCCATTTTGCGAAAATGCGATGCTGCTTCTTGCGGAGCGTAGCTGGGTATTGCCTGCGCTTCCATTGCCCTGCCCTGCGTATTAACTACCTCATATACCACCTGAGCCATCTCGCCTGGGTGCACCTCAATACTGGCCACCATGGGTTTAAATCGCCAAGGGCCGGTGGTGTTCGCATCGAACTCCACCGTCACTGTTCTGCTGCTATCGACCTGCGTATTCGCAGGCTTCACATTGACTGTTTCCTGCACTGCGAGAACATTAATTCCTGTGAGCTCGCATATTTTTTTATACAAAGGAACCAAGGAGTAACCAAAACCAAACATTGCAAAAGCAATTACCGCCAGCTTGCCCAACATACGGCCATTGCGCCGCTTGTGGCGCTGGCCCGGCGCTTCTTCAGATGCTGTCATTCAGTATCAACTCAGCAGCGAATGCTTAATGATCACACCAATAAAAAAGACGACCGCAACGGACAATAAAATCAGCGCGGTGCGAAGGTTGCGTGGGTTACTTTGCTCGGACATAAAAAATCCTGACGTAATAACAATCGAAGCAGCTCCGGCAGCTTGCGCTGCCGGAGTTAACTATCAATTGACTGTGGGTGGGGTTTCAAATGTGTGGAATGGTGCTGGACT
>Ga0315909_10006175_pt1 | contig 13586 bp, 27 predicted proteins | sample LakEriMetagenome_11_FD_203527 | JGI IMG/M metagenome (GOLD analysis project Ga0315909, IMG submission 203527) | Freshwater fungal communities from buoy surface, Lake Erie, Ohio, United States - Buoy 2 MA125 | ecosystem: Environmental > Aquatic > Freshwater > Lake | place: USA: Lake Erie, Ohio...
GCAAGGATGGCGACCTGCTCGCGCTTGCCCGCCTTGGCGTCCGCGCGGACCGCCTTGGGGTCCGTCTCGGCGTTGGCGTCGATGCGCTCGAAGCGCTGCTTGCTCTCCGTGGCGTTGGCTCGGATCACCCCAGATGCATCGGCGATTCGCTGCGTGTCGCTGCAGGAAATGCCGCAGGCGAGGATAGAACCCGCCACACTTGTGACAAAGTGTCGCCCTATCGCGCCAAGTGCCGGCACCTTGTCACGCCCCGAACTTCACGAACCGGGTAAGGATTGCGACGATTCCGCCGATCACGGCGGCCGCCCCCAGCATGCGGTGCTTGTGCCCTTCGAGGTCGTGCACGCGGGACTCGAGCCGCTGTATCGCGGTCTGCAGCTCGTCCTGCCGCGCGAGGAGCGAATCGACCTTGCCCTCGAGGCGCCCGATCGCCAACATGATCGTCGCGAGCTCCGATTCCGTCGTCGTGTTCATTCCTCGCCGTCCTCGTCCATGATCTCCTGCATGCGCTCGCTCGCGACCTCAAGCATCGTGGCGCAGAGCACGCGGTTCCCGGCGGACGCTAGGCGGACGTGCGTGCGGTCGGGGTCGTTGTACGACGCGACGATCGCCACCGCGTCGGCGTCTGCGGCCTCGATGATCTGCGCGCAGGCGGTGCGCATGATGCGCATGCGCCGTTGCTGGCGAGTCTCCGGCTTGGGGTCGGGTGTCATGCTGGAATCAACTCTACGCGGGGTCGGCGAGACTGCTTGCCTTCCTCCTTGCGGACGCCTATGGACAGGCGCAACCAGTAGCCGCCGAGCGGCTTCGGAGGCGCGCCGCGCTCGATGTGCCACCCCGCGAGCCCATCGGCGTACTCGTCCTTGTACGTCCCCACGACGCAGTGCCATTGGCTCTTGTGCTCGACCCCGTAGACCCCGCGCTCGCAGCGCGGCTCCTCCTGCGTGACCTCGAGCGCCCAGCGCTCGTGGATGTGCCCGCGTACCACAATGTCTGCTCCGGGCAGGTAGGACGCCATGCGGCGGACCGAGAGCGTGCCCATCGTCATCATGCCTCCGCCGCCCGAGCCGTGGAACAGCTTGATCCACAATCCGACGCGGCCGCCCTGCATGTCGAGCATGACGTGCACCCACCCGCCGTAGCCGCCCTTGATCACCGACGCCCCGGTCTTGGTGTTGATGCGCTCGACGATGCGCGTCGTAAGGCACGTCTCCTTGCGCTTGAGGATCGCAGTCTCGTGGTTGCCTTGGTTGAGGACCGCGATGTTGTGCGCGTAGGGCAGGAGGAAGTCGGCATTGTGCCGTACGAGCGCGTCGAGGTAGTCAGCGGCGTTGGCGTACTCGGGTCGCGCGCTGCATCCCTTGACGCCGCGCGGGTCGCCCGTGCCGAACATGCCGCACACGAGATCCCCGACGTCGATGATCGCCGCACCCCTGCGCATCGCCTCGTCGAGGTGCTGGCGCTGTAGGTCGTGGTCGCTCTTGGGGTTGTCGTGGTGAGCGTCGCCGCGCAGCAAGATCCAAAGGCAGTCATTCAAGCCCTCGATCGGCGCCTCTATGCGCGTGATCGCGGGGTGAACCTGCGTCGCGGTCCAGCGCTTGCCCGTGGCGTTGATCGTCTTGCGGTGCGCAGGCATTACGCCTCCTCCCATGCGATGCCGTCCGCCTGCCGTATGGCGAGGTGGTAGGCGGTGATCTGCACGCCCGTCGGCTCCTCCGGGTGCGCGTAGATACGGTAGAGCCACTGCTCCGCGATGTGCGCGTCGTCGCCCCAGACGATGCCGGTGAGCGCGTCCTCGGTGGAGCGCACGAGCTTCGTGAGGTCAGGGCGCACGACGGGCACGACCGGCGATCCGGTCCGTAGCGCGCCCTTGCTCGTGTAGTGCGACTTCGGTCGCTCGACGCGGAAGATCATGGTCAGTCCGATCGGCGGCGTCAGCACCTCGCGCCCTGCCATCGCCTCGCGCGCGGCAGCGGCGACCGCCTTGCGCCAATCCTTGTTGCGCTTGCCGCCGGCGTCGGTCACGACGATGCGCCCGGTCGCGCGGTGGAGAAATGCGTTCTTCGAGCCGCCCGGCGCAGGCTCGCCCTGCACCGTGATCGCCACCCGGTCGGTGCGCTCGCACTTCATCCTCAATCGTCCTGCACCGCCGGCGCAAGGCCGAGCCGCTGGAGGCGACCGTACACGTCGTTCGATGCGCGGTCCGCGATGATCTCGAGCGCCTCCTCGTCGAAGCCGAGCGCCGTGATCTCGCGGTCCGATGCGTGACCCTGCAGCCATGCGCAGGTAAGCGAGAGCGCCATGACGTCGCGAGTGACGGCGTTGGCGCGAGCCTCGTGCGCGTCGCGGTCGTGCTCGAGCTGCGCGACCCTGCGCGCGAGTAGTGCGATCGTGTCTGCCGGCGTCTGTCCGTCCATGGCGTCCCCTTTACCGTAGGTCCATTGTGAGCACGGAGTCGCGCAGTCGCTCGATGGCGACGGCGCGGCGGTGTGCCCGGACAATGGATTCTTGAGTTGGCTCGGTGTCATTCGCGCGCTTCTCTGCGGCCTTGCGGAGTGCGTCGAGGTAGGCGCGATGCAGCGCCGTCGTGGTGTCCTGTCGTGTTGGCGCGTCCATGCGCCCGTGGATTGTGGTGCTATGCAGGTCAGCGTGTCAAGTCAAGAGCCTTCTTGACCTTCGCCCAGTAGCCGAGCGTCGCGCGCTTGGCGTAGCCCTTCGGACCTCCGTTGTGGATGCGTGCGAGCTCTTCCGAGGTCCATGACTTCGCATAGCGCGACCAGTACGCCATGACGACGCGGCGCGCGTAGGTGCGATCGCGCACCGACTGGTAGGTCTCGCCGTTGGCGACGAGCGACGGGTCGTGCTCGACGGCATCGAGCCAGTAGACCTTGTGGATCTGCATGGGACCGAGCGCCTTGCCTCCGTCGCCGATGGCGTTGGCCGGGTCGGCGTGCCCGCCCGTCTCGACCGCCTCGATGGCGTCGAGGATCGGCGCGGCGTTGAAGCCGGCGGGCGGATTGACGGCGAGCGCAAGGACGATGGCGAGGTAGGTCATCATGCCACCTTCATCGGCAGATCAGCCGCCGGGCTTGAGCTTATTCGCCCCGATTGTGCGTCACTTGCGCGTTATCCGCTCCGCCCACGGGGTGTAGTCCGGATCGGGCGGTAATAACGGGTAGTGCTTCAGAACGCGCCTAGCGCGCTGGCGCACCTCGCGCGGCACGCGCGGCGTCTGCCGGGGATCGAGCAGCGCGTACAGGAACGTCCGAGTCATGGCGATGGCGCGCGCCTCCTCCTCGGGAAGTGTCATTGTGCTACCACTTCTGTCCAGTCGGATTCCCGAAGTACCTTTAGCGCCTCTTTGGTCGCCACGGCACTTGCGTGCTTCGATCCGTTGTCGATCTTCGCGGATACTTCGCTGTCAAGGAGCACATAAGCAAACTTGATTCCACGCTCTGTCCTAACCGCAATCTTGCGAATGACATACGTTTCGATTCCAATTCCAGCCCACAAATACTTATATGGCGATTCAAGCGCCCGTGTTGTGGCGGTCACCTTGACGCGATCTCCGCTTCTGCGTCCACACACGAGCACCCGTTCGATTGGCTTCAAAATCCCACCTCCTCATCGAGCCGCGCGAGCCGGTCGAGCGGGCTTTCTGGCGGCGGGTCGCCTGCGATCTGCGCCTTCAGAGCGACGACCTCCGCGCGCAGGCGCTCGATCTCAAAGATGGCCGCGTCGATGTCGGTGAAGTCGCCGTCGTTGAACGGCTGGCCCTCCATCATCATCTCGGAGATGTCCGCGAGCCTCTTGGTGATGTCCTCGCTCACGCCACCTCCGCCGGCTTCATGCCCGTGACGTTGCCGATGAGCTCCACGATCACGCCGACCGTCGCGGTCTTGCGGACCTCCGAGCGGTACGTCACGTCGCCGGGAACATCCGGCGTCCAAGCGACCTGCGTCTTCCGCTCGGTGGCGACCATCGCCATCGCCTCGTATCCGTGGACCGCCGTGAAGCCAGTGTCCGTCATCACGACCGTCCAACCGTTGTTCTGCAGCCACGCGGCTGCGCCCTTCTGTCCGTCTGTCATGGTTGCTCCATCCTGTAAGGATTCCTTGCGCGTTCTTCTGACAAGTCGCGGTCGATGTCGCCCCTTGTCCGTGCTGCCTGACGGCTCACCGCGAGCGCGATGAGGAGCGCCGCGACCAGCACGAATACGAGGATCAATGCGTCATCGCCGCCGCCACTCCCGCCGTACTTCGTGTTCCTGTACCTGCCGCCTACTGGCATGGCTTGTCATCCTCGAACAGGTAGCCCCATCCGAGCTTGTTCGCGGTGACCCTGCCATCGCCGCCTCGGTACGCCTCCATCAGCGAGCAATACGACTGTCGCACCTCGTCGCGCTCGGCGCGTAGCGCGTCATGCTCGGCGGTGAGGCGGTCGGTCAACACGAACAAGGCATCGCGCTCGGCGGTGAGGGTCGCGTTCTCCTGCCGCAGTCGCTTGATCTCCGCGATTGCCTTGTCCATCAGCGATACCGCATCGGGCGCAATCGCCGCAATGATGTCTGTGTCCTTCACTTGCCGTCCTCCTCGTCCTGAAAATCATCGGGGTAGCACATCACCATTGCATCCGTCCAATCCTCACACACCTTGCACATGCCGATGTCGGGGCGGTGGATGAAGTCGCACAGGTGATGCGGGTGCGTTGCATCGTGAGCCATGTTGTCACGCATCATGTCAACGACAGCCTTCAGGAGCCGCCTCGCCTCGTCGCGCTCGGCGCGCGCCGTGTCCACCTGTTCGGACAGCGCCGCGACTGCGTGCCGCCGGTCCTCCGTGACCGACGACACCTCCTCCGTGAGCTCGACGATGCGCTCGACGAGCTTGGCAATCTGCGCCCGCTGCTCGTCCACGATCTCCTGCAGGATGTCGCGCTCGGCTCGCACGCCCTCGAGCGACCGGATCAGGATCGCGGCGTCCTCCACGACGTCCGGCGCGCCCGTGTGCTTGGCGAGCGCGAGGAGCTGGTCGGCAAGGCTACTCATGCTCAGCCTCCGGATCGATCTTGGTGATGCGCACGAAGTCACGATGCACGACCTCAATAAGCCGCTCGTTCACGTCCTCCACCGTCGTGACCTTTCCATGCCCGTCCGTCACGCTGGCGTAGTTCGACAGGTAGCCCGTCACCGTCGCCATGATCTGCGAGTAGATCCGGCTGACGGCGATCTTGTCCCGCGTGTCCGGATGCCTGTCGGCAAGCCACTTGGCGAACGACTCGGTGCGCGCCTCGTCGCGCCGGTTGAGCGCTTCCATGTACCGCCGCTCGCGCTCGCTCGGCGTGTCCAGCGCATCCTTGCGCAGTGTCTCGATCTCGTGGATCGCCTCGGTGAGGATGCTGTTCATCTCGTTGTACTCTGGGATGCCAAGCATGGACTTCAGGTACTCGGTCGGCTCGGGCAGTTCACTTGGCATCGGACACCTCCTCATCGCGCACGCCGCCGATCTCGCGCCACTGCACCAGCCCAAACTTGTGGATCGCCTCGGCCATGTCGCACAAGCGCCGAAGCTGCGACACCGGCATGATGTAGCTCCAGCTCTGCCCGGTCTGCGGGTTGTCGCGGTCGCGCGAGATAAGGTGCACCATGGGCTCGTTGTCGCTGCCCGCCTCGTTCCAGATGAAGCACGCGCAGAGCTCGCCGACCGGCTGGTCGATGGCGAGATCGTCCACGCAGAGCGTGAAGTGCGCCTCGCCGTCCATTCCGTTCGATTCGTACTTGTTCACGCGCCACCTCCGAACGCCGGGTCGTAGGTCTTGACGATGCGCTTGGCGCTGCCCGTCTTGAGATCCTGCGCGACCGTCTCCTCGAACAGGTCGCCGAAGCGATCGCCCAAGGTCTTCTTGCACGCGCCCGGCTTCCACGCGCCGCTGGCAAGGTGCTCGGCCATGAGCGCCTCGTCGCCGCCCGTCGCCTCGAGGATCGCCACGAAGGTCGCGCCCTGATCTCGGCACTTGTAGCCGCGCTCGGTGCCGACGTACAGGCGCTTGCCGTCGCCCATGTCGATGTCACCGTGCAGGGTGATGTGCTCGATGAGCGCGCTCTCGACCTCGGCGGAAAGCTCCTTGAGGCGCTGTATCTCGGCCTTGATGCCGGACCGGATGTCCAGCAGCGCCTCGCGGCTCCCGATCTCACGCGAGTCGAGCGCGACATAGGCGTCTGAAAGTTGCTCGTAGTTGCGGTTCATTGGTTCTCTCCTTGGTTGGTCAGGCGACGGCCGGCGTCTTGCCAGTTGGGATGTAGCGCACCTCTGTCGAGGTGTTCTTGCGGTACGCGTTCCACAGCAAGATGCACCGGACGTACTGCTCGCGCACGGTGCTCGGGTTGGACTTCTTGTCGGCGTACATGTGCCACAACATCTTGGCGCACTTTCGCGTGGCGCTCCGGTTGTCCGGGTTGCTCTCCTCACGCACCTCCGTCCAGAAGGTCTGCGTGTCGCGCTGGCACTTGCCCCATGTCGCGTACATGGCGGCGATTGCTCCAGTCCGCATGAGGTGCGGGTGCCGCGCGATCGTGAATGTGTCATTGACCCACATGGCGAAGTCGGTTTCGCAAAGCAGGTCAGAGGCGCGCGATGCGATGTCATTGCGATTGTTCTTCCCAACCAGCAGCAGTCCGCCGTCCTTGTGGACCCGAATCGATCCGGCAATCGTCATGAGGACGCGAGTTGCCACTGATCCGAGCAATGGATCCGTGACCGCAAAGGCGCGCATGATCTCGGTCGAGTTGCGCACGCTCAATGCCGAGTCGTAAGTCTTCCACAGGTGCGCGACGTCGGCGATCGTGTCGCAGACATACTCCTCCATGATCGCGTACGAGTCGGCAGGGATCTCGGCGACCGAGGCGTAGGCGTTGGCGGTGTGCTGTCCGTTCACGCGGTACGTCTCGCACGTCTCGATGCACCGGGCGACCGCCCACGGAACCGGGCGCATGACGCCGGCCTCGATCATCTTGACGTAGGCGCCAAGCCGTACGGGATTGAGCTTGCGATCCATGCCGAGCATCGGCAGGGCGGCGTGCCTCTCGGCGATCGCCTTGGTGATGAGAACGGGACGGGGTGCCTTCGACTGTCGGTAATGCATTAGCGTCTCTCCTGCTGATTGCGGTACTCCGCGTAGACCGTCAGCGCGGCTACGCGAGGCCACTCGGAAACCCGAGCCGGCAGTTGTGCGGTCACGAAGCCAACGCTTCGCAGCCGTTCGACCAAGGAAGCGAGCGCTTCCCTCGTCAGTTTGCTCAAGACCTCAAGCGCGTCACGATGCTCGACGTACAGGTCGTGCTCGGTCACGCGGTCATCCTTGCTGTCCATGCACGTCACGCGACCGCCGTGCTCCTTGGCGATCTTCTCGGCTTCCTGCCGCGTCTGGCATCGCTGCCCGTACCACGCGCGCGGAACACCGTGCTTCGAGGTGCGCTGGTACGCGACGTGCCACGTCATCGTGCCGGCGTAGCGCACCTCGGTCGTGAACGTCGCCGACTCGGACAGGCGCGAGTACGTCGCGTCGATCCACCGGAGCTGCGGCTCGCGACCGCCGTGCGCACGGAAGGCAAGGTGGATTGCCTCGGCGAGCCGGTCCTGCTTGAGCGGCGTGAACGCGCGGCGGAAGGCGTCAGCCTGCGGACCGGACAGGTTGCACTTCGGCCAGAGCTCGGTGAGGAGCTTTACGTTCTCGGCGATAGTCGGGATCTCGTCCATGTCTCTCCTACGGCGGTTAGGCTAACGCGAGTAGTATCGGCAATCAAGCCTCGGCGGCGCAAATAATCTTCCGGGTCCGTGTGTGCCGGAGGTTGCCGGCGGTGTCGGTGTACGTCGATGGGATGTTCGGGAAGGTGCCGTCCCAGAACAGGTGATCCTGCCCGGGCGCGCAGTCCTCGGGGATGTGCGAGCGGTCGGGCTCGTGCCGGCGCGGAGCCGTATTCGGCTCCACCTTGCCGCCGCCGGCGCTGCCGCCCTTGTCCTGCTTGATGCCGAAGAGCTTGTTCACCCACCGACGCCAGTGCGACTTGTGCGCCTTCGTCGGGTTGTCGCGGAGCCAGCGGTCGAGGCGCTTGAGCTCGTAGCGGCTATCGACCGCAGGGTACAGCTCGGCCCACTTCGCATGATCCTCGTCGGTCACGCCGGTCCACCCATCATCCTCGGTCCAGCGGAAAGGATCATCCGTGATCCGTTTCTTGCGTCGCTTGGACGGTGCAGCGTCACCGTCCGAGCTAAGAATGGGAGTTTGGTCGTCTGGTAGTGTGGGAGTATGGGAGTCTGGGAGTATGGGAGTATGGGAGTGCTTGGTTTCTGCTTGCCCGTCTGCTTGGGTTCTGCTTGGGTTCTGCTTGCCCCGTGCTTGACCTCCGCTACGTCCGGCGCGCGCCTTGCGCTGTTGCTCCTCGATCATCTTGGCGCGCTCGCGCTCGAGGCGCTCATGCTGGAGGGTGCCGTCCCCGGCATCTGCCCACCGCTCGAGGACGTCGCCCATCTCCTCCCAGTCGATCTCGCCGACGATCCGGCGCAGCTTGCGCTCGTCCGCCGGCACGCCTCCCCGCTCCCAAGCGTGCATGAGCATCCGCATGTGCGCCCCGAACTGGGCCGCGCTCATGACCACGCACGAGCCCCGTACGTCGTCGATCCATAGCCGCATGTACGGCCTCCGATAGTTGCTGTCTTGCATTGCGCAATCCGTGCGGACGGGTTAGGATGGCATCGCCGCGTTCGTCCAAGTCCGCGGCCATGTCGCAGGGCGTTAGAGCGCCGCTGCACGACCAAGTGTAACCAGCCCGGCAGAGAGTGGCAAGCGTCTCTGTCCTCCCTGCCGGGCCGGTACTTGGCTTACACCGGAATCCTTGCCAGCGCGCTGCGCACCGTCGCGAGCACCGCGTCGCGCTCGGGCAGGCGCTCGAAGCGCGCTATCCGCGCTTGAGCCGCTGCCTTGCCGCACCCCACGATACGCGCCACCTGCCGGTACGACACGCGCGAGAGGCGATACAGCACGCCGGCGATCACGTAGCGCGCGACCACCGCATCCGGCTCCCGGACCGCAGACTTCGCGCGGTCGGGATGGATGCCGAGGGAGTGCACCGCCACTTGCGCGGCAGCGATGGCACGGTCAGGCGCCACCGTCCGCGTGCTCGCGCGGATGGCGTCGAGCGGATTAGAACGGCACTTCCTGCTCATCGAACACCTCCGTCACCGGCACATGAGCGGGCGCGTCCTCGAACAGATCGACCACGAGGTCGCCGCTCTTGCCGCCCATCATCGCGCGCATGACCTTCCCGGTCTTGTTCACGGCGGTAGCCGTCTCCGCGACCGTCTCCGAGAAGCTGGTCACCCACAGCGTCTCGCCGCCGTCCTGCGGCTTGAGCCCGATCCGCGTCTTGACGTACGGCTTGCCGTTCTTCTCGCCCGGCTCGCTCTTGACGTACGTGACCGTGCCCACGAGGTCGGCGGCCGTTCCGGGCGCGCGCTTGCCCTCTGCTGGCTTGGCGACCACATGGTCGGCTCTGCGTGCCGTCGCCGGCTCGGACGGTATAGGGCGGCTTGCCGTGGTCGCCTTCGCCTCGGCGCGGACCTGACGATCCGTCTCGGCGTCGTCGTCGTCGGCAGCGAGCCCGAGCGCGCTCTGCAGGCTGTAGCGCCGCATGTACGAGATCGAGCTCCCGGCGTCCTGCGCCTTCGCGTTAGGGTGCAGCGGCATCGCCAGCGGCGGGAAGGTGACCTGCGTGCCGCTGACGTGCATAAACATCGTTTGGCACTCGATCGTGCCGGCGGCGACGTTCGTGCTCACGGGCTGGAACAGCGCGAGCCCGTGCTTGGCGAGCACCGGCTTGATGACGTCGAGGAAGGCGTTGAGCGAGGCGTAGCGGTACGCCTTGCCGCCCTGCTTGTACGCCCCGTTCTCGCTGTCCTTGCCGGGGTTGGGCATCTCCATCGCCGCCTTGACGAGCGCGACTACTGCGGGGTTAGGTGCGGTTTCTGACATGGTTCTCTCCTTGCGTCGCGTAGGTGGAATCCCTGCGTCCGCGCGACAACGGCACGAAGGGTTGTATAAAGGTAGCACAATCGTCCGAACGGGTCAACTCGAAGCGACGAGCGATGCCGGCGAGCCGGATGAGATCTGCGTGGACCTGCGGCCAAGCGCGCCGGCTGAACGTGTCGCGCTCGATCTTCTGCGTCTGCGCGATCGTCGTGCACCGCGCCAGTCGGCGGATGATGTCGTGGTGGCTCACTGCCGCTCCACGAACATGATCCACACGACCAGCGCGGCACACGCGAAGATCACGATCGCTGACATGATGGTCGCGAGGTCGTCCATTAGCGGCACTCGAAGCGGTCGCGCAGGTGGTCGAGCATGTACGCGCACTTGCCGGCCTGCTCCACGACGCGGCGGTCCTCGAATGGGTAGTGCGCGCGAACGTGCCCGAGCTGGATGCACTCAAGCTTGAACGCCTGCAGCACGTCGCACGTCGTGGCGCGGCTCATGCGGATCCCGTACACGAGCGGATCCTCGATGTCGCGGATGGGGTCAGAAGTCAAGGTCGCCCCCCTTCGCGTTGCGCTTGAGCTCCACAATCTTCGCCTTGAGCTTCTTGATCTCGGCATTGGCGTCGATGAAGCGTGCGCGGTAGTAGTCGTAATTCCGCGTCGCGCTCTCGATCTTGTCCGCGAGCCGTGCCATGAGCTCGGCGCTCACGCACACATGGTCCTGCATCTTGGCGATGCCAGCCAAGTACACCGCCCGCTGCACAACCTCGTGCTCCTCAAATGCCAGCGAGGCATAGATTTTGGTCGGCCCCGGTGTCATGCTTTTGTCGTGATCGTCGTTGTGGTACATGTGTCTCTCCTTGGTTGCGTCCCGAGCACGTCGCCCGGTCATGGGTATATCGTACACTTTGTATACGGATCTTCAACCCCATACCAAAGATTTCCCGTAAACCCTTGCCGTAGCGCAGGATGCGCGACGTTATCAGGCGATGAGCGTGGTGCTGATTGTGGGGCTGGCGCTCGTCGGGAACTGCACGTCGAGCGCGGCGAGGTTGAGGTAGCGGTCAAGCTCCTGCTGCCACTGCGCCGCCGTCTTCGTGATCGTGCGGCTCATGCGGTCGTCGAGCTCGTGGTCGCTCGAGCCGGCGACGATGGCGACGCCCGGACCGCCGGTGTAGAGGTACGCCGCCTCGCACATGACGAACTCGTCCACGTAGACCGCCTGCAAGTTCGTCAGCTGCACCGTGAAGTATAGCGACGCGCGGATCTCGCTCGGCAGGTTGAGCGGCGTCGTGAAGGAGCCCTGAAACAGCGTGTACGTCGTGCCGAGCGTGGCGAGGTTGGCGCTCACGTTCGCGCCGCTGATCTCGGCGTTCGAGCTGTCGCGGAGCCCCATGTTCAGCGTGCCGGCGGTGATCGTGCCCGTCGATGCACGCACGCGCATGGACACGAAGTAGACCGTATTGCTCTTGATCGGCGGCAGCGGTCCTCGCCCCATCGTCTGGTAGATCGCGTGCAGGACGCCAGTCGTGCCGACGAACTCGATCGAGTTGGTGCCCCGGTAGGCGTTCTTGTTGACGTTGACGTTCGTGCCCGCGGTGCCGGCGGCGACCGTCCAGTCGAGCGGGATCGTCCCGTTGTCGCGCTCGAAACCGCTGTTGAGCAGCATGTTCTGCCCCTGCACCCGGCTCGACTCGATCGATCCGCATGTCGAGTTGATGGCGAGCACCGCGCCCGATCCGCGCGGCCATCGGCGGTCAAGGCGGTCTACGGCGTCCTCGCCCGTGACGCTGAACCGCTCGTTGCCCCGGATGAGCGAGCCGTCGCGAGCGTCCTTCGTGCAGCGCGCGGTGACGATCTCCGCGAGGATCGAGTCCGTCGCAGCCGGCTTGGTCGAGCTCTTCGCGCCACCGTAGGAATAGCGCGGCGCCGTGGACATGAGCAGCGCACCCTGCGCCGCTGGCGTCGTCTCGGCGGCGGTCACCGACAGCGAGCCGATAGACAGGTTCGTCGTGCCAATCGACTGCGCGTTCGCCCGCATGTCAATCGCAAGCGTGCGCAGCGCGTTGGGCAGCGTCGGAGCGACGAGCCGCGTAGGCGCCTCCGCGTCCACCTGCTCGATGATTGTGCGCTCGAGCGCGTCACGCACGGCGCTCTGCGCGGAGCGCCCTGCGGCGTCGGCGATCGTCTCCTTGTCGCCCGCCATTGTCCCGAGGTACTCGGTGCGGTCGATCGAGGTCGAGGTGTACTTGCCGACCACCTCCTCGAGGTGCGTCACTAGCGTCGATTGCGCAGACCGCTCCTCGACGCCTACGTTGAGGATCTTGCCGAGGCGGACGAACAGGCCCGCATTAGTTCCGGTGTAGTCGATGGGCATGGCTTATCCGAAGGGTAGGGCTCGATTGAGCGCCCGTTGCCGCGCCTTGCAGCCGCATGGGCGCCTCGCTTCGGGAATAGCCGGATTGGATGCCTGCGGACGGCGACGGCTCCACAGCGCCTCCACGCGCCCCGCAAGCCGCTCGGCGATGTCGAGGCGTCCGAGGAAGGCGACGCGGATGCAAGCCCGCACGACGTCGCCCAGACCGCGCGGCGGACCCGAGTACGACGGGCATTGCCGGCAGACTCCCGGCGACGGCTTGCCGCCGTAGAGCCCGAGCGTGCAACCGCCCTTGTAGTGCCGGCAGGTCATGAGATGTTGAGCGTCCGTGGGAATGACGCGAAGCGCTCTCGGAATGCTCGGATGCGTCCGCACTCTGGATCGACGAAGCTGTAGTCGTACTGCGGCTCGTAGTCGAGCGTGTACTCGCCGAGCACCGTATCGGTCGGCGCGAGACACGGCTTGCTGTACTCGGCGACGATCCCGTTTACCGCTATCTCTGCGACTATGCCGCGCATGGCGCCGCCGCCCTGACCGAAGATCCGCTGCAGGTCGAACTCGAAGAGGTAGCCGATGGCGATGCGTGCGCGGTACTTGCACTGCTCCGCAGGGATGCCGATGCCGCTGATCCCGTAGACCTCGACCGCGCGATAGGCGCGAAGGCGCCCGATGTTCTCGCCCGTGTACTGGCCGGTCGATGGGTTGATGTACTGCCCGTTGGGGTCGTAGTCGGACACGCTCGATCCGACATACGAGAACGGGCAGAACTTGCGCACGCGCACCGCAGGATTGTCGGGCTGCGTGCAGTATCCGACTTGCTGCGGGAACCACGACCAGATGCCGGCGACGTTCTCGACCACGGTGCGCGTCACGGACGACCACGACGCGACGCCCACGCCGATCTGCTCGGCGACGCATGTGCCGAAGCTCGATCGGCATGTGTACTCGGGGCATCCTCCGCAGCACCCAGCGCGGCACGCGAACGCCTCGCACTCGGTGCCCTCCACGAAGTCGGGGTCAACGATCGCGCCGTTGCGCTGGTACGAGTAGAACGGACCGCCGGGCGGACCGATCAGCGCAGTCCCCGGTGAGCATGGGCAAGAGCATCCGAAGGCGAAGCATCCGTTCTCTCGCTCGGCGTCATCGAGCGACATGTCGGAATCGACCGCCAAGGCGGTGAT
>Ga0315909_10006176_pt1 | contig 13584 bp, 15 predicted proteins | sample LakEriMetagenome_11_FD_203527 | JGI IMG/M metagenome (GOLD analysis project Ga0315909, IMG submission 203527) | Freshwater fungal communities from buoy surface, Lake Erie, Ohio, United States - Buoy 2 MA125 | ecosystem: Environmental > Aquatic > Freshwater > Lake | place: USA: Lake Erie, Ohio...
GCCAACATACTCGCCATCCGAATAGATAGGCATTCCATCGGCAGCAATTTCAACTTTTGTTGCCTCTAGTAGCTCTACCGCGGGGTCAGTAACGTGCGTGCCTTTATAAACCCTTGGAAAAATCCTCACCAACTTGAAGCGAGTGATTTTGTTCAAGATCAATAGATCTAACTTGCCATCTGTTATCGAAGCCTCCGGCACCACAAGCATTCCCCCACCAAAGACTCCCGAGTTACTCACCACACAAAGCATGGCTTCAAAATCCTTTGCCACGCCATCAATCTTTGAGCGATATGAGATTGCTTTGAAGCTTGCTAGTTCCAGCAGCATAGCGACGTAATACTTCATCGGTCCCGCCGGCCACTTCATTCGGTTGGCTCTGGCGTTTACCAATGCATCAAAGCCCGCTGAGGCCGAACCAATAGCCCAGGTCTTACCTAGGCTGTGTTCAATCTCGATTGCATCGATTGGCTTAGGGAAAGCAAGATGCTCCAGAATCAATCTTGCGCTAGCTGCCGCGTCACCCATCGGCATGCCAAATACATTCGCTGAGTCATTTCCGGTTCCGGCAGGAACAATCGCCATAGGAACTTTAGTATTGGCACACACATTGACACCTAGGTGTGCCATGCCATCACCGCCAACTAAAACAAGTAAGTCAATTGCCTGATTGGCAATTGCCACCTTGATTCCTTGCTTGGCAGCCTCATAAGTTTCAGCGGAGAGATCAATTACTTCATGCGCAGAACCTGCCAAAACAGCGCGAACGGTTTCACCAGCCACAGCACCCTTATTGCCACCAGCTGTTGGATTGATAACCAATCCCACTCGCATAAAACACCTTTGTTTAAGAGCCAAATTGCTGTTCGTCCGAAAGCTTAGCGAGAAGAAGGGGTTTCTGGCCACGCCATACAATGAAGAACATGAAGATCACCAAGCACGGCCACGCCTGCCTCGAGGTCGAGCTCGACTCGCAGACCCTAATCATTGACCCAGGTTCTTATACCGAGGAGCTAACAGGGCTAGGCAAAGTGGTCGCTGTAGTGATTACTCATAAACACGATGACCACTGCGACGAGGCCAAGATAGCCAAAATCAAAGAGGCGAACCCCGATGTTCAGATCTTTGGCACCAGCGAGGTGGCCGCAAGGCTAGAAGGCTTGAAGGTAACAACCGTGTACCACGGTGATTACTACGAGGTTGGAAGCTTCAAGCTGGAATTCTTTGGCGACATGCACCAGATCATTCATAAGAGCATTCCGCTAATTCAAAACACCGCTGTTTTGGTCAACGGAGATCTTTACTACGCCGGCGATAGCTACACCCCGCCAGATCAAAAGATAAAGGTGCTGGCTTGTCCAACCAGCGCACCTTGGCTCAAAATCGGTGACGTGATGGACTACATCCAAGAGGTAAAACCTGCCATTTGCTTTCCAACCCACAATGCCCTTTTGAGCCAGTTGGGTCATGATCTGAATAACTCGCGAGTAAAGCAAGTTACTGAAGAAAACGGCGGGGAGTTTAGATACTTAGAAGTTGGCCAAAGCCTAGAGGTTTAGAGCAACAGCCAATGCGGCCAAGAACATCAAAATAGTCGGGATTGCCCAAACCATTCGTTCCTTTTTTGACCTAGTTGCATTATTGGCAAGGGCAGCCAAACCGGTAAACCCAACCAGAACCCAGTTCACAACAGAGTTTCCTGCGGTATCAAGAATTGGCTCAAACACTCCAAGTTGAGCTAGGTAGTGACCCGAAATGGCAAGCATTACAAAAGCGGAAACTACGGAGTTGATTCGAAAACCAGTCGGAAGTTTTCCAGTTTTGGTGCCGCCGTAAGCGTATTCACCCCAGGGTGCTCCCGAAGCAAGTGCTATTTGAAACAGTGTGACAACCAGCGTCATTGCAACCAAAAAGATTGCAGAGATTGTGGCTAGCATCTGTGACTTTCTAGTGCTGGGGTACCTGGACTCGAACCAAGAACAAATGAACCAGAATCATCCGTGTTGCCAATTACACCATACCCCAAGGTTTTTATTGGGCCCTGGCCCAGATTCCAATACTAGCTTGCGAGCTTAGCCGCGGGCAAATAGTTCTAAACGAGCAAGCGTTTCCGCCTTGCCAAGAATCTCCATTGACTCAAATAGCGGCGGAGAAACTCTCTTTCCAGAAATTGCTGTGCGAAGCGGACCAAAAGCGTTACGAGGTTTTTCACCCATCGATTCAACTAGAACCTGATTCATCAAATCGTGAAGTGCGTCGGTAGTAAAACTCTCTAGTCCCTGCAACGCTTCTAGCGCTGCAGAAACAATCGCCTTGGCGTTTTCAGGAAGTGCCTTCTTGGCATCCTCTTCAATTTCAATCTTGCTGCTTCCAACAAATAGGAAAGAAAGCATGTCAACTGATTCACCCAAGACAGTGATTCGCTCCTGGATCAAAGGTGCTGCCTTGGCAAGTATTGCCAATTCTGCATCGGTTGCGGGATTGGAAAGCACGTTGCCAGCCTGCAGATAAGGAATCAGGCGGCTCTGGAAATCTTCGGGTGAAAGCTGCCTGATGTGAGTTGCGTTTATGGCCTCTGCTTTTTTCAGGTCAAACCTGGCAGGGTTTGGATTGACATCAACAACATCAAACGCCTTAGCCATTTCACTGAGGCTAAAGATGTCTTCATCAGCCGAGATGCCCCAACCAAGAAGAGCAAGGTAGTTAAGCAGTCCTTCTGGGATAAACCCGCGGTCTTTGTGGTGGAACAGATTGCTTTCTGGATCGCGCTTAGAAAGCTTCTTGTTTCCCTCCCCCATCACATAGGGCAAGTGACCAAATTGTGGAATGAAAGTTGTAATTCCAGCCTGAACCATGGCGTTGTAAAGTGAGATCTGCCTTGGAGTCGATGAAAGTAGGTCTTCACCGCGAAGCACATGGGTCACACCCATCAGCGCATCATCGACCGGGTTCACCAGTGTGTAAAGGGCTTGGCCGTTTGGACGAACTACAACAAAATCAGGAAAAGACCCAGCCGGGAAAGTAATCTCGCCACGAACCAGGTCCGTGAACGTTATGTCGCTATCTGGAACCCTGAGTCTTAGTGCAGGGGTTCTTCCCTCGGCCAAGTACTTGTCCTTGGTAGCTTGGTCCAAATCACGCTCTGAGTTGTCATAGCCAAGCTGCTTGGCCCTGCCCGCAGCTTCGTTACGAGCATCAATTTCTTCACCGGTTAAAAAGCTCTCGTAAAGATGCCCAGCATCTTTTAGCTTTTGAATTACCTCTAGGTAGATTTCAGATCTTTGCGACTGACGATAAGGTTCGTTGGGTCCACCAACATTTACCCCTTCGTCCCAGTCCAACCCGAGCCAAGAAAGCGCAGCAAGTAACTGCTCAAAGCTTTCTTCACTGTCTCGTTCTTGATCGGTATCTTCAATGCGGAAAATTAGCTTGCCGCCGGTGTGACGAGCGTAGGCCCAATTAAACAGAGCGGTTCTAATAAGCCCCACGTGTGGAGTTCCGGTTGGCGAAGGGCAAAACCTAACCCGAACGTTCTGGCCTGTGGCATCAGAAAATGGGGCGGTAATTTGAGAGCTCATTATGTACTAAGTCTAGGCAACGGGGTTAGAGAGGATGCCGATTCCCTCAATTTCACACTCGATCAAGTCCCCAGAGTTTATAACGCTGATCCCAGCAGGGGAACCGGTCAAGATGATATCTCCTGGAAGTAGAGACATGTTCTTTGAAACATAAGAAATGATGGCGGGTATCTTGTGAACCATCTCAGTGATGGCAACGTTTTGCCTTATCTCTCCATTGATTCTGGACTCAATGACTTGACCATCTGGCACAAACTCAGTTTCGACCCAAGGTCCCAGTGGGCAGAAAGTATCAAACCCTTTGGATCTAGCCCACTGGCCATCACCAAACTGCAAATCCCTTGCGGTCACATCGTTAGCAATAGTGACTCCCCAGAGATAATCCAAAGCCCTATCAACGCTTACGTTCTTGGCAAGCTTGCCAATAACCAGGCAAAGCTCAGCCTCTAGCTCAACTTGCTTGCTCTGGGGTGGAATAACAATGGCATCGCCATGTCCAATGATCGCACTCGAGGGCTTAAAAAATATGAGCGGTTCGACCGTTACATCTTCGCCAATCTCGGCTGCATGGTCGGCAAAGTTTTTTCCAATGCAAACAATCTTGGAAGGAATGGTTGGAGCTAGAAGTTTGACTTCCTTAAGAGGAATTCGCTCATTGGTTGTTTGGTATCCGGCAACCAGCGGGTGACCTTTTAGAACTACAAGTTCTGGCCCGTCGACGATGCCGAATCTTGGTTCAGCTCCGTTGCTGAATCTTGCTACCTTCACTCTGAGAGTCTATACATCCAGCCGTGCTTGTCTTCGACTCGCCCGTATTGAATGCCCGTTAGCTGCTCCCGCAAGGAAACAGTTAGCTCCCCTGGCTTACTATCTGCACTGCCTATTTCCTCGTTTTTGGACTTTAGTAAGCCAATCGGGGTTATAACGGCTGCTGTTCCACAGGCAAATATCTCTGTTATCGAGCCGTTTTTTACTCCCTGGCGAATCTCATCCAGCGTAATCTTACGCTCTGTAACTTCGTGGCCCCTATCTTTGAGCAAGGTAATAATCGAGTTTCTAGTAATTCCCCGAAGGATAGTTCCATCTAGTCCTGGAGTCATTACCTTGCCATCAGCAAACACAAAGAACAGATTCATGCCACCAAGTTCTTCGATGTAAGTTCCAGTTTCAGCATCCAAGAACATAACCTGTGAGCAACCGTTTTCATAACCCTCGTTTTGAGCCATCAAAGAAGCTGCGTAGTTGCCACCGGTCTTGGCTTCACCAGTTCCGTGTTTTCCAGCACGAGCTGAATCAAGAGCAATCCAAATCGAAACCGGCTTAACTCCGCCGGTGAAATAAGGTCCAACCGGGCTAGCAATTACTCGATACTCAGCGCGGTGGGCAGCGCGCACTCCAAGGAAGTTTTCAGCCGCAATCTCAAAAGGACGGAAATACAAAGTCTTTTCGTTCTCAGGGGCGGGAACCCAATCGCCATCGACGGCAATCAATTGGCGCAAAGATTCGATGAAAATCTCGGTTGGTAATTCTGGAAGCGCCATGCGCTTGGCCGAGCGCTGCAATCTAGCGGCGTTTTCTTGTGGCCTAAAGGTCCAAATCGATCCATCGTCGTGACGGTAGGCCTTGATGCCTTCGAAAATCTCTTGGCCGTAGTGCAGCACGGCACTGGATGGATCCATCAAGATTGGTCCATATGGTTCAACTCTTGCCGAGTGCCAACCCTTGTCTTTTTCCCAAACCACAACAACCTGGTGATCGGTGAAGTGAGTACCAAAAGTTGGATTAGCGATGATTGCATCGCGATCAGCCCTAGAAACCGGATTGGGGTTTTTAATCTGCTCGAAAGCTATGTTCATCTTTACAACCCCTCGAAGATGCTTCTAGCGATTTGATCGGTTGATAATCCCGTTGCTGCCTTAGCCAAGTGCTTGGCGATTGCCTTCTCAAGTTTGTTGGCGGCATCTTCTTCTTCAATGTGACGAAGTAGCATCGCAGCCGATGCAATTGCCGCGGTTGGGTCGGCAAGCGCTCTACCTGCAATATCAGGTGCTGAGCCGTGAACTGGCTCAAACATCGACGGGAATTTACCGCTTGGGTTCAGGTTCCCACTTGCCGCCAAACCAATACCACCGCTGATGGCAGCAGCGAGGTCAGTCAAAATGTCGCCGAACAAGTTATCGGTCACAATCACATCAAATCTCGATGGCTCGGTGACCATAAAAATAGTTGCTGCATCGACATGTAAGTAGTCGTGATCCACGTTTGGATACTCCTTGGCCACTTCCTTCACAAGGCGCTGGTAAAGCGCACCAGAGTGAACAAGCACATTGTGCTTGTGAACCAGGGTTAGTTTCTTTCTGGCTCTGGAATCTGCAAGCTTGAAAGCGTAGCGAACTACCCGTTCAACTCCGTAAGCCGTGTTCACCGAAACCTCGTTGGCTACCTCTTCCGTGGTTCCTTGGCGAATTGATCCACCGGTACCAACATATGGACCTTCGGTACCCTCGCGAACAACTACAAAGTCAACCTCGCCTGGATCTGCAAGCTTGGAAGCAACACCTGGGTATAACTTGGTTGGACGCAGGTTCACAAAGTGATCAAAACCAAAGCGCAGCTTTAGTAGTAGACCTCGTTCCAAGATTCCGGATGGAACATTCGGATCTCCGATTGCTCCAAGCAAAAGCACATCTTGGCCTGCAAGGGATTCCATTTCAGCTTCGGTGATGATGGTCCCGGTGGCAAGATATCTTCTTGCACCAAAGTTGAAGTCGGTTTTTTCAAAATTTAATCTCGGAGCAGCTAGCTCTAGAGCAGCCACGGCATGGCGAATAACCTCTGGACCTATGCCATCGCCTGGAATAACCCCAAGCTTTACCGATTTAGCCAATTCATCTCCGCTCGATAAAACAACTTTACTTGTTTTGGGCCCTGGCCCAGCGGGTCAGTGATTACTAGGGAAGAAACTTGATCTTCTTGCCATTCATGACAACTTTTAGCCTGGCAATTGCCGACTTCCCCATACCGTGCAAAGAAGTTAGCTTCTCGAGCGTTATTTTTCGAAGATCCGAGACCTTATATAACTTGGCATCAACCAGAGCCCGTCTCGCGGGACCAGAAAGTCCAATCTTTCGCCACTCCCCATCAAAGGGTTCATAGCTCGCGGGGTCTTCAGGGTTTGGTTTAGATGGAACGCTCTTGCCAGGTTTTGCCATAGGGCCAGTCTAGATAGCTAGAGCCTTGTGGCTAGGGCAGTAAGGGTGATTGAAGGCTTGAGTCCTTGTTTGGTTTGGACCTGCCCGTCGCGGTTAGTAATGAATTCCAGACTTAAAGGCAACTCCCCCAGAATCTCACTCATCGATTCGATGCTCGGTAGGACATTTGGGTCCTGTGGTCCGCCAAAGCCTTCTTTGAGATTTTCTAGAGCGTGCCAAACACCAAAGAATTTGCCGCCGGGGACAAGGTTTGCAACCAACCTGCTGATGCCAGCTTTTAGGTCTTTGTGGTTTATCTGCATGTATGCAACTACCCCAAGATCAACTGGAGCTAGCTTTGATTCAAAATCTAGAGCGGAAGCTTGGGTAGTAAAGACTCGTTCTGAAACGTTTCTTTCCGCCGCCAGCTTTTCACACTTTGCCAAACCGACAGAAGACAGGTCTATGTTTTCTGCTTGCCAGCCCTTCTCGGCGAAGAAGACGGTGTTACGGCCCTCACCCCCGGCAAGATCAATCATCTTGCCTGGGGTGAGATGCGCTAAGTGTTCCTTGACAAAGCGATTTACTTCGGTTGTGTAGATGTATTCGTCAACCGAATACTTCTGATCCCAGAATGCTTTGTCCATATCAGAAGTATGCCAATAGTTGGACTATTACTTGACTACAGCAAGACCGGTTTCAGCTGCGGCGTTACCCAAAGCTCCACCGTTACGAAGCTCGCCAGTAAAGCCATTGGCTTTCATGGTCTCAATAGCTTGACCTGAGCGGTTCCCGCTTCTGCAGTAAACGTAGTAGTTGGCAGATTTGTCTAGAGTTTCAAGGTTTGCCATGAAAGCAGCATCTTGAACATCAAATAGCAGGGCACCTTCTAGGTGACCGGCTGATGTTTCTTCAGGGGTTCGAACGTCAATCACTGCTGCATAGGCACTCATGTCGATTGGCTCCTCAGCACTGCAACCAGTTAGACCAGTAACAGCGAACGCTGCGATAAAACTAGCAGCAATAAATTTGTAAAACTTCTTCAATTGGAATTCCTTTCCTATACCCCCTAGGGTATACTAAAAAGCAACCAACCGCAAGGAGCAAAGATGCAAATCGAACCTCAAGACCTCAAAAAAGCCAGAGACCGACTCGTTCGAGCCCAGGGCCAAATCGCGGGAGTAGTAAAGATGCTCGACGAAGGAAGAGACTGCACCGACATCTTGACCCAGCTATCAGCAGCTAACTCAGCTCTAACCAAAGCAGGCTTTGCCATCATTGCCACCGGCATGGCTAAGTGTGGCAATGATGCAACAGGAACCAAAGATCGAGCCACGCTCGAAAAAGCCTTTATGTCTTTGGCCTAAACCTGCACCCCTCATACCTCTTTATACACAACGCTCAACATTAGGAAGCAAATGAAAACAGTAATCATCGGCGGTGTTGCTGGCGGAATGTCAGCTGCGACAAGACTTAGAAGACTGCAAGAAGATGCGCAAATCATTATCTTCGAGCAAGGCGCTAACGTCTCCTACGCTAACTGTGGTCTTCCGTACCACGTCGGTGAAGTTATCAAAAAAGAGTCCGAATTACTGCTTCAAACCCCAAAGAGCCTAAACGACCGCTTCAACCTAGATGTCAGGGTCAACTCCAGGGTCACCAAAATAGACCCTGCCCAAAAGACTGTAACTGTTTCAAACCTAACCACCAACGAAAGCTACGAAGAGTCCTACGACAACCTTGTGATCTCAACCGGAGCAAAGCCAAGAGCACTACCAACCCCAGGTATCGAGCGTGCCTTTATTCTTCGCGATGTAGAGGATGCAACGAGAATTAAGGCCCGGGTCGATTCCGGCAAAATCAAATCAGCGGCCATCTTGGGCGCTGGATTTATTGGTATCGAACTGGCTGAGAACTTCATCCACCGTGGCGTGAAAACAACTGTTATTGAGATGAGCAAGACCATCCTCCCTCAGTTCGATGCTGAAATCATCGAACCGTTCCAGGCTCACCTGGTTGCCAACAAGATTGAACTAGCCCTTGGAGTTACCGCAGCTACCATCAACGAAAACACAATCACTCTCTCCGATGGCAGAGAAATCGCAGCAGATCTAGTGGTTTCGGCAGCTGGTGTTGTTCCAGATCACCACCTAGCTGTCGAAGCAGGCCTAACCATCGGAGAATCAGGGGGTATCTGGGTAGATAGTCACCAAAGGACCTCAGACCCAAACATCTTTGCCGTAGGCGATGCCGCCGAAAAGACCAGCGTGTTTTCTGGCAAAGGTCAGCAGATCTGGCTTGCAAACCTAGCTAACCGTCACGGCCGCTTGGTTGCCGACGTTATTGCTGGTGAAAAAGTAGAAGTCAAAAAAGCCATCGGAACAGGAATCATTGGAGCCTTCGGAATGGCTGCCTCGCTAACAGGTCTTACCGAAGGCTTAGCTAAGAAGTTAGGTATAGAGGTATCCGTTATTCACTTACACCCAGGTTCTCACGCTGGTTACTACCCAGGCTCCGAAAGAGTTTCTCTAAAGGTTCTATTTGACCCAACAACAGGCAAGCTTCTTGGAGCCCAAGGCGTTGGACTGGACGGTATCGACAAGAGAATCGACGTTATCTCAACCGCTATCTATGCAGGACTAACAGTTCAAGATCTAATGAACCTAGAACTTGCCTACGCCCCTGCCTTTGGTTCCGCCAAAGACGCCATCAACCAAGCAGGCTACGTTGGCGACAACGTCTTCACGGGCAAAACCGAGAACGTCCAGTGGCACGAGATCGAAGCACTGCAGGCTGCAGGAACAGTGTTGGTTGACGTCAGAACCGAAAGCGAAAACCAAGATGGCGCTATCCCTGGCTCAGTCTTGATTCCAGTGAACGACCTGCGTTCAAGAATTGGCGAGGTAGCTGGCAAGGAAGTAGTTGTTCACTGCGCTGTTGGGCAGCGCGGTCACACCGCAGTTCAGCTGCTAAAAGGCTACGGAGTCAAAGCTCGCAACCTCTCCGGTGGATACACCACCTGGAAAGCTGGAATGGATGCAAAGGCCCGAACCAGCATTCGGTAAAGGTCTATCGGGAAAAACCACTCCAATTCACCGAAATGAATCCTGAATCCAACCTAAACCTAAGCCCAACATAGCCCTATCGGACGTTATGAGACTTAGCTGGCTAGAGCTAGCGCTCGCAACAATCATTCGATCAAAGGGATCGTGCCCTACAAGACTCGAAAAAGCGGCTACCTCAACTGCTGCATCAATTCCGAATGGGAGTTCTACTAGATCAGATTCCTTGGCTAACTCGAGAATCGATGTTGAAAATGTCATCTTCTTAATCAACTGCTTGATACTTATTTCGGCAATTGACACAGAGGAGAAGAAAACATTTTCTGCCTTGCTCAAGCTCTTCACCGTTTGTCTTCCACGACGGGCCGGGTAGAGCAAATGAGCCAGCAAGGCCTTTGTGTCGAGCAGGAACATCAAAAAGGATTTTTGTAAAGCTTTAGAACTTCAGCATCGAGAGCATCCCAGGCTTCCCAGTCGAAGTCCTTGAATTGTTCCGCCCCAAGTCCAAACTTGACCTTGCGCTTTCGGGTATCCACTCCAACAATCTTCATGACCGTCTTGCCGGACTTTTCAATGACAACATCTTCACCGTGCTCTACGGCTGCTGCAAGCTCAGGAAACGATGCCTGGAACTCTTCGAGCCTTACTTTTTTTGTCATGACCCGATTCTAACTTTCGGCCACGACAAAGCTCAATAGATTTGGTGGTTTGTGTGGATAAGTACTTGGAAGGGATTAGTGCCCTGACTAGCCAACAGAGATAGTAATTGCCTTCATGGTCGAAGCGTCTATGTCCTTCTTGAGCTTGTCTAGTACCGAAGCTTCAACAGGTGAGTCAACAGTAATAACAGAAAGGGCCTTGCCGCCCTTTTGCTGCCTTGCAATCTGCATGGCAGCAATGTTCACATTGGCGTCGGCAAAGGCCTTACCGTAAATCGCCACCACACCAGGACGGTCCGAGTAAATCATCAAAACTAGGTTCTCAGCAAAGGAAAGCTCAACGTCGTAACCGTTAATACCAACAATCTTCTCGTGAAGCTTTGGTCCAATTACTGTTCCAGCAACCGAGATAACGCTGCCATCGGATAACACAGCTCGAATCGTAGTCATGTTCCGATACTCATCGGATTGCTTGTGTGTCGTGAGCTTCACATCAACCCCACGAGCTTCAGCCAACAGTGGCGCATTGACATAGCTAACCTGATCGGTAACCGCGTTCTGGAAGATACCCTTCAAAGCGGCAAGTTTTAGAACCGAAACATCAAAGGCTGCTATCTCTCCTCTAACTTCCACTTCAACAGAAACCAAAGAAGCCTCAGCCATACCAAACAAAACCTGGCCTAATTTTTCAGCCAAAGAAATACCCGGCTTCACCGAGTCGTCAATGTTGCCACCGGCAACATTGACCGCATCTGGAACCAGATCCCCAGCCAAAGCCAAACGAACCGACTTAGCTACAGAGATACCTGCTTTTTCCTGAGCTTCATCAGTTGACGCTCCAAGGTGTGGGGTGACGAGGATGTTGGATAAAGACAGAAGAGGAGAGCCCTTAGGGGGCTCACTATTAAACACATCTAGGCCGGCGCCAGCAATCCGGCCAGAGGACAGCGCCTCAAGTAAAGCGTCCTCATCGATGATTCCTCCGCGAGAGCAATTAACGATTCTGAGTTCCTTTTTGGCCTTGGCGAATTCTTTGGCACCAATAAGCCCAGTTGTTTCTGGGGTCTTAGGAATATGAATCGTAATGAAATCAGATTGCTCCATAACTTCGTTCAAGGTTGCAAGGCTCACACCCATCTGCTCAGCCCTAGCTGGAGTCACATAAGGATCAAAACCAATCAGCCTTGCTCCAAAGCCAGACAACCGCTCGGCTACCAGAGAACCAATTCTGCCAAGACCAACAATTCCAATGGTCTTATCAAATAGCTCAACGCCAGTGAACTTAGATCTTTCCCACTTGTCCTGCTTGAGAGACGCATTAGCATCCGGAATGTGACGAGCTAGAGAGAGAATGTGCCCAATAGCTAGCTCAGCAGCAGAAATAACATTCGAAGTAGGTGCATTAACAACCATCACACCCGCACTGGTAGCTGCCTTGATGTCCACATTGTCGAGCCCTACCCCGGCTCTAGCAATAACCTTCAACTGCTTAGCGGCACCTATTGCCTCAGCATCAAGCTGCGTAGCAGAGCGAACCAGGATAGCCGAAGCGGTTGCAATAGAAGACAGCAAGACGGCACGATCAGTGCCGTCGATGTTTTTGATCTCAAAATCTGGCCCCAAAGCAGAAACCGTGGCAGGCGAAAGCTCTTCGGCAATTAGCACGATTGGCTTTGTCACGAACGGCTCCAAGGGTTAGCGATGAGAACCCCTCATCGAGAGACTAAGTCTAGCTAGAAGGGCGATTGCTACCCAAGACTTCTGCTACTGAGGCTCGCCTTCACTGCGTCTGCCCCTACCAAGCCAGACGAACAGTCCACCCAGAGCCAACAACAGTGGAACAAGTGCAAGGTAGTTAGAGGAGGTTGCTCCTGTTGTGGCGAGAGTTGTTGCGGAGGGCGAGGGTGATGGGGCGGCAGCTGAGGAGCTTGGGGGCGCGGGGCTCACGCACGGGTTCGATACGTATTCCCAGAGCAAGAAGGGATAGCCGTCGTTTACACCGGAGCAGATACCCCAGAAGTTGGTGGGCGTCGAGAAGTTGAAAGCTTCCCAGCCGCTACGGATACCGTAACTGTCTGTGGTGTAAGTGGCGAGAGTTTGCATTTGCGCAGTCGAATTACCAACATGACCGCTACCTGCAGCGTTAGTTGATTGAGTTGAAGTCTCGGTATCCCAGCGCACTTTGTTGAAAGTTGGGGTACTGCCACTAGACACACCACCAAAGACTCCACCGATGAAATAAGTAACACCTGCTGCCGGGGTCGTTACAAGACCACTTGACCAGGAAAAACTAATGGTTCCGGGTGAGCCGACCGTGGCGCCCACTAGGCCTCCGGCCAGGTATGGCTCCACCGAGTTATTTGGGTTGGGGTTTACGGAGTTGTAGGACACCGACGTTCTCGCATAGGAGTTCGATATAGACCCTCCCCGATATGTACCAACGAGCCCACCTGTTTGCACCTTACCCACAATCTGTCCGGTTGCGTATGAGTTCTGAATTGTGCCGTAAGACTCCCCAACCAATCCCCCAACGTGATACTTACCCACGAAATCAACATCAACCGCGCCAACATTCTTAAGGGTCCCACCCGTGTCGAGCAAAGCAATTAGGCCGGTCCGGGCCCCGTCGTGGTTGGTGGTCTTCATTCCTGACACTGTAAATCCACCCCCATCGTAGGTACCGTTGAAACTCGAACTGCTACCAATCGGTGTCCAGTTACACCCGTCCGCAAGGGAGATGTTTGCGGTCTGTTTGAAGTGTTTGCTCCGATCCGCTGAAGTGGCGCTGAGGAGCGCAAGTTGCTCGGCGGTGGCGAGGAGATATGGATCACCGGAGGTTCCTGCTCCGCCTGCATAAGCGGTAGTGGCACCCGTTGTCGAACACGCTGCAGCATTGGCAGGACTTGCCTCTATAAACACAATTCCTGTAGCCAGTAAACCAGCTAGTAAAACTGGAACTACTACTTTCGACGTCACCTGCGAAGAGCGTACGAAGCTCATGAATACCTCTTTTTATCTGGAATGTCTTTCTAGGCTAAAAAGCTGGAAACAAGCCCAACCAGCTTTTGGCCAAATGCTGGCCAAAAGTAAGCCA
>Ga0315909_10006179_pt1 | contig 13580 bp, 31 predicted proteins | sample LakEriMetagenome_11_FD_203527 | JGI IMG/M metagenome (GOLD analysis project Ga0315909, IMG submission 203527) | Freshwater fungal communities from buoy surface, Lake Erie, Ohio, United States - Buoy 2 MA125 | ecosystem: Environmental > Aquatic > Freshwater > Lake | place: USA: Lake Erie, Ohio...
CTTTTCAACCGTTCCATTTGGTTTAAGTTATTAGAAACAAAAGGCTTACTATTCCAACCCTGCGTTGTATTGATGCAACATAAACGCATAGTCATGCTTTGTGTAGTCTTTTGCACCATCTTGGGCATAGTGCCTGTAGATGCCCTGCTTTTCTAGCCCTGATTTTTGGCTATGGCAATTATGGCAAAGGGATTGGAATATGTTGCGGCTGAACGCATGGCTACCTATGTGCTTCCAAGCAAACAGATGGTCTATGTGCTTTGCTGATGCCACTATGTTGCGTGATAGACACCCTTGGCATAGGGGTTGTTTGCTTATCTGTACTGCCCTAATGCTTTTCCATAATGGCGTTTGGTATGCGCTATCTGTATCCCGCCTTGCCATGTTGTCGATACCGCCATGTTCTAAGCAGTAGGTGTTCAACTTACTTCTAGGGTTCTTACACCCTAATGATGAACACTTACTGTTAGTGGGTACTGATGGCATTAGGCTAGGTATCGTAGTTTGTATAGCGTACTGTTAATCAGGTTAGCAATGGTATCTACTTCGTTCTGTAGTTCGCTATCCTGTGGGAATCCTGATGCGCGGCGCAATGTGGCTACTTCATCTTTAAGGTAGATAAAGTAATCGATGGGGTTACTTGCGGGTAATTGATAGTCGGCTTGGTATCTTGTAAGCAAACCGTACTTACCTTGGAACGCTTCTACGAATCCATCTACTAGGTCGCTTACTTCATCGTAATAAGTACCTAATGCCATGTGTTCGGAATAACTTGGGGTATTGAAATGCAAGATATGCGCGTTAGTTACGCTATGCAATAGGCACATAACAAACTGCATTACGGGGTCGCCTTGGGCGGCTTCAGCACGGAATTTAACCATCATAGTCCTTCGGGTAATGGAACATCGTTAGGCCAAAGGCCATGTAACTGTAATTTTCGCACCGTTTCCTTATGTGCGTAAAGCCAAATCTTTTGGCGTTCTTCTTTGGTCAATCCTTTGCCTTGGTCAATTTCCATGTGGCATTGATTGCATAGGCTTGCAATTAGGTTGTCATCGGCTTTTATGCCCCTGCCTTTGCCGCCTTGCCAATTGGTGTGCGCCGCTACTACCGTTCCATCATCAGAACCGCAATATTGGCACGGTATTTCACGGGCGTTGCGTAATAGGTTAGGGCTACGGATGTATTGGTGTTTAGGGAATCTCATTCAATTTCTACCACTAAGTTACCATTTGATTTTATGTAATTCCGCGTTTTCTGCACATAGCGTTCAAATTCTGCACGGGTTATGCTTCCCTGTTGCAAATCGGCATATTCCAGTAAATCCCGCAACGCCTGTATGCCAACGCCATCCAACCCCATACGCATTGTGCTTTGGTAGCGTAAGGCGGCTTTATGTAGGCTTTCTTGGGCTAACTCACATACGGGCAGAACTTCAGGGCCTACCCCGTTTTTAGCCATCATTTCCGCTAGGTTTAGTACATCCACCAAGGTACGCCAATCCTGTACCGTGCCATTACCCTTAATGATTGATTCAAGTGCGGCGTATTCGGTTAGCCGCAATTTGTCTAACAAATGTCTAGGCGTATAACTAGCCCCAACAATGCCATGCGCGATTGGGTCTAGCAATGCCCAAAATTTGCGTTTAGTGCGTTTACGCATTTTTACTGTTTTGTCTTAGGTATTTGCCTGTAATGCGTTTGTTCCAACATTGTTGGCAAATCCACTTAATACCCATTTCTATGCCGCCTTCGGGCGGTTTGCTTATGTCGCATTTTGTGCAAAGTTTGAACTTGTGATTGGCAAACCTTGCGCCAATGTCTATTTGCGGCATCATGCTTGTCCCCTTGCTCGGATAAGGTCAGCGCACTTGTAAGGCTCTGCGGTGTCTGCAATCTTTGCACAACGGTTACGTTCGGCAGAGGCGACAAGGGCGGCAAAGCGTTCAAGTTTGTCAAGATATGTAATTTCACCTGTGCGCCAGTAAAACGGCATTTGCGCCTCTTGTGCCATGCGAATAATGTCTTGTTTTGTCATATTGCGCCCTTTAGGATAAAAATTACCCAACCCCAAAAAGCAATCAGAAATAGAAATATCAATCCCCATTGTTTGCTCATGGTTCTAATGCCCTGTCTTTTTCTTCTGCAAGATGTTGCCGCAATTTGTTAATGCCAACCATTTCTAAATCGGCATATTGTTCATCAGTTAAAACCCCCATGATACTAATGCCCTCATAGGTTACATCTTCAATATTTTCAAAGTACGCGCCATGTTCATCGCGTTCGTATGACATTTTGCAAGTGACGGTTTCACCGCCCGCGCCAGTTGTGGCGTTAAAGGTAAATTCGTAATCTCTCATATTTGTCCTTTTTGAATTACATAGTCGTGAAAAACAACACCTTTGGTTATATCGCCAACTTTGTGCGCTTTAACCCAACAAGTTTTACCCGTTTTAAGCCGCCTTAAATGACCCCTGCGGTCGTGTAATCTAGGGCTTGCGTGTGTACCCCCTTGATGTTCATTTTTAGGCGTAGCGGGTTCAACAATTACCGTAGTCCAATCGTAAGTAGGCATTTTGCCTTCTTTAATTTTTCGTTGATTAGTAAATGTAGGTTTTGTAAAAGGTTGATGCGCTTGTACTGATTGCGTTAACGATTCAAGCCAAATACCGCAAAAAGAAAGCATTGTTTCTGCCATTTCTTTAGATATTTCTTTGCCATCGTCTATTGGCCCGTAACGCAACATATTGCCATCAACCAAATAAACCATAGGCGGGAATTTAGTTGGCATACGCCCTGTTACACCTTTCCATGTAGATACCACAATGCCTTCTTCAGGGTTAGTACCAACCACCATAAAAATAGTGTCATAAGACGCATAAGTTTTGGTTTTACCGCGCCAAACCACAATGTTTTTTTCAAACGGCGGGCGGTACTTCATCAATGGTTCGGTAACGGCATGGCTTCTATCGTCAACATAACCCGACAAATCAAACCATTGCATTTCAGTAGGGTCAATGCCACCGTCAAAAGCCATTTTGATAGTTTCACGAATTAACGGGGTCATAAAGGCGAATCTTCAAAGTTTTCGGGGTTGAACTTGGGGGTTTTACGCCCCTTATCTTTTGGGTTTGGAAATGGGGGAAAGGGCCACATTTGTTGCTTTCTAAAAGACCGCGATGTAACGGCATAGTCAAATTATAAGATTACTTATACCCATGTTTCAACAAATTGTTTACTCTGTTGCTTTTATGCCATTGCGTTCGTTAGCCGATTCGGTGCGCCATATTTCCCCCTTAATTGTCGCCGCGGTTAATTTCCATTTCAGGGTTTCTTCTTCTTCGATTGCTTCTGCTAAACCTTTTAACAAAACTTGGTAATCAGGGTGCGCGTAGGCTTCGCGTTCCTGTGCCGCCGCGCTTTCGTAGCCCGCTTCCATTGCTACTTTCATCAGCAATGCTTTTTTGGTCTTACGGAATTCTTCAAGGTAAATGCGTTCGGCTTTAGCCTTGGCGTACTTAGGTGCGTTTTCTAATATGAAATCTACTGTTTTGTAAGGCGCGTTCATTTAATTACCCTAATCATCCGTAATGCACTCTCAGCGTCATTTACTCTGCACAAGGTACTTCCACCCCAATTTTCAAAAAAGTCGGCTTGTAGGGGCGTTAAACGCCCTTTAACCGTGCTTTTTAATTCCATCAGAAAGGTATGCCCGCGGTAGCCTACCAAAAGGTCAACGGGTAGCCCAATAATCCAAACATAAGCACCCGCGGCGCGTAGTGCGCTAACAATCTGTTCTTGGTTGGCATCAACCCTTGCGGCGTATCGCATTTGTATCCTTTACGGTATTCATTCTTTGCTTTAAATCATCAGCGGCTTTTTGCCCGCGCTTGGCGGCAATTTCTTTTATGGTTTTGTTCCACCATTCGATTGCTTCGCCCCTACCTTCTTCCAATTGCTTTTTACGGAATCTAGCGACCCATTCGCGAGCCTCTGAATCCTTAAAGTGTTCCATGTCCATCAATGTCGCCAGTTAGTTCCAAGGCTTTGCGAATTACCCATTGCGGGTAAATAACCCCATCGCGCACCTTGTCCAATATTCGCATCGCTATTTCGTAGGTCATTTGTAGCCCAATGCTTGCGTAATTTGAGTATGCAATTCAAGGGGCTTGCTTGGGTTGCCCCCTGCTATCAATCTAGGTTTTGGCAAAGCCAAGCCTTTTTTAATAAACATTTCATCAGGCGACCTATCACCCATCAAGGCGGGTACATGGCTTGTTTGCCCATCGTGCGCTTTGTAAAGTTCGCAAAACCTATGTTGTAAATAACTTAATTCTTTTGTTTCGGTGCGGCAAAACTTGGCCCAACCACCCATATCCCGAATACTTGCATGGGTTGCGCTATCGCCAAAATCAACATCGCTATACGCCCCAACCGAACTCATGGCTTCATACACCCGCCCCCATTCACGCAAAGAACGGTCGGTTTTAGTGCCGCCCAAAATACGCACAATATCGGCAACCTTTGGCGCAAAATGTCCTTTGTCGGGGTCGGTCGCATGGTTGCTTAGTGCCTGTACCACTTGTTCAAACTCAAATGCTTGGCAACCGTTCCACCAAACATTTAAAGTAAATTCGCTTACATCTTGCTTCCAGTAACCAAGCGCATCGCCAACTAATTTGTAAAAATTGGCTTTTTGATTTGCGTTCATACAAAACCTTCTTTCTTCAATAATTTTTCAACAACGGCGCGGTTTGATGCTTCCAACGATTCTTGTTTGTTAAGTTTGGGTTTTATGCCATCAGGCGGTAAAGCCTTGGCTAACCATTCCAAAGGTTGAATAGGTTTTGCCTTAATGCAATCGCGCAGGGTGTTTACCAATGTTTCATCGCCGTGCGCTTTTCTTAGGCTACCAAGAAATGACCTTGCGCTTTTATCGGTTGCACCTGCATTGGTTAACAATGGAACACCATAACCAAAAATAATTTCATCAGGCGTTAGCGGCGGTTTAACGCCCGTATCTTTAGATACGGAATTGTGTCTTGTGTCTTGTGTTATTGGTAATGTGTTATGTGTAGCATTGCTTTCGGATTGCGTTGGCAATGCGTTCGCATCTTTCTTATTCCATCTAACCCTTGCGGATGCGCTTGCTTTTTCACTTTTTTCGCCTGTTTTAGCAATTTCTTTGTTTGCACGATGATGAACCCATCCATCTATTGTGCGTTCGAAATACTCTTGCAATACGGATGCAATGCAATCGCTATGCGTTCGCATACGAATCTGTCTTGCAACTTCGGTTACTTCAAGTGGAATAGGTAATTCGTGTAGATAGTACCAATCAAGCAAACGCCTGTAGGCTAAATCTTCCATGTCGGAAAGATGCGATGTGTGACTTTGATAGTCACCAATATTGAACTGGTAATAGTGCATTTTTTTTCCACTTTAAAAAAACCACTTAAAAGAAACGGCGGCAGGGAAAAAAGTGGGAATCCTTTTCAGTTGGGTAATTAGTCCAACCTAGCCGTGTTTCAAAAAATTGTATCAAAGAATCATCAATGTGTGCAAAATTTCGCGTTCATTGTGCAACATAGCAAAATATTCTGCTTGTGCCGCATCTTTAAAAAGATGATAGCAAATCAAGTGATACAAAGAATCTTGCATTGATTGATTGGCAACCGCAAATGCTAAATGTTCAGCCATCATTGATTTGTAATGAAAATATTTTTCTAATTTAGTCATTTTTTTGTAACCTTTTGTTTAAGAAAACTTTAGGATGCGACAATTTAACTGATGCGGGTATTCCCCTAGTTAACCAGTTATGAACCCTTTGGGGTGAATTGATGCCGATGCGCTTGGCTACCGCGGTCGTACCGCCCAATAAAGCTATCAATTGCTTGTCGGCTTGGATTTGGTCTTGTTTGGTCATAGTTGCATCATAACAACAATTTGCAAAAAACAAACAATCTGTTGAAAATAATTTAAACAAAGCGTTGACAAACAAAACCCAAAATCGTTTATACTCAGGTCACGCCCTTGCTTCAGGGTCTTTTAGAAAGAAATCAAATGACAAATTTATTTAAAGCAGATTGCTATTTCAAACAAGAGCAATACAACCCCCGCATCCGCGCTACTGTACCGCCCGCTTGGGTTGTTGAATTTGATTGCGCTTTGCCCAATACAAATGTGCCGCCCGTGTTCTTTGGCAATACCCGCAAAGAAGCAATCCAAAACGCAATTGATTGTTTGCAATCATTCGGTTTAACTGGTCGCTTAATTCTTAACTAAAACAAACGGGGGCTTAGTCCCCCATGAAAGACAAAACATGAAACACAAAATCATTACAACTTTAATTGAATGTACTTTGGCAATCGTCATCTTTGGCGGTATTGGTGTACTACTAGCATGGCGGGGTTAAACATGAACTTAATTTATCGCTTCCAAGGTTTGTGGCGTATGCCATCACCTAAAGAAATGGCGGCTAAAGAACTTGAAGAAGCAAAACGCCGTTTCCTAGATGCCCAATCAGCAATGGAATACGCCCGCCGTATGTCGGATTACCATGCCGACCGAATCAAACGCCTAACCAACTATTTAGAAAGTTCAGAATGAAACAAATTTTTAAAAACAATCAATTTACAACAAAATCTATTGCAGAAAAATTTGTAGATTACACCGACAAAACAAAATCATCATGTTGGCTTTGGATTGCAAGGAAAACTAGTGATGGATACGGAACTATAAATTTAAAAAATAAAACAATGTTAGCGCATCGTGCATCTTGGCAATTTTATAAAGGCGAAATACCAAACAAAATGTTGGTTTGTCATAAATGCGATGAACCAAGTTGCGTAAATCCTGAGCATTTATTTTTAGGAACGCAAGCCGACAACATGAACGATATGAAATTAAAAAATCGTAGAAAAAATATTGGTTGCGCTGAAAAAAATGGTCGCGCTAAATTAACTATGGAAAAAGCATTTTTAATTAGAGAAAAAAGAAATCAAAAAATTCCTTTAACAATTATTGCAAAAGAATTTAATGTTGGTCAATCAACAATTAGCAGAGTTTGCAGAATGGAAAATTGGATATGAAAGTTTATCAAGCAATAAATGCAATTCAATCAGATTTATCAAAAATTGGAATTGAAAAAACGCGCAGAAACCAACAAGGTAGTGGTTATAACTTTAGGGGCATTGATGATGTTTACAACGCCCTTGCGCCTTTGTTGGCAATTCATAAATTGTGTATTTTGCCTCGCATGATTTCTCGAATTTGTGATGAAAGATTATCAAAAAGTGGCGGTTCATTATTTTATGTAACAGTAGAAGCAGAATTTGATTTTGTTAGTTCTGAAGATGGAACTAAACATACTGTTAAAACATTTGGCGAAGCAATGGATAGCGGCGATAAAGCCACAAACAAGGCCATGTCAGCGGCTTATAAATATGCGGCTTTTCAAGCATTTGCAATTCCTACTGAGGGCGATAACGATGCTGATTTCCAAACGCATTTTATTGCATCAAAAAATGTTAACGATGCCGCGCTTATAGACCATTTATCCGCTATTGAGGCATCAACAGACCAAGACACTTTAAAAAACGCCTACAAAGCCGCCTATGCCGCTTGTAATGGGGATTCTGAATGGCAAAAGAAAGTGATTGCCGCCAAAGATAAAGTAAAGGCAAAACTATGATTGAAAAGGTTGAACAAGGTAGTGATGCTTGGTTTGCCGCCCGCTTGGGCAATGTCACGGCATCCCGCGTTGCTGATGTAATTGCTAAAACCAAAAGCGGTTATGCGGCATCCCGCGAAAACTACATGGCGCAACTTCTTTGCGAACGCATGACAAACACGGTTGCAGAATCGTACACAAATGCGGCAATGCAATGGGGTACGGAAACTGAACCATTAGCCCGAGCCGCATATGAGTCGTATGCCGATGTTTTGGTTGATGAAGTAGGGTATATCGCCCATCCAACAATTGAACGCGCAGGGGCATCGCCTGATGGCTTGGTGGGCGTGTTTGGCTTACTGGAAATAAAGTGTCCAAACTCAGCAACCCACATTGATACCCTGATTAGCGAACAAGTACCGACAAAGTACATAACCCAAATGCAATGGCAAATGTCTTGCACGGGTCGCACATGGGCAGATTTCGTATCGTTTGACCCACGCCTACCAAGCGGGTTACAAATGTTTGTTAAGCGCGTTGAATTTGATGCGGAATATGTGGCAATGCTTAAAGAAGAAGTGATTAAGTTCTTAGCCGAACTTGATGCCAAAATTAGTAAACTTAATGAAAGATTAAACCATGTCAACTAAATTAGATTTAATCGCCGTAGTGGGCGAATACACCGATGCCCAAGGCAACAATAAAAAGCGGTTTGCCAAAGTGGGAACGCTATGGGATAAAGGGCAGGGCATCAGTTTAAAAATTGACAATGTCCCACTTAATTGGGATGGTTGGTTAAGTGCAAAAGCACCTTTAGAGCCAAAAACAACGCGCCAAGTTGCACCTGAATTTGACGATAACGCGCCGTTCTAAGATATGGGGGAAAGTGGCGCATTAAGCGGGCAAAACATGAGTACCTCTTTAATGAGAAACCCAAATGCAAAGCATATTGATTTCAAAGATTTCAAAGGAATTATTAAAGGCGCACCTAATGTTGTGCCATCAGACCTTGATATGCAATATGAAAGAAATGGGCATTTTCTTTTGGGGGAATGGAAACGCGAGAATGAGCAAATCAGTCTTGGTCAAAAGATTGCATTAAAGGCTTGGGCGCGTGTTCCACAAGTAACAGTTTTACTTATCTACGGCAACACAGATAACGAAACGCAAATCAACAAAATATACAAGATAACAAACAAAGGCAGATTGCGATATTTAGGCGATGGTTTACCCATGCTTTGCCAACTTATCAATCTTTGGTGGACATTTGCAAATAGGAAAAGATAATGAACTACAGAAAGTTTTTTGACAAGATGTTTCCCGAATTCCCACGCGTTCGGGCGCATGACCCTGTAACTTCTTTTGAAGCCGCGGAATCAATTAAAGATTCGGTTTCAGAACATCATCAAATTATTTTAGATTGCTTAATTAAGCATGGCGCATTGGGCAAAGATGGCATTGCGGCGCGTACTAATCTTGATGGCAACCAAGTAGCAAGGCGCATGAACGAAATGCGCGTATTGGGGCTTGTGATGCTTACGGGTAATACTGTTAAATCAAACACAGGGCGTAGCGAACGCGAATGGCAAGCGGCTATCCCGTTAACTTAAAAACAAAGCGCGTTCGGCTTGTCTGCGTTTGACTAAACCTTTTACCTCTTTGCCACCCGCTTTTGTCCACATTAAAAAAGCACCCGCGGCGGCATCCCATTCACCGCGGTTTACTTTCATGCGAATGGTAGAACGCTGATAATTCCCAAGCCCTGCGTTGTAGGCAAATGAAACCACAGCGTCAAATTTACTTTGATGACCAACAAGATTGGGAGAAAGTCTAAGAACACCGCGTTCAAAACTATCAATGTCCATTTTGAACAAATCGACCAATTCTGATTTTTCCCACGCACGGTTATCACCTTCTTTCAGTTGATAGTCACCACGAATCAAACCTGTATAGCCTTCTTTGCGAACATTAGGCAAGGCTAGTTGGTCGCTATACATTGCGTGACCCCAGCCTACAGTCCAAATCGCGGCACTACATCGATACGGGCGCGTTCTGTAGCCCTCAAAGAAGTGCATTAAATGCTCACCTTCTTTGCTAATTTTCATTTTTTATTCCATCCGCGTGAACCAAACCAAAAGCCAATAATGCCGCCAAGCATAGCCATTTCATCGCTAGAAAAAATAATATCTGATACGCGAATTAAATCATCCATGCTAGTTACTAGGCTAGGGCGCGAATAAATGTAATACGCAATCCACGCATTGATAGCAACCAGTTCAAAAACAAAAATGTATGTCACCGTTGGCCTAACAGTCCCAACATAATTAGCAATCCAAGTATCGGCGCGTTCTAAAACCTTTTCATCATGCTTTAACGCCGCCTCTGTCATTTGCGCTTCGCTTTGCATCATCACTTGTTCGGTGCGGATTTCTTCTACCTTTGCTTGTGCGGCAAACCCCGCGGCGGCTAACTGTATTTCGCGTTCTGTCTGCACCCTAGCCAAAGCCAATTCATGCGTTTGGTCGGCTTTATTCTGAAAGTAATCCAGCAGTTTGGGCAAGCCCGATATGAGCAAACCGCCAAGTGTTGAGAATAGTGAAAGCATTACAGTCCTATCATTCCAAGAAGTTTATTAACAATTTTTCCCGCTAATTCATCAGGCAAATGCGGCAGTAAACCAATCACCAAATATGCAACATACAAACGCGCAAATATTTTAAAGAATTTGTCGGCTTGTTTTTGATATTCATTCACCGCCCGCACCTTGTCGTAGCACATAGTTCGGCAATTTGTGTAAGTCCCCAACCTACCGCGCCTACCAACATAACAAGAATGACAATCGCAACCGCCCATTGCATTTGTTCGGCTTCTAAATCCTTTTGACGTTGTTCTTCTTCTTTGGCTTTACGAGCAGCTATGGCATCATCCCTGTCCATTTCAGCGGCGCGGGCTTTAATCTTGTTCCAAACGTCAATATTGCCCGTCTGCATATAAAGCAATTGAAGTTGAGATTCCAACTTAGCGGTTTCCATCAACGCATTTTCGATTTGCATTGCAACGCTAAAATTGGATTTGTTGCCCGACCTTTTGGCTTCAAGCATAGCCTTGGTCGCTTGGCTACGCGCATCAAAAAGTTTGCCAACAACGCCCGCTAAACCGCCTAAATCGTTTGCAATCTTTGCCGCTTTACGAACTACTGCTATTGCGCTTTGCAGTCCTTCTAACGCCGTTATTGGGTCAAGAATCATCGCCGTACAACCTTTTGCCATTCAAGGCAAACAACCTTGCGGTTATAAACATCACCCGACCATGCCCATCGGATACATTTATATTCTGTCTTGTCGGATGCCGCTTGTGATGCTGATAAAAAAATCACAAGCAAAAAACGCATTTAACCCCATCCCGCCCAAACAATTATGTATGTGCAAAAGATAACAAACACCACAATACAAACCGCCGCAATAAATGCTTCGGCGTAATCTTTCATTTTAGGTGCAACATAGACGTATAAACAACGCCCGCCATAGCGACAAGCATAGTGCCACACGCTTTGATTAAGATGCCTTCTAACCGCTTTAAACGGGCGTTAATTTGCTCATAACGCAAAGCGCATACTTCTTCATGCGTAGTTAAGCGGGCATCCGTTGACGATATGCTAGTCATCATCAACCCCAAGGCAATGGCGCAGGTTGCGGCGTAGGTACAGCGGCTTGTGCAATCAGGAAATCAACTTCGGTTTCCATATTGGTTACACGTTCAGGGCCAAGGGCGGCTTGTGTCCACTCAAGGGCTTGCGCCTGTGTGATTTGGTCAAACGGCGTAAAGTCATCGGGGTTTGCGGGTAGCAAGTTGACCGAGTAATTGACCTGTTGACCGTCTTTGGCAATCGTGAAGTTGCTCATCACCACAGTTTGCGGTTCAGGCGTATTCATAACTTGCAGACTGTTAATTGTCCAGTTGTAACCTTCAGACATTTTCTTCTCCTTGTTGCTTTTGCACTTGTTGAGTGATGTTTTGCAATACTAACCACGCACCTGTTTTGGTAGGCTGTTCGCCCAACAAACTCATTAGGTACTGTATTTCGTCGTTGTTAAGTTCTAGTGTCATACGTCTGTTGCTCCTTCGTACTGTGTAAATGTTTTCAGAACATTGTACATAGCGGGGATTAGATTGCCCGACAGGTCTTCCATATTGATGTAATGAGCCTGTTGCTGAATAGAAGGCCATCCCGCTTGACGGGCTTCCTCTGTTGCATGGATTTCCACTTGTACTTGTACTTGGTCTTTAGTACCAAAGAAGTTAGTGATACGGGCATAGGCTTGGGTTTCCTGTTGTCCGTTTGTTGAATTAGTTGCGGTTATCTTGAGTGCCAATTGAGTTCTCCTTTAGAACGTGACTTCTGTTGTTTCTAGTTTTGCAACGACACGAATGGTTGTCCCTGCTTGACCAGTAAATGTAATTTTTAATCCACCATTGGTTGTATCTGCAGTTGCTGTGATATCCCACGTAGAAGCCCCTGCGTCTGCATAGCCTGATGTTACTGTAGGCGTGCCAACCAAAGCGGTAGAGGCGGCATTTGCACCACGTTTGATAGCGCCTTCAATTGTCCAAGCCTTTGTGTTACCACCACCTGTTACGTTAGCAATGACAGAGCCTTTGAAATAGTAGGCAGAGTTGTTGGGTAGGATTACTTGGTTGGTTGTAGATGCGGCTGATGCGTCACTTGCTAAAACAGTAGCAGTAGCGTCTGTAGTTTGACGAGCAAGAACAAGCAAAGCAGATTGAGAAATACCGCTGTTATTTGCAATTGGATTGCCATGAGCAGGAGATACGTTGTTTCCAACAATAGAACGGGTTGTTCCTCGACGACCGCCTGTAATAACAGAGCAAAGTGCATCCGCTGTGTTTGCAATACCATTCCCAACAAAAGCATGGCTTCCAGATGCTGTGTTTGTATTACCCGCAACAATTGCTGATGCAACGCCAGATGCTGTATTTAATACGCCTCCTACAACTGCAGAACCAACTCCACTTGCAGTGTTGGCAAAAAATCCTGAACCATCAGAACCACCACCACCAACAAATGAAGCAAGTCCAGATGCTACGTTCTTAACACCACCACCAACTACAGACCAATCCCCAGAAGCCACATTACGATTAGCCGCAGTCCCTGCATCACCACCACCACCGATGAAACTGTAAGAGCCTGTGGCTTGGTTATTTCCTCCTCCAACTACTACTCCATGAGGTGTGTAGAAAGATAGAGTAGATGTGCTTGAGCCTGATGCGGCTTGAGATAGGGTTAGGCTTGTTCCTGAAATTGCGGCAACGTAGGTGTAAGACGCAATGCTTGTACCTGTGATTAACTGTCCTACTTTGATTGAAGCATTGGAGCCACTCAGGGTCACGGCTGTAGTGCCGTTCATTGTTGCAGATTGCGTGGTTACCGCAGAACTTGATGTTCCTGAATTGACAGCACCACCACCAACAAAATTGAAAAAACCATTAGAAGTGTTTGCATTTCCTCCAACAACCGAAGAATATGCTTGACCAATAGCAGAGTTTTGACCGCCACCGCCAATAAATGTATTTAATGCTGTTGCGCTATTGTTGTTTCCACCAACTACTGCCGATGCTTGTGTACCAGAAGTGTTAGCCCACCCACCGCCTGTAAAACAAGCAGTACCACCTGCACTATTACCTGCGGGAGAGCCATAAGAACCGCCACCACAAATTACAGAATAAGCACCATTTGCAACCTGATTTGCCGCATTACGTTGCATCTGCCAATCAACAGCATTAGCACCCCTAGCATTACCACCAGTAGCAGTAGAGTCTGTTTGTTGGGCTTGTAATGCTCCTGTTCCTTTTGGTTGAACTACAACAGGAATATTGCTATCGCTGCCTTG
>Ga0315909_10006181_pt1 | contig 13579 bp, 37 predicted proteins | sample LakEriMetagenome_11_FD_203527 | JGI IMG/M metagenome (GOLD analysis project Ga0315909, IMG submission 203527) | Freshwater fungal communities from buoy surface, Lake Erie, Ohio, United States - Buoy 2 MA125 | ecosystem: Environmental > Aquatic > Freshwater > Lake | place: USA: Lake Erie, Ohio...
GTTTGATAACGGTTATATAACATAGTTATCCACAGGTTTATCCACAGATAAATCTTACTGATATTTTTAAGATTGGGTTGGAGTGGAGCAAAGTGGAGGATAGTGGGTTATTGAGCATTTTCATGAAGGGCTTCGTAATGTCTGGAGCCGCCAAACCTCTACCACAAAACCTTCATATTGTCAAACCTTCATATCCCCATATCTCCGATAGCCTGCTTATACCACAAATATGGTGGTTTGTCAAGTATCCAAACCTTAAAAACCCCCTATAAATTTGCACCAAAATTGTGGAAAAACCTCCATAAAAATATATAAAGGTTTGATAAATATTTAAAAACCAGGAGAAAAGGTTTGATATCGTAATGTTTTATATAGGGGTAATTGTTGTGTGTCTTTTGATCCCCCGCTGCACGGGCTGTCTGCTAATCCTGGGAGTCATCGCTAGGGCGGGGGATAAATAAAGTGATTGACAAACCTTATAGTATAAGATACAATACAAAACCCCTATATCTGGATAGAAAGGTTTGGCTATGAATCTGGAAAATATTTTAAGGTTTCGTAATGTCTTTTTAAGGTTTGAGGTTTGAAGGTTTGTCCATGAATCTGGAAAATTATTTGACCCTTCGTAATCAAATTTTGGGGAAATAAAGGTTTGGATCGTAATAAGGTTTTAAGGTTTGGAAAGATGGTCCGGCGCACCCGCCGCACAAGGCGGCAGGCGCAACCTAACTACTTGTTTCTTGCTTCTGCAATCTCTAGTAGTTGTTCAAGGTCTTCAAACCCGTCATCACTCATGTTGAGCCCTGCTAAAAATAGTTGCCATGTTTCTGTAATATAACGAGCACCGTCATCTGATACTTCACAAAGGTTTTCGTTAGTTAGATAAGCCAATGGCAAACCTAAATCGTTGAACTCAATAAAATCTCTGAACTCTTTATCCTCTTTATAGTTGGCGTAAAGGCTTCCTAAGATTTGGCAAATGCTAGAAAAGTCTGTCATGGTTATACTCTATCCGTTTCTGTTCTATTAGGTCTTCTTGGAACTGTGCGCTTTCTAATACTTCTAATGCCCTGCGATAAACCAAATATGGCGTGGCTTTGGCTAAGTAGTATCCAACCTTCTCTAAGTCAAGATGAAAGTCGGAAAGTAGTTTGCCAATTGCTATTGCAGTTTTTTCCTCTTTGCTGGTATGAACGGCTCTGCTAATGCGATACATACAAACTCCTCTCAATTCATTATATCAAAAAAGTGGAGAGGGGGCAAGTCCCACCACAAAACCTGCCCCCGTCTCATTATATGGACAGTGTGACCCTACACCGTCGCTTGCTCAGCGGAAACCATATCTAGGTAATAAGTAATAAATTTATCAATTGGCTTGGTTATATCTCCAACAGTAACAGTATTGTTAGTCAGGTTGACTTCCTTGTACTCATACTGCTCCTCGTGATTGATATCCCCTACGTACAGTCCATACCCTGTCTCACTGTCGTGGTCTTCCTGCAGGGCATTGATAATGATACGTGCAGCATAGGATGTATCTCCCATACGAATGCGTGGCATTGCCTTGTTAAGGGCAAGCGCTAGGTCCATAACTCCGCTATCCCCACCCCAGTGTGAGTATAGATTAATATTCTGTTTTGGGTCCTCGGTCGTTACGATAGTGAAATTGGTACGTGCTCCCATGTTTGGGTCCTTTCGATAGTTGGGTTTACTTCAATGATATCAAATAAAGCAGGCTGTGTCCAGTTACTGCTCATCCTGTAGGTCCTTGATTAATTCAGCAATGATGTTATGGGCTGCTATGTTCTCTGTTTCGGATCCACCCCAAAGCAATTGCTGTGCCTCATTTAACTTATCGTTGATAAACTCTTTACTCACTGTCATCGATATCTCCTTCAAAGTCGATAACAACCTTGGACACTCGTCCATCACTATTTAGTTGTACATATACAGGATAGAGTCCATCTCCGTATCCCGTGGAAAATACAACTGCAGAGGCTGCACCTACTTGACCAAAGTTATCCTCCAGCGTTCTAGCAGATACGCCGTGATAGGAGTACTCGCCTTTCTTGCCTTCTAGATTCCATTCATCATTCTTGTTGGTATCCCAGCCATCTAGATAGCACGGGTCCCCAACCATTGCTTGTCCACTGTCTACGCCAAAAGAACCTGCGTATACTAAATCTGTTATTGTGGTGTTCATTCTTTCTCCTCTATTTGTTTGATTTGTTCAACTGTAGCACATTCTGGGCAAAAACCCAAATCATAGTATTTATCATTAATTAGTTGCCCATCGTCCTCAATCTCTGCACTGCAGCCTTCACAGTAGAACCAATAAGAACTAATCTTAACTTGTATCGTAGTATCGGGGGGACAAGGAACCTCAGTAATAAAATAACCAATACGATTAACAATATGCCAACCGTTCCAGATATAGGTACCACCGTCGTCTCCATCACCATACATCCATATGTATGCAGGGTCAGCCTTCTTTACGAATTCATACTCTGCTCCATAGGTCTCAAACATAGTTCCATCAAAGGATGAATCCTCAACTATATTATTAGGGATTGGTTTGTATGTAGCACACCACTCATCAAAGTCCATTTCAATAAATGTATCCATTAGAGTTTCCCCTCAATATTTTTAGAGCCACAAGGCTCGCACTCACCGTCTACAACATCCTCCCACGAATCAGTTTCTACATCCTCTAGGGTTCCGTCAGCATTGTAGATACCAAGTTTGTGACCTGTCTCTGTATACCAGAATCGCTCTATCTGTCCACAGTCTAAACACTTAGGCATTCTTACTCCTGTCGCTAATGGCAAATGATAGTTCATATGTTAGTTGATATACCGCTGTGAGTGCGTCCATATAACCTTCATTATATAAACGTGACACAGTGTCGTCATAGTCTTCATCAGAGCCTAACTCATTTGAATTCTCTAGGAGAGGTACTAGGACCTGCTCACATTCGTACATCATATTCTTCAACTCTCCGTGAAGGATATCTGTACCTGATTCACCCGTATCGATAAGGGCTTGTAGTCGTGGTGCTAGGGTCAAGTTATTCATTACTCTATCATATCCTCTGCCACTGACAAAAGGTGGCGGGTATTATAAATCTCTGCTTCTTTAACCCTATAGAAGTGATGTTCATTAACATAGTCAATCTTCTCTAGGTCTTGCATAAGACTAATCTCATGAATCTTCATGTACTCAATCAGTTTCTTCATCTTCATCCTCTTCTTCTGGCTCAGGTTGTTCATCTACATCAATTGAATAAACCTCACCTGAATAAGCATAGTCTTCGTAGTGCCAGCCCTGCTCTTCGGCTTCTGCCTCGTTCTCTGCTTCTACTTCGTACATATATTCAACGATTACTTTTACATCATACATTGGCATTTTGGGATTTCCTTTCTATGGTCGTAATAACAATTATAGGGTTTGGGAAAGACAAATGCAAGGTCGTAATAGGTTTTTAGGGTGTGACCTTCGTCACGTTTGGCTACATCCACAATTGCAACAATAGTTACAAACTGTTATAAAGTGATCGCAGTGCTCTGACTCTTTATCTAGTACTTCATTGCAACGAGAGCACAGGAAGGTATCAGACTCCCCAACTTCTTCATAACTAATATAGTTTAACTTCCTACCACATGGGCACATCATTTCTACAATTCCCAGGGGAAAGCCAAAGCCATCCCTGGCGGTAAATTCAACAAGAGCGTCACACTCTTCAGGGTCACAGGTAAAGGTATATTTACCCCACATTAGTCAAAGTACCCTTCTGCCCATAGACCGTCTAAGAACTCCCTTGCCATATACAGTCTAGAATGTAGCCAAGGGTCATCGTCAGAATTCACGGTAGTGATAGCAGAATCAATAGCATTAGTCATCTCATCTAGATCTGTTTTAGTATAACCTAGCATTACTCTCCCCAATACTTAACAATAGTATTCATAGTAGTATGTATTTGGCAGTAGCATTCTCCACCATTCATATTTTCCATAAAATCAAAGTGAGAGTAGTGGTCTTCATAGATAGCCTCTATGAGTTCTGATATGGTGTAGGGCTTGTATGTTGTGGTCATTTTGTGTGCCACTCTCCTAGTTCAGGTAGGTAGACATTTTCTTCTACTTCCCATTGGGCATCATCCCAACTAAGTTCATCATCCATTACCTTGGCAATTTCATCTATAAAGGTTTGCATAACGGCTTCTGCGTGGTGTCTATTCTTTGCCTTGATATTTGTAATAGAGATAGCAAGGTCGCAAGAGTAGTAGTCTGCGTATAGGGTTGGGTCTTCTATGGTTTCTGTTGTCATATGACCATTGTATCCTCTGCTACTGACATCTTGCTCTGCCATAGGGAACAGTTATTATCTAGTCTGTCTCCAAAGACACGGATGTAGTCTGCAATATCCTCTGTTTGATCTGTTAGACATTCTTTAACTGTGTCTACAGAGATAAACACTCTGCCATTCCATAGACCCATAGCACCAATGTTTGTTGGTACTTCTAGACATCCGTATGTGTCTTGCTCCCAGCCAACACCCTCTGAACAAACCAGTGCATACTTGTTGTCGCCAAATACATTTTTTTCTTCAAGGGTAATGAATAACAAACCATCTACTGTACACTCACTAAAGTTACTACTATACTGTAGATTGTATATTCCATTTGCAATTGTGGCTAGTTTCTTACCGTCAACGATTTGACCAATATAGCCTTTGGATCTTTCTCTCATTGGTATTCCTTTGGTTAGTAGGTATATATTAATTTTACCCCAAATCGGGAAAAATAGCAACTCTTCTTAATAACATTTGCCAATGACATTTTTGGATGCCGGAATTTTATTTGCAATTATTGCAGCGGCTCCGATGGGACTTGAACCCACGATCTCTACCGTGACAGGGTAGCGCATTAACCAACTATGCTACGGAACCAAATGGTGAGCAGTTTTTATTCTTGCTCAGGAAATTTTTTATTATGCGAGAGACATTACATTCTGCACAACTTTTAGCAGACGATTTTTTTCTGCGTTGATAGCAGGGTCAAATCCGCTTGCGCTTGCAAGGATTGACTCATTAGAACCACCACGAGCCGAACGATACCAGTCAAGGCGCTCAGTTAGTGCATTGAAAGCACCCCACGCATTACCCGCAATCATTCCATTGAATTCGCCAGTGTAAATATCGTTGATAACATCAACTTTATTTTCCCACTTCTTCATTGAACCCTTAGAGTCCTTTTCAGGCTTAGCATATGCAGCAAGAATGATGTCATTGAAATCCTTAGCAGAGACTTCTTTTTCAATCATAGCCTTAGCCATAATATCAAATTCGTCCATATAAGCATTAGCAAGACCAAGAGTCTCACGAGCAATTTGCACTTTACCATTAGCGGTTTGTGTATGACGTATCTTGAATGATTGCTTGATACCCTTGTTCTTCTTGCGACCTACGCCACCAAGCGCAAGGTTAAGAGTATTAGCGCACACAACACGAACGGGTGTTATGCTTGCTTGAATTGCAATAGAACCATCGTGTGATGTGTTGATGAGCAAATAAGTCTTTACCTTATCTGCAACACCGTTAGGGTCAAGAATTGTCTCACGCTCAAGAGCAAGAGCGCCAAATACTACACGCCCACCCTTGATTGAGCCAGCGGTTTCCCAACGTCCACCACCGTCTAGGATATTATCACCGAATGAAAATAAATCCTCATTCTGCAATACGTGATAACGCTCACCAACTACACCAAGAATATCAGTCTGGGTATTGTCGGTAGGATTTGTTCGCAAGACATATTGGTATGCCTTATCGCTTGTAAGGTGTGCAGGTGTTTCCATATCCTCAAGACGAACATTCCAACCATTTAGATTTGCTGCTTCCAGCATTTCAATAGTAGATTTTTCCTCAGTGAATACGGTTCCCAATCCGTGCCAAGCAGGTTCACGGAAAGATGCGAAAGATGTCTTCCCGTTTTGTGTTTCTAGGTCGTGCGCCATATTTTCTCTTTTCTGTTTGTTGATATTCTAAGTGTAGCAGGGTGGGCAGACATATGCAAATCGGGATAGTTAGATATGGGGTAAATCGGACATTTTGGGAAATGTGATCAACATCACGTAATCGTAACTTGACAAACCCTGGATCGACGTGCCGGAAAATTTATAGAGCCTTTTTGATTCATGCTCAGGAATTTACACCTCTTACAGTTGGTGTGAACTGTGCTCTATAGTATTTCTATTATCGCCCTAATCAGCCTGGCGAAACTTGTGAGCCGTTTACATGGACACTGCTCAGGTCCCTTTTTCATAGCCCCCTATGAAACTTAGTAGTGCTCGTCAAGAGATACTTCATCAACAGATAAATCTGCGTCATAGTCATATGAACTTAGTTCAACATCAATTGAAACATTGCTCAAGTCAAAGTCTTCTGCTTCTGAAATTGGTACACGAATTGTTCCTGTAAAGGTTACAGTTCCCTGTACTTCAATTTCTTTAGTAGGGTTGATACCAAAGTATTCACAGATTCCTGCAAGAACTTCATCCTTATCATAGTTAGGATTAGTCCATTCAATAACCTGCTCATCGAGCCCAGCAATAAGACTTTCTAACTTATCAAGTCTCTTACTATTGATACGTGCTAGATGTAAATCCCATTCAATATCAGTAACCTTCCCTGTTAGGAATGTAGGCGCTTCAGGTGCAGCATAGGTATCTGGAATTGCTTTATAGGTAACCAGTAGATGAGGGTTGTACGGTACAGTCAACTTATCTTCTGTTACGGCGTTTGTTAGTGTATTTGACATAGGGGTTAGTCCATTTCCTTTTCTAGTTCGTCGAATTCTTTGATTGTATCTATCATATCGTTCATCTGACTTTCTGTCAAACAAACTGATGTAACTAATGTAGCAGTTAGGGCTGACAAACTGGCTGAGTATTGAAATAAGAATTGAACAAACTCGTTGTCTGTCATTTCATTTCTTGCGTGGTATAAGTGCCCAGCCATATCCATAATTTCTTGGCTATGAACGGCTGAGGCTGTTGCGTCTTGTATTGCTATTGCGGTGGCTATCATTGGGGCTTCTCTCTCTTGGTATTAATACAATTCTAGCAGGCTGAACTGACAAATACAACTGGGAATCATAAATGTCTTACATAATGAGATGTGACATTGATCACAAATTCCGGCAAAAATTTCAAGGGATTTGTAGTGAGCAGTTTATACACTTACTCAGGTGATAGAGAGGCAGGATCCTTAGTCTGGAACCCCTCTAATTATTTAGTTGTGCTTACCATAGCAAGACGACGAGAGCCGTTTGCTAACTGTAGCGAAACTCTAGTTAGTTTAGAGTTGATAGGTGAGAACTTTACAATTCTACCTGTAATACCAGTTTTGCTTGTAGTGAATAAATCACCGAGTTGGTATGTGTATCCGCCTAGTGTCATTTGTTTTTCCTTTTCTGTTTTGTGGTGTTAAGTTGGTGAGCAGTTTTAGTAGTCATACTCAGGACTTTTCCTTATTAGGAATTATAGGTAGCGTGCTACCGCATTGTAAGTAGAAGTATTTACAACTTCCTCATCTGTCATTTTGAGGATACGAATTGCGTTCGTGATTTCCTCTTTCTGCTCACGATAAGTGTGCTGATGGATAGTTTCGTAGTCCCTCTCAGGCTCAGCAGGGAACTCGCCTTCTTTGACTACAATATCAAAATCAACATTGAGATTGTTATTGTAAGAGCGATAGTTTGTGCGTAGGTTTTGTGCCTTTGCGAAATTAGCAATAGCCCACTTGCCAATTTCCTTGCGCCACGCTTCTCTTGCTTTTTCATACTTCGCTTCGTTTGCGCCTTGTGTAGCGTAGTCTTTTTCTAGTTTAGCAAGGGCTGTTTCTAGTCCTGCGATTACTCGTTGAGTAGGGATTTTTACTGAGATTGCTTTTCCTCTTGACATTGGTTTCCTTTTCTTTGGTGGTTAGTTTATATTGTAGGGGGTAGGTCTGACATTGTGGTGAGCAGTTTTAATTCTTGCTCAGGAATAAGTAATTAGATTACTTTGCTGTCCAAGTTGTGTATCGGGTCTTTCCCTCTACATCTAACTTGACACGAACATTACCATTGGCTTGTGGGATAATCTCTGTGATTACTCCGCTTACCTTTGACTTTTGTGTTGTGTAGGTATCTCCTACCTTGTAAGTGGCTGTTGCTACTGACATTGTGTTTCCTTTCGTTTGGTTGATATATTAACTATAACATTTCCTACTGACATTATCAAGTTATTTCTGACATTTCTCACATTTTGAGACGATTATTAGTGTGATTAACATCACATCTGGACAAAACGGACATATTGGACTATTGGCTCAGGAATAACATAAATAGCCATAGCATTATAAATAAGATTATACTGTTATCCATTGTTGGTATCTCACTTTTTGGTTGCGGAAAAAACTATGTCTGCTTTCGAGTATACACACAATCCGCAAGAAACGCAAGCCGAGCCCTTCTGTGAAATAAGCGGAATAGACTTTAGATTTTCAGGACACTTAGCGCCAGGCTTATTAGTTAACTCTTTCATATCTGCTTGACCTATTGCAAAATTTTTGGCAAGGTATGCAAGACGAATACCATTGTTAACTTTAAGGTCAATACCTATAGACTTGTTCTCACTGTCTGTTGAATAGTATAGTGAAAGATTATCTATACCCTTCAAAATAAGTGCGGCAGATCTGACACGAGTATAAACCCAGAATTGAATGTCTGGATGAGCATTGATTACATTCTTCCACGCATTAGTGTAAGTATCATTGAAGAAATCTCCGTCCCAGTGGATACGGAATAACATTTTAGCATTGCGCTTAACACAATCAGCCTTGAAATCAATAATCATTTCATTAAGTAGAGATACCATTGTCTCACTGTCTGCATTGCGTAACAATTCCCAATTATGTAGCAGATTAACTTTTACTGAAGGGAAGACCTTTTCGAGTTTTCCTGCGTAGCAAACGCTTTCACAAACACTAGTGGCACCAGGGCACGAGTAAGCCTTACCAGCAGGCAATCCAAAAGTGTTGGCGATACTTGCTTGTTTTCCATTGGGGGTGATTGCATTAGCGACTTTCCTATCTTTGCTTCTAAGTAATTTTGACACGGTAGATTACTCACTTTCTTTTTTCAATTCTAGCATTAGGGACTGACATTTCTTTCGGTTGTATTTCTTTTTATTAGGGACCGATGAGGCTGCATTGCTTCGGCGTAATTCCATAAGCCTGCGTAATTCCTCTTGTGTCTTTTTCATATAATAATCTTAGCAGAAATTGGGAAAAATATCAACTCCACATAATCGGGAGGTTCTGGACAAAACGGACACGCCGGGATTTTTATGCAGTGTTATGAATTTTTATTCATCATCATCTACAAAGACATATAACTTAAACATATCTTCATAGGTGCAAAAAGTTTCTTCTACTTCATCATATTCATTCTTATGAGTTATTGTATAGTTATCTCCAGTAGCATCATCGGTAACTGAAATAACTTCTACAATATCATTATCAATATTGATCAAGTCACCTTCCATTAGTTGGCTAGGTGTAAGTAAATCTGCATATACGAATTTCATATCAATCATTGTAGCAGTCATTTTATTCTCCTTCGTCATATTCTAATGAAAGTGGAAAATCATCTGAGGGGTCTTGCCATTCTGCATCTGCATCTGGCAACCAAAATTCTAAGTGGTGTTGTTCTACAATAGCCCACGCAGGTGCAGTAGTGCTTCCCTTATAAAGAATCTGAAAGTCGCCAACCTTCGGCATATCAATCATTCGGTCATAGTCCTCGTCATAGTATGCGTCAATAGCCTCAATACAAGGCTCGACCATTTCTGCGGGTACAGGTGGATAGTGATTACCTTTAAGGTGATATAGAATCTGAGTTTCTAAATCTAGTACCGAATCCTTGATACCTAGTGCGGTTACTGAACCCATATTACTTACCCCCTACTTTTCCGTTACGATAGAATGTCTTAGTATGCATTTTGCCATTAGGCTCTGACAAGTTAATTGTGCGATATTCTTTTGCATCTCCAAAGTCGTTGCACGCCATAAACGCACCAACGGCAGATAGGGCATCGCTATAACGACCAACCCATTCTGGGCTAGTGCTATTGTCATTAGTCGAAGTAACTGAGTATAGATATTCCATTATGCATTCTCCTTAGCGTATTCATTCATTTCATTCTCAGCATACCATACGGCATACTCTTGAGCAAGTCGTTGCCCTTTTTCACAATCAGCGCAGAAGTCATTTATAAATCCTTCGCTATCCATATCTACAAATAAGATACCTTCGTCATAGCAAGTATAACAAGTTCCAATTTCATCGAATAAGTTTCCCATTAGTTTTCCTTTCGTCTTGATAAATCAAGCCTATCAGACTGGACTGACATTTTCCAGTTCATAAGGGCATTTCGGGGTGTGTTTAATCTCACACTTAATAGCCTGTGGATAACCTGTGGACGACACGCCGGAAATTTTTGAGCAGTTTTAGATCATGCTCAGGATTTTTTATTTATACTTTTAACGCTTTACGCAATTCCATTCTTAGTCTGCGAATTTCTTTTTGTTGTTCAATATTTTGTTTCCAAAATAAACACATTACAGTTATTGAACCAGCGAGTGCAATAATTATTGCGATTAGTGTTCCAGTATCTAGAATCATTTTAGGCACGCCTCTCTAAATTTTTCGTGTTTGAAATTTGGATTATCTGCTTCGAACATTGCAGAAAAATCCTCTACCAAATCCTCAAAAGTAAATTCATCACCTATCAAATCTTTATAAGATGAAAGAATTTCTGCAACGGCTACATAGTCTTTGCGTGTCATCATTTTATTTTGCCACCTTTAGAGTTGCATAAGAATTGCCTTCGTTTAATTCATCAAGTGTTGGTTGAATCATTGGTGCAAGTAATTCCTTTAACATACCTTCAAGCATTAACACTTGGTCAATTTCTGAAAGTGTTAGCAGGCGTTGTGCTACTGGATGAGTTTCGTCTAATTCAGTTACGAATTGTAGAGAGTGATAGATTTTTTTCATTAGAGTGTAGCCTTTCCTTTAAGTGTTCCTGAAATTGAGAGAGCGTCGCAAGCGACTTTTACTGATACGCCAACTGGTAATTGTGTTGGGTAGGTTGATATGAATTGAGCAACCGCACCTTTTGAGGGTAGGCTGATTTTCTTTGTTGAACCATTAAAGGTTTCTAGTGTTATTGTGTATGACATAGGTTGTCTCCTTCTTTTTTGTTAGTTTTATTATATCAGGGGGCACCGACAATTAGTCGGATACCTTGACCGCAATAGTTGCGTATTTATTTCGGATAGAGCCTTTAGCATTTATTCCGATTAGATATGCTTCGGTATTATCTCCATACCATACGCCATCTCTTTTTTCTGCGGAGATAATTTCTCCCTCAAAAAATCGAGAGCGAGAGCGATAGGTTTTACCGATTAGTAAATCCTCTATTGTGTATAGTTTAGTAGCCATTAGTGGCACCTTCTTTCTTTTTGTTTATACTAGCAATTATAGCATTTTGGGCTGACAATATCAAATTGGAAATCGGACATATCAGACATTTTGAGTGTGAGGTTTATCACATCGTTTTTGCTACTTATTTAATTGTATAAGAGAATACTATCAGATAAATCTCCAAAAGTCAAATCGACACGCCGTAATTCGGGAAAGTTTTTATGTGTTTCGTATCACATCCGACACGCCCGAGTGCGCCGGGTTTTTAGTTGAAAGTTAAATTATTTTCTACGATCACTCTTTTATAAATAAATAACTTCCATATAAAAAAGTAATCATTGAAAACCAAAACAATGCGTTACCACTTACAAAAAAAGTTTGATAAAAATTATTCATTATCTTTTCCTAACTCTTCTAAATCTTTTGCAAATAGTTTTGCAATTCTTGTTTTTTCTTTATCAGAAGTATTTGCCCAAAGATATCCGAGCAAATAGTGTGCGCCTGAGTCTCTATCGTTTCCACGAATTTGACGGCAGACATTAAGTACATCTTGAAGTTCAATGCTTATCATTAGTTATAACTCCCTTTACATTCTGAACATAGGTAATTTAATTTGCAGTAGCACCCAGCATATATTGGCGCAGGATTTTCATAGTAGTCATCATAGGAATCCATTATAGATTACCCCCAACATTCTTGACAAGTAGCGGTTAGAATTTTTGCATCTTCAAGAGCAACTTCTACAGTTGGCTCTTCGCAGATTTGACACGATAGCATTATCATTTCTTTATTCATTGTTTTCACCATTTTCTTTTTGAGAGTGAATAAGTTCATTTTGTTTTGCAGCATTAGCAAGAATTGCCATAGCGTCAATGCGAGACATTACTCGCTTATTATTTACGAATTTTTTATATTCATCAAGGTTCATTATTTAGATACCTTCCAATCAGTCCACATAGGTAGACGCTCAGGGTCGGTATCGTTATACCAACGCTCAATATTTTGTTCACATTCCGTGCAGAATGTAAATTGGTCATCACCAACTTCTGAAATCGCAGGAACGAATGGGATATGTGTTTTACACATTGTGTTTAGTGAAGTCATTTGGACTTCCTTTCTTTAGGGGGCTTACTTCTTATTCAACCTTCTATACATAGAAGTCTACCAGAGGGGTCTGACATCTACTGACGGGTAATCATACCAAAACGGACATTTTGATTTGTGAGTAATATCACATGGGGAAAATACGCTCAGAATCGTAGTGTGATTAGAAACACATGGATCACGACACGCCCGAACGTGCCGGAAAATTTTAGAGTAGAATTTCTTCTACATCTAAAACTTCAAATGCATTGAACTTTTCTAATTCATTATCAGAAAGTTTTTGCAATACTTTATTTAGATTGAATACTGCTTGCAAATCTGTATCTGCATCAGTAACAAAACTAATTAGCACATTCTTTTTAGTCAAGGTAAATTCCCCCTTTCACATTTTTATGATTTACACACACATTACCTTTTGGAATTGGTGTATGGCACTTAAAGCAGAGCATCTGCATTGGTGCATTGAAAGTAATTGCTAATTCTAAATCTAGCAATTCAGCAGTAGTGGCAGATTCAATATCTACCCAGCCAGCGCCTTGTTCATTAAGGCGAAAGATTTCAATACTCATTATTTATATTCTCCTTTCGAGATAAGTTCATCTAGCGTTTTCGCTAGTTCATCTACTGGCTCGTCTGCCAAGTAGTATTCTAATTCTAAAGATTTTACATATCCCATTAGATTACCTCTACTTCTAGGATAGTCCAACCATTAGCAACTTCACTATCTAGTAGTGAGTTTATTGCTAACTCGTTAGTCATTTTCAATTTGGTAGTAGCATTTTCTACATTACCATAGCGACCAATTCTAGTCATTTTATATTTTAGTGAAAACATTTTGTTTTCCTTTCTTTGTTGATAACCTTTATCAACTTTCCTTATACTAGAAAGTATAACAGGGGGGTCTGACATTTACTAGCGGGTAACTATGACAAATCGGACATTTTGTTT
>Ga0315909_10006184_pt1 | contig 13578 bp, 25 predicted proteins | sample LakEriMetagenome_11_FD_203527 | JGI IMG/M metagenome (GOLD analysis project Ga0315909, IMG submission 203527) | Freshwater fungal communities from buoy surface, Lake Erie, Ohio, United States - Buoy 2 MA125 | ecosystem: Environmental > Aquatic > Freshwater > Lake | place: USA: Lake Erie, Ohio...
AAAATCTTCGAAACTTAATACTTTCTTTTCCATTTTTTTGTTTTATTTTACTTTCTATATATCCTATCTCATTTAGAATCTGTTGGTATAATCAGTAACACCATTTTCATCCATGTCTATTATCCAGGGATAGTTAATTGGATAGTATTCGTCATCTAGTAAAGAGCAGTTAATAAAGATCGTTTCCTTATACTGCGTTGATCCATAACCTTCGTGTATGTGGCCAAACAGTGATAGTTTTGGTTTAACAACAGAGATGCGGTCTAGCAAATTGGTGCAACCTTGGTTTCCTGAATTATTATACTTGACCCAATCCCTCATGTTTCTAGGAGGACCGTGAGTTATTAGAACATCTGTGTCTTCTGGTATTTTTTCCCAGGTTCTGGCTATCATAGCTCCTCTGTCCTCGTTGAAAGCCCAGCCAATCCCAAAGGTGGGGGTTACTGGGGATCCCCAAAAATTTACACCATCGATAGTAACTCCGCTGTTTTCAAGATAGTGAGCTCCGGCTTCTAGAACTCTTTTGAAAAAGCACTCATGAATCCAATGCTCTGAATCTTCAATTCCTAGAAGGCTAACTATATCATCCCTGTGATTTTTCTCCAGAGTAACGTCATGGTTACCAGCTATAAGGATCTTGTTCTTGTGTGGAAGATCTAAGAACCAATCCAGAAAATCTGTTATCTCGTCTTGTCTTCCTCTATAAGTGAAGTCCCCGCAGTGCACAAGCACATCACCTTCTGGAATATGGAAATTTCTTTCCATTGTGTGGGTATCTGAAATTGCTACTATTCTCATGGTTCAAAGATAATAAAAGGATCCGTAGATCCTTTATTCTAGTGAGGCTTTATAACTAGTTTCCTTCTGAGATCTGAAAAATTAAGCTTCAAATTAGCCTCCAGGTAATTGGCAGGTAGATCCTTTTGTGAGGGGGTCTTAGAATTAACAAAGGTTCTGCACACATAAGTTTTCCCGCTGGAAAGGGATCTTGCTATTTTCACACAGGAGGTTGGAATAGCTACACCTCCCATCTTCTGGTATCCAGCTGTAAACTCGTTCACGCAGATAACCAAAAGAGAATCGCTTTGGGAGATTTTTCTGATCTCTTCTTCTGTAACCTTCCATATACCTCTGTTTAGCTCGGGCCTTTGTGGAACGCAGTTGTAATATCTGAATGTTAGCTCATCTAGGTAACAATCATAAGCAAAGTCCTCTGCATTAGCTAGGTGACCCTTGTCAAATCCGCTTTTTGTGTACTCCTTAGTTGTTGCTGCTGGTATATTAAGATCGTTCTTGAAATAAAACTTGTCCCTTTTACATGGACCTCCGCCCTTATATAGTTTATAAACAACCATCACTGGGTTTCTATAAGTTTTGGAAAAGTAAGAAGCATAGCCTGCATTATAAACAACGGTGTCCCATTTTGGGCATTGAGCAATCGCAAAGACGGGTAGGATCAATAGTATAAATAGAAATAAAATTTTTTTCATAGATATATTTATCAAAAAAGAATTTTAAAAATTATGTCATTTAATCCCTTCCATCAGCACCTGATAGTTAAAGGTAAATTCAAAAGTCCAACCAAATCGGTTGAAGTATTAAACAAGTGGTTAATAGATCTTGTTCATAAAGTTGATATGGAGGTTTTAGCAGGGCCAAATTCAGTCTACTGTGACCACCCAGGAAACGAGGGTATTACTGGGACAATAGTTCTTTCAACATCACACGCATCAATTCATATGTGGGATTCCAAATTACCTGGACTTTTCCAATTTGACATATACTCATGCAAGCCGTTTGAAAGCTCAACAGTTCTTTCCCATTTAGATCAATTTAAAATGTCCGAATATGAGTTTATAAATCTTGACAGAAATGACAAGATGTTCATTAAGGATCATGGATCCTCTGAAGCGATTTAATAATACCCGTCTTCAGAATCGATATCATCAAAGTCAGAATCCCAGTCTGGCATTCTAAAAGACGATTGCTCGTTATCTGATTGAGAAAATACCCACTTTGATGCATCCTTATACCAGGTGTCGATGGATGGATGATAGTCAGAATACCATTCTAATTTGGAATCATCCGAGCATCCGCCAGGTAGCTGTGCATCTAAGACCTGGATGATATCTCCGATCTGATCTGAAAAATCATTATCCATAGCAACCTCTTCAACATTGAGTGTTACAAATCCCTGGAAATTGATTTCTATAAAGTCTATCACTTTCTCTAGCAGCTCCGTGTTTTTGCATTCAGATTCTATGTTCTGAATAATTTTTCCCAGTCCACCAGATTTAACCTTAGATCCGGAAATTATGTCTGTACTAATATAGAAGCTTCTCTTCATGAAGCTATATAACAAAAAATGAAATAAAAAATGCCCTATACAGGGCATTCTAGTTGTAAAAATAAAAAAGATCTCTTTATGAATTCTGTGGCTGAGACATTGCTTTTCTTGCGTTTACAGTCTCTTCCGAAATTGGTCTAACCATAAGTGTGAATGACTTTCCAGTAGTTGGACACTTGAAGGAAGCAGCTGTTCCCTCTATCGCTGGGATAGTTAGATTGAAAACCGCCTCTGGGTCATTCTCGTTACTCCAAGCAAAAATCACAGGCTCTTCGTTGTCAAATTGAAAACACCATTCCGCATCAGGTAAAAGGTTTGGCTCTTGCTGAGCAGTGAATGTTTCTTCTGATTGAGGAGCTGTCATGTCCTGGTTTTGGTCGTTTGTTAAATTTTCCATTTTTTCTTTATTTTTTATTTGTAGTTAATTAAAAAACATTAGTTTCATTTTTAGATCTAATTATCATGGTTTCTAGATCATTAAAAAATCCTTTTATAAATTCGCACTTCTCGTACTCCTCTGTACCTTCATAGTAGGAGAGCATGGAGTTTCTGATGTAATCTTTTTTAGCTATATAGTTTTTAGAAAAGAAGAAGACTTCTACTCCATATTTTTTCATCTTCTGGTATGCGCTTTCGTATGATTCTCTATCAATTCTTTCCACTTTCTTTACTTTTTATGATACTGGTTAGGTGAGAACATTTTTCATAGTCCTCAAAATATTCAAATCCTTTTATTATATCCAAGATATCCTCTATAGAATATCCTCTGCCCTTCTTTCTCGATACCTCCGAAAATGAAGATATGAGGGCTTCATATTTTTCAGATTCGCTCTTTGGTATCATTGGATCAGATTTAGATTTTTATAGTGCCCCCTTCTTAACAAGAAAATCCTTAGCCAATGCCCAATCTATAAAAGGCCGGTCTGACATATCCGGATTGTATACAAGTGGAGCTCCTAGAGCTACGTCGTCTATGTAGATCTCTGCGTAACACTTAGGGCTGGTAGTCCATGCTTTTTGCTGTGGATCTGTCTGTATGCCATATAGTGGAATATCCCACTTCTTAAACCAATTAACAGCATCAGTTAGATACATCTGTCCTGTTTTTATGTTATCTGATCTCATTGTAAAAAGAATGAGCTTGTGTCCTTTTTTAGTGAGTTCTAGTAGAACCTCATTGGCTCCGATTTCTTGACCAACCGCAGGAAAAGCGTGGGTGACACAAGTTCCGTCAAAATCTACCGCTATTTTCATTAGTCTAATTTTTTTATTGATCCTTTAGATTTTACCTTCTCCATCAACTCTTTTATCTCTATGCAAATCTCATACTCCTCTAATCTCTCACAGAAAATGAGATAGTTCTCAAGTAGCGGATAGAATTGATCTTCATCTAGCATAAATGATGTGACCTCTACCATCTCATCGGACTCTGAGGAATTTTCTTTGAACTCAAGAATGACAGCGTAGCTTTTTTCATCCCTCACTGATTCCTTTACTTTCTCGTACATCATTTTCCAGAACGAGGATTTATCGTCCTTGTTCAAATTCAATAAGTCCTCAAGTGAATAGTCTTCCATTTTAATTTCCTCCAAAAATAACCTTAACTGCTATTGCTATCAAAGCACCAAAAACTATCCAGAGAGCTTTGTTAACTCCATCCTGCCATTTTTTCAAATCTCTGACATCCGCATCTATTCTCATATAGTCTTCAAATCTATCTTCTTCTTGTAAACGAAATTTGGTGTTCTCGTTTACCTTAACTATGACACCATCATTCGGATCGAGTAGCTTCTTTTTCATTTCAGATATGTCTTCCTTCATGAGCTTTTGGCTGTCCCGTAACTCATCCAGATTCTTTTGCATAACTTTGAACTCCCCATTAGGGAGTCTCTGATTCATTGAATGTATTTCATCCAATATTTTTTTGATAAGATCTGAATTAGATTCGGCCATCTCGGATTATTTTTTTACAATCTTATATATCCTCCCCGGGTCAGCTCTACCCCAGTAAATTAACAATTACAGATTCCATAGAGAGAAGTACGCTTATTCCTCTGTCATCAACTTCAACTACGAATTTAGAGTGGTATTCATCATCATTCCCGCCCATCTTATCTTCTAATATTTTCGCCTTAAAAAAATCTATGATAGAACAAACCTCTATAGTGGACTTCGGAGACGGTGACAGTATCTCAATCTTCATCACTCTCTACTTCCTTCTTTTCATTCACGCCAAAGGCCTCGTCTACAAGGTCGGAATAAACACGATAGAACTTACCAGTTTCCTTGTTTCTAATTATCATCATGTTGGAATCGATGGTTCCTTCTAGAATGTAAGCAGCTCCTTCAACTTCAAATTCCTGATCCAAATGAGCAACCTCTAACTTGGAGCGACGCATCCATTTAGTTTGGTTTCTCTTGAATAACTTTTTGTAAGACTCCAAAACTCCTTCGCTTGGGCTAACAACTTCTTTCATTTGTTTTTGATACTCTTTTAACATGGTTCTATTTTTTAATGTGAGAAAAAACTATTATTCTTTTTAAATTCTACCCTATTCTCTCTGTGCTCTCTTATTTTCTGTCTCATGAGAGATCCGAATTGGTAATTATTAGGTGTTTCTTTTTCTAGAGACTCCATATAATCGATGAACTTTTTTTCGTATGATGTCTTTGTACCGAATATTGATCTTATAATTCCTATCATAAATTAGATTGTTTTAGTATTCCCTTTTCTTTATTGAAGCAGTGCAGAGAAGTTATGTGCATGGTAAACCAGCCTGGTTTCACATCTTTCCATGTTTCGTAATCCTTAACTAGAAGCTGCTGCAAAAGCCAGTACAGTTTCATGCAAGCTAGATAAATGTCGTCTCTGAAGTGTCTGATATAGTCACAGGATCTGATATAGTAAACAACGTGCATGAAATCACCTCTTCTTATAAAGTGATAGCCTATTGTGCAAGGAACTCTTTCACCGTGGGCAGATCCAGTGTCTTCTGGGAACCAGATGGGTAAGAATCCCTGTCTAGTATAGGGTTCACGTACAAAAAGATCTACTACATCATCGAAATCCCCATACTCATATCTGATTCCAGACATTATGTGATTTGGTTGAACCGAGGCATATTTAGGCCAGATCCTTTCTGGATATGTGTGACTAAACTTTTCATTGCCACCGAATTGCTCGTTGTTCTTCTGAGCAAAAGGCCAATTGACGTGTGATGGCGGGGGATTTAGAGGTTCACCACTAACTCTTTCTAGAAAGTGCTCTTTAGCCCAAGGCAGATTTGGTCTTACCTCTTTTATTAACTCATCCTCTGACTCTGGAATTACGAACCGGAAAGAGTGGCCAAGTAATTCGAACATGTCATCAGGCGAAGGTATACCCTGCCATCTCTCAGTCTTTACTATATAGCCCTGGTTTATAAGACACTCCTTTGTGTGTTTAATTGATTCTGATGGTTTCTGAAAAGCTCTCATGTAAAATATTATACTCTTTAAATCCTGAAGTTTTCACATGTTTAGGATAAATTTTGTATAAGAAGCTTAGCAGTACTTGGGTTGGTTGCAAGTGGAACATCGTGAACATCACAGAGCCTCATTAGCATCTGAACGTCCGGTTCGTGTGGGTGCATTCCAAGGGGATCTCTAAAGAAAATAACCATGTCTAGTTCTTTAAGACAAACCATCTGGGCTATCTGGGCATCACCACCTAGAGGTCCAGATAAAAGCTTCTGTACCTTTACCCCTGCCTCTTCAACATGTTTACCTGTTGTTCCAGTAGCGTAGATCATTAAATTGTCCCGGCCAAAGAATGATAGATGGTGCATTATAAAAGAAACCATCTGCGCCTTCTTTCCATCATGAGCTATGATAGCTATCTTTTTAAAATTACTCGCCGTTTTCTTCATCTCTCTCTAATATCTTGGCTATGTCCTCGATGAATCTGATCTCGTTCTTTCTGATGTTAACATCTAAACTTCTAATGGATTTTTCAATCTTTCTTCTTCCGATCTTCATTAGCTCATCACCGACCTTCATACTCATCTTTGTGGATAGGAATATCTTGTGGTTTGCTACTCTAATCTCGTTATTATCATAAATAACAGTGTACTCATGATCATCCGTCTCCATATAGATGGAGTGAGATATTGGTGCATAGAATATTTTAAGATCATCTTTGGCAAGCATGCTCTTAACTAATCTGACGATTATTTTATCCTGAGTGGTCATTTCGTACTTAGGACCTTCTAACCCTCTTGTAACTCTTCTCCAGATTGATCTGAATCTTATGATAACTCTTTTTGTTCTCATGTGTTTTTTATTATACCAGTAAAGATAACTCTGTTTCCCGAGGAAACCTGGAAGGATGGGATAAATATAGAAAAAAATTATTACTATGTTACTTAAATTAGGATCAAAAGGACCAGAAGTACAAAAACTTCAAGCAGCTCTTGGAGTTGAAGCTGACGGTTTTTTCGGAGCTGGTACAGAAAAAGCTCTAAAAGAATGGCAAACCAAATTTGGTTTACAAGCAGATGGAATAGCTGGTCCAGCCACTTTCCAGAGATTAAATCTTGGACCAATAGAAACACCCGCTCAGGCAGTAGCAGAAACATCTATCCCAACTAGTGATTTTAAATTAGCCAATCTAAAAGGACACATCCCAGACGCAGTTATCGCTCAGATACCAGATACAGCTGCTAAATTCAATATCACAAACCCATTGAGACTAGCTCACTTCTTAGCCCAGTGTGGCCACGAGTCAGGAGGCTTTAAAGCAGTTCAGGAGAATCTAAATTACTCTGCTGACGGACTTAAGAAGATCTTTCCGAAATATTTCCCTGGCAATTTGAATGAGTCTTATGCTAGACAGCCTGAAAAAATTGCTGCAAGAGTTTACGCATCCAGAATGGGTAACGGCGACGAAGCTTCAAAAGAGGGATTCAAGTTTAGAGGAAGAGGTTATATCCAATTGACCGGCAAGCAGAACTACACAAACTTTGCAAAATTCATCGGTGAAGACACAGTAGCTAATCCAGATTTGGTTGCAACTAAGTATCCTCTGGCTTCCGCTGCATTCTTCTTCGATTCCAATAAGCTTTGGTCTATTTGCGATAAAGGAGCTGATGATGCTACTGTAACCGCAGTAACAAAAAGAGTTAACGGTGGAACTATCGGATTAGCAGATAGAATCAAGCACTTCAAAGAATACTATAACTTACTTAAGTAATGGAAAGACTAATAAAAGAATACACTGACTTTCTATTAAATGAATCAGCAGCATCAATGGACTTTCAAGAATTCTCAAAGGCTAGGCTTGCTGGGGCTACTAAAATAGCAGAAGCTGCTAAAGAAAAAGGCGGGCCTGCTATGTTAACCTTCCATCACTTTAACCCGAAGCTACCTTACTACAAAAAAGCAGTTGAGGGAAAATTCGACGAGAAGAAATTCCAGAAAGAGCTAGATGTTAATCTAAAGAAGCTTAATTCTGGCTTATCCGGGAACATATCGATGAAGCAAGTTGAATTTCAGAAAGTTATGGGAATCATAGAGGTTCTTGGCGAATTAATCATTAAAAACAAATCCTGAGGGAATTAAATCCAATCTTTTTTAAAATGGGGAATATTCTCCATTTTTTTTGCTTGGAGCTTCAGATTACAAAGTGATCCTTCGATAAATATTATTGAAACCAACCAGCTCTGAGAAATTCATTTCGTGGTTAAGGTTGGACCAATGAAATATGACAAAAAATACCAAAATCTATTTATTCATTTCTATAGTTATCGTGGCTGTTTTCTTCGCTATTAAAACTGCAGTACTATTCGAAACTATAGAATCAACAAGATTAACCAGAGGATCTGAGTATGTTTGCCTTTTACTTTTCATACCCCTCTTCTCGTTAATAGTTCGAGAAATTATCAAGATACAGACTAAGAAGCTTGATGAGACTGACAAGTTCATCGATAAGGCTGCTATTGTCTCGATCACAGACAGCAAAGGCAGAATAACCTATGTGAATGAAAAATTCGAAAAGGTCTCCGGTTGGAAACTAGAGGAGGCTGTTGGCAAGGATCACTCAATTGTTAACTCAGGAACCCAACCTGATGGATATTGGGGTAAAATGTACGAGACTGTTTTAAAAGGTGAGATCTGGAATGACGTAGTAACAAATAAAGCTAAAGATGGCAGCTTATATCATGTTGACACGTACATCAGAGCAAGATTTGACTCTAACGGCAAACTAGAGGGCTTCTCATCCATCAGACAGGATGTTACCGAGATCATAGAGAAGACCAAAGAGCTTGAGAGAAAAAACACATACCTAGAGCATGCAGCCAAGATACTAAGACATGATATGCACTCGGGTATCAACACCTATATGCCAAGAGGTGTTAACTCATTAGAGAGAAGATTATCCTATGATGATATAACTAATCTTAAAATAGAGGCTCCTCTTAAAATGATCAAGGAGGGACTTAAACACTCGCAGAAAGTTTATAAAGGTGTTTATGAATTTACTAATCTGGTTAAAAAGGATGTTGTATTAAATAAAGAGGCATGCGGAATCAAGTACATTCTCGCTGACTATCTTTCTTCGACAGCTTATGTGAGCCAGGTGATCTTAGACGATAACCTACCTAACATTGAGGTCAACGAGCCCCTTTTCTGTACAGCAGTTGACAATCTAATCCGTAATGGATTGAAATACAACGATTCCGATTCTAAATTTGTTAAGATCTATTTCGAGGATGACACAATCTGCATCCAAGACAACGGAAGAGGAATCACTCAAGAAGACTTTGAACATTTATCCAAGCCCTACGTTAGAAAAGAGGGACAAAAAGAAAGCGGCAGCGGTCTTGGATTGAATATATGCGTTGCGATATTAAAAGAGCATGGTTTTGACATAACATGTGAAAAAAATGAGATCGGAACCAAAATGAAAATAAAAGTTAAATGAAAAATCTATTTCTTCTAATCCTGATCGTACTGTTGCCTATTCTTGGATATGGCCAATACCCAATTAAAACTATTTTTAAGGGTGACTCAGTTATCATTCTAACAATTCAGCAATCTGAAAAGATTAATGAAATGTTGGAAAAGAGTTCAAAATCTATTAAAGAGGCATCCAAAAGAAATAAAGGATATGACGAGGAAATTGAAAAATTAAATAGAACCTTATCTAATCAAAATGCTTATATTGACAGTTTATCGAATCTTTTATTAGAAAGATGGACTTGTAATGAAGACATTTACGATAGTATATGGACTTGGGCTTTAGGTCCGTCAATCATCTACACATTATATCCCGATGACAGCACAGTATATGTGATGGACTTATCTCATTACTATATGACAACTAATGATTTCGGAATAATACTGGCCAGAATGTCGGATAAAGAGTACATGAAATACCAAACATTCATTTCAAGATATGGATTAAGTGAGGAAGCGTTTTGGAGATTTAGAAATGAAATGAAAATTAGAAATGTGAGAGATACCGACATGAAACAAGAAAAAGTTTGGAAAAGTAAAATGACAATTAAAAAACTGGAAGAGAAATGAAAAAGTATTTAATATCCATATTATTTTTAGTTAGTTTCCAGTCTTATTCACAAGACACAACTGACTTTTCAATTAACCCTAAATGGGTTAATCCTGAGATTAATGAAATAAAAAAAGATTCAATACTTGTTAATGAAAAAGTACTTGAATCAAAATCAATTATTGGAGACATTATTGAAAAAATAACACCAAGTTGGGTGGCTCCTGAAAAAATATTTGAAACACCAAAAGAAGAATTAAGTCAAAGTGAAGTTAAATTATTGGAAGCGGATGTTAAGTTTATGACGGAACTTCCACAGAGTTATGATAACCTACCCAAAGAAGATTTACAAAAGGTTATAGTTCAGATTGATAATAAAATCATACAGCTAAGACAAGAGATTGACAATTTAATTAAGGCTAGAGCTAATGAAGAAGTTATCAAATCAAAAAAAGGAACATTAACTGTTTTAGAAAAGGAAAAGAGCATTGTTAATCTAACATTAGATGGCGGCGAACTTAAAGATGAAAATGGAAACTTAGTTAGCCAAAATGATGTGTTAAAGATTGAACAGGACAAGTTAAAAAGATATCTGTACATTGCTTTAAGTGGTATTGCTTTATTAGGTTTAGCTGTTGCAGTTATTATACAGAGAAGAAGAATACAGGTTCAGGATGTTGAGATTGAAGCTCAACTTGATGAGATTAACAAGAAGAATAGCTATCTGGAACACGCAGCCAGAATTATTCGGCACGACATGCACTCCGGTATTAACACATACATGCCAAGAGGTATTAGCTCATTAGAGAAGAGGTTAACGATTGAAGATATACAGAGATTAAAGATTGAAGGATCTCTAAAGATGGTTAAAGAGGGTCTAAATCACACCCAAAGGGTTTATAAAAGCGTTTATGAATTTACCAATTTAGTTAAACAAAACGTAGTTCTAAATAAGTCTACAGTCAATGTTAAAGAACTGGTCTCAAAATACATAGCTCCCAATTCATACAGCTCACAAGTGAGCATTTCTGAACTTGGAGAATTGGATGTTAATGAAATCCTATTCTGCAATGCAGTTGAGAATCTAATTAAAAATGGTCTAACTTACAACGATAGTTCAGAGAAGATGGTTAAGATATATCTAGAGGAAGAGAGCATAGTGGTTGAGGATAACGGTAGAGGCTTCTCGCAGAAACAATTTGAAAAGCAACTTAAGAAGTATGCAAGCAAGAAAGAGGCTTCAGAAGACGAGAAAGGACTCGGCCTCAACATTTGCGTTGCAATACTCGAAGAACACGGATTTAAACTTACTTGTGAAAAAATAGACACAGGGACTAAAATGAAAATAAAAATAAAAGAAAAAAATGATTGATTCAATTTTGCTCGTTGACGATGAGGACCTTTTCCACTTAGTGTTTGAGGACAGCTGTTCATTACTGGACATTACTTTATCCTTGAGATCACTAAATTCGGCTGATGAGGCTGCAAAATTATTTGCCGAGTGGCAAAAAGACCCAACCAACAGGCCAGAGTGCGTGTTCGTTGATTTGAACATTATCGGTTCATCCTTTGATGGTATTGAGCTTATTAGAAAGGTCAACTTCGAGTACGGCAACCACGTGGTTATCGGCATCATATCTTCCAGCAACGAACCAGATGAGCAAGCTAAAGCTGTTCAGGCCGGCGCTCAATTCTGGATTATTAAGTCCGATGAGATTGAGCCAAGACTTGAGGACTTCAAAAAGGACTACAACGGTTACAAAAACAGAACTCTACCCTTCAAAGTTTATAAGTAATGGTATTAGATAAAAATACGAAGAAACAGCTAATAGATCTACTCAAAACAAAGAATATTGGTTTAGAGGGAAATATAGTTAAACTCATTGACCCAGATGGAGATGAGGAGTTTGCTGCGTATTTGAAACAGTGTACAGATAAGGATGTTGCTGCCAGAAGGAAGCGTCTGGAGATGACAAAACAAGTCCAAACACAAAATGCTGAGTTAACCAAGCTAAATGAAGCCAACCAGAAAATGATGGAAGAACTCCAGGAGACATTGAAAAATGTGGAGGAGTCAAAACTAACATTTGAAGTTCAAAACAGAGAACTAAATGAATGGAAGCAAGAGAGTTTGAGGCTGACCGAAGAACTACAAACTGAAATGGTTAAATCGGAACAGGCTAGGGTTGCTGCAGAAAATGCTAAGAACGAGGCAGAAAACAATTTGGATTTGATCCAAAAGAAAACTCAATTCGAGTTGATCAACAATATTGTTAGGGTTGCTTTATATGTAATCATCGGGGTAGGAACAATAACTACTGGAATTTATGTTTACTCTATGACAATAGGGATGGATACTGATATTATAGGCTCTACCTGGAGCAATATGTTCGGTATCCTATTAACAAACAGTTTCAGTATAGTTGGAACTATTCTAGGGGTTAAGTATGGGACATCTCCTAGCAAAGAAGAAAAATAAATTAAAAAAATGAGCAGATTAAAAAAGATCTTATTTCAAGAAACACCTTACGTAAAGGTAGAAGACAAAAACCGTTTCTACTACATGCTACAGCAGATGCAGTCGAACAGATGGAAAATCACAGGAATAGTATTGTTCTTGTTCTTCTTCATCATCTTCGGTATCAATATGGCAGTTATGTTTCAATTGGAAATAGCGGAGAACTGGAAGGAAATGCTTCTGATCTTATTTGGTGCCTTTGTAGGTAACCTAAACAAAGTGGTTGACTACTGGTTTAACTCGGAAGACAGAGACAAAATGTTGATCCAGAAAGTAGACGAGGAAGATGGCAGCAGCTTATCAAACGTTTCAGAATTCCCAACAACTCCAAGACCTCCTCAGGAGCCAATCGTAATTATAAAAAAGGAAGAGGTTGTTTCTGAGCCGGTAGTAGAAGAAGCACCAGCTTTCTATAACGAACCCTCAGTAGAGGCATACGAAGAGCCAGTTGCTGATGTGTATAACGAACCAATGGACGAGGGTTACACAGATGAGTACAACGAGGGCACCGAGGAAGAAAAAGCTTAATCACTATGAAACTTAGCATTCCAATTACATTAGCGATACTAGCAATTTCTTTGAATGCTGGCTCACAGATAGTGATATCTGGGGCCAATGGGAAATTAGGTGATAAAGTAAACTCTGCTATTTCTCTAGTCGAGAAAACAGATAGTGCCATGTATAACGTGCTTCTGGATAACTGTAACAAGATAGATTTCTGGGATTCAGATTCCATAGCGTCTTTCTCAAACGGTGCTATCCTTATACCAGTGAAAGAACTCGAACAAGGATCCATAGAGGATCTTTCCGCAATTCTAATCAAAGAATCAATGCGCCTCTTCTTTCTAAATTCAATGGTTGATATGGACGATAATCTAGAGGATGTGGTTTGCTACACCTACGAATTAGACTTCCGAAGGAAGTTAAAAGAATCCCAATATTTGGACAACAAAAAACCCTGAGTAATCTCAGGGTTTTTATTTTTATTTTGTATATTTTAGCTTAAAAGCAAATCGTCTTTTCCGCCTTTCTTCTTATCCCCCTTAGCTTTCATTTTAGGAGCTGCTTTCTCACCTGTGCTTTTCTTATCCTTCTTCTTGTAGTAGCTCTTCTTCTTTTTAGGCTTTTCTTCTTTCACTTCAACGTTAGTTGTTTCTGTGGTGCCTG
>Ga0315909_10006185_pt1 | contig 13577 bp, 14 predicted proteins | sample LakEriMetagenome_11_FD_203527 | JGI IMG/M metagenome (GOLD analysis project Ga0315909, IMG submission 203527) | Freshwater fungal communities from buoy surface, Lake Erie, Ohio, United States - Buoy 2 MA125 | ecosystem: Environmental > Aquatic > Freshwater > Lake | place: USA: Lake Erie, Ohio...
CACTTGACTCCGCATTGACGTGTAGGGCTCTAACCCTGGGGAACGGTGCTCACGTCACAGGCTGCTTCGACTTCATTCCACCGATGACGAAGAGGACCGCCACGGCGACGAAGGGCGCCATGAGCACGACGAAGACGAGCACCACCGACCACTGGCCGACCAGGAGCAGGCTCACCGACTGGAGGATCACAAACCCCGCGATCAGCGCCACCATGAGCCATCCCGCGCGAGCGGGCATCGCGCGACCAAGCGCCATGAAGGGGATCAGCGCCCCGATGATCACGAGAAGATTGATCGGGCCGTGCGTGTCCTCGAACTCCCAGATGGGCCCCGCCAGCGGGATCGCGGCAAGCGAAACCAGGAGCACCAGGGCGACAACGACCGTGAGGATTCCACACGCCAATTGTGGCCGCACGAGCGCGAGGATCGAGAGGAGCAGGGGAAGGGCAAGCCACGCGACCACCATGAGCGCGCCTTGCACACCACCGGGGTCGCTGAGAATCTCGCCGCCGACAAAGAGGACAAGCGCGCCACCGAAGATTGCCCCCAGGAGCACTCCCAGCATGACGAAGACCTGGGCACCCTGGGGGACGTCATCATCGACAAAGGGATTCACGCGTCTACCTCCTTGGTCTCGCGCTCGCTCTTGCTCTTGCCAGGAACACGCAGGGCCTGGGCGATCCGCACGAGATAGACGACTCCCCCGGCGAGCACCAAGAGCACACCGAGCCGGTAGACCCACAGCAGGATGCGCGCACCGGCATTGAGCGGATTCGGTGCGGTGACTTCCGGTCCGACTTCCTGCACGGTCTCGCTGGGCACCGCGAAGATGACGAGCACGAGCACCAGGATCCCCACTCCGACCGTCGCGAGCATCGAGATCCACGCCAAGCGCGGCAGCGCTACGCCGGACAGCAGCCTCACAGCGACGCCGAGGCCTACGGCGACCAGGAGCGCGAGACCTCCCTCGAGTGGGTCGATGAGGCCGACGAAGATCACCGGCAGCGCGATGATTCCGAGAATCAGGCTTACGACGAGTCGGGAGCGCACCGACCCAGTGTCACCCCTGGCGCTCGTAAGTCTCGAACGCCCAGAGGTCATAGTTATCGAGCGTGACCCCGCCGTGACCGGTCACGTCGAGCGCACATGCGATCTGTGCGCGGTGCTCAATCGAATGCAGGCAGGCTTGCGCCAGTATCGTCGATCGAAGCGCTCGACGTGGACCGTCCTCGTCGATGAAATCCACGTACTCGTCTGGACGGGCCGCCTGCTCGAGGAGGAGTGCATTCAACGTCGCGAGATGCTCCGCGAGCGCACGCAGATCCTCGGCACCAGCCGGAATCTCGAGATCCGTCCAGGGCGAGCCGGCGAGGCAGTAGGCGTACCACTCCGCTCCACCCACGATGTGCATGGCGAGGTGACCCACGGTCCATGCATCGGGCGCATATCGCGCCTCAAGCGCTTCAGGCGGAAGGGCCTCAAGATCTTCGAAGAGGCGTGCATCAGCCCAGGCCATGTGACGTAGCGAGCGAGTGAGGTCGATCACCCGCGCATGCTCGCACACGCACCGCCCGCGCCAGCGCTTAGTCTGGAGGAGTGATTCGTCGGCTCAGCATCATGCTCGTCGCCCTGGGGGCACTATTCCTAGCGCCGATGGGTGCAATCGCCGACGAGCGAGCACCATCGTCACAGCGGTGGACAGTCAGCCTGGACGTGGCCACGACGGGCATGGCCGAGGTGCGTCAGCCCTTCCGCATCGACGTGACCCCCATACCCAAGGCCGAGGGTGTCGTCTTTGCACTCCAGGTGAAATCCCGAGAGGGGTACCTCAACCAGCAGCGACTGACGCTCGACTCCCGTGGACGGGCCTCCGGTCTCGTGGTGAGCAAGAGAGCCGCCGTACGCACCTACCGTGCTGTCCTGCTCTCGGCTCGCGGGCGCGTGCTGGCATCGTCGCCACCCGTCACGGTCAATTGGGCCCCTCTGGAGCATTCCGTGAGCCTCACCTGCACGCGCAGTAGCGCGCCCATCGGTGTCGACGTGCCCTGCACTGTCACGGTGTCTCCGCCCGTGAAGCTCGATCGCATGATCGCCTCCCTTCAGGGCATGGGGCAGACCGACTGGGTCCCCATCGAGGCGCTCAAGGTGACGCCCAGCGGTGTGATCACGACGGACGTCAAGGGCCTTGCCGAAGGAGTCACCACCTACCGCGCGCTACTCCTGCGGGATGCCAAGGTGCTTGCCGAGTCCGCCATCATCTCGATCGCCTACTCTGCGCCATGACCTTTTCCATCGTCGCGCGCAGCGCCGAGGGCGATCGGTGGGGCGTCGCGGTCGCGAGCAAGTTCCTCGCTGCTGGTGCGGTCGTGCCCGGCGTACTTGCCCCCCTCGGAGCCATCGCCACACAGTCCTTCGCCAACCTGCGCTATCTCCCCGACGGCTTCGCCCTGCTCGCCGAAGGGCGCAGCGCCCAAGAGGCCCTAGACGCCCTGATCGCCGCGGATGACGGCCGCGACCAGCGCCAGGCCGGCATCGTCGACGGCCAGGGAGGCGCGGCCACCTTCACGGGAGCCGACTGCATGTCCTGGGCCGGTGGTGTCACGGGGCCCGGCTACGCAATTCAAGGCAACATCCTCACCGGGCCCGAGGTGGTCGCCGCGATGGAGGCGGCCTTCATCGCGAGCGACACGGCGGAGCCGCTCGCCCATCGCCTCCACGCGGCCTTGCTTGCCGGGGATCGCGCCGGTGGCGACTCGCGCGGTCGGCAGAGCGCCGCCATCCTCGTCGGCGGAGTCGGTGCGGGATACGGCGGTGGCAGCGATATCGCGGTCGACCTGCGCGTGGACGACCACCACGATCCGGTCGTCGAGCTCGGGAGGCTCCTCGGCATCCATCACCTGCTCTTCGGCAAGCCCGCCGAGTCGTGGCCACTCGAAGCGGAGACCGCCGAACGGCTACGCCGTGCCCTCGACGCGCTCGGCTACGACGATCCGGACCTGGAGCGGGCGCTCGAGCGTGCCGCAGGCGTGGAGAACCTTGAGGAGCGGCTCGTGCCCGGGGCGGTGGATCCGGTCGTACTCGCCTACCTCGAAGACCGCGCCGCGGCCCGACACTCCGCCAACTAGGGCGCCGACAGGAAGTCGACGATCAAGCGGCTCGTGCCCTCCGGCTCGTCGTGGAGCACCCAGTGGGTCGCATCGTCGAAGAACTCCACGCGCACGTCATCGCACAGTGCTGCGCTCGGCTCCACCATGGTGTCGCTCAGCGCCACATCGCGTCGGCCCCAGATGATGAGCGTGGGGACATGCACGCGCTTGTCAGCCAGGCGCTCCGGGCGCCGGCGCACAGAGGCTCGGTACCAATTCATCATTCCCGTGCCCGCGCCCGGATAGCTCCAGGCGTCCTCGAGCTGCTCGAGGTAACGGGCGTCGAAGGATCCGGGATTGCCCGTCTGGGCGATCATGCGCGCGAACCGGCCCCGGGTGCGCTTGCCGAAGGCCAGGCGCTCCGGCAGCCAGGGCGCCTGGATGGCGAAGATGTACCAGCTCTTGCGCAATTGCTTGCGATTGCCCTTCACTTCGCGCGCGAAGACGCTGGGATGGGGCACATTGGCAACGACGAGGCGCTCCACGAGATCGGGGCGGGTCAGGGCGAGCCACCAGGCGACCGCCGCTCCCCAGTCGTGGCCCACGACGAAGGCACGGTCGCGACCGAGGGCGGTAACCAACCCCGCCGCATCGGCACTGATCTCCTCGATCCGATAGGCATCGATCCCCTTGGGCTTCTCGCTCGTGCCGTATCCGCGCTGATCCGGCGCCACGACGCGGAAGCCCGCACGCGCCAGAGCCACCACCGGGCCCGCCATGCCGCGCCAGAACTCCGGGAAGCCGTGCAGGGCGATGACCAAGGGTCCGTCCTGCGGCCCCGCGAGAGCGCAGTGGAGCCGGACTCCGTTGGTGACGATGTCGCGGTGCTCGATATCGACGCCGTCGATCGTCTCGATGAGGGTCACGTCGTGAGACTAGCCGCCAATCGCGGGAGGTGGCGTCCCTGGCATCCTGGGGTCCGTGTCGGGCTTCGGATTCACGGTGGGTGCGCGTAGCGGCGCCGCCCGCACCGGTGTCATCACTACCCCGCACGGCGAGATCCGCACTCCCGCCTTCATCCCCGTGGGCACCAAGGCCACGGTCAAGGCTTTGCTGCCGGAGACCGTGCGCGAACTGGGCGCCCAGGCGGTGCTCGCAAACGCCTACCACCTCTACCTGCAACCAGGGCCCGCGATCATCGAGGAGGCCGGGGGTCTCGCAGCCTTCATGCACTGGGACGGGCCGACCTTCACCGACAGCGGGGGCTTCCAGGTGCTCTCCCTCGGGGCCGGATTCAAGAAGGTCCTCGCCATGGACTCCGGTCACCGCGACGACGACGTCATTGCCGAGGGCAAGGAGCGTCTCGCCCGCGTCGACGACGACGGAGTGACCTTCCGCTCCCACCTCGACGGCTCCGAGCACCGCTTCACCCCCGAGGTGTCGATGCAGGTGCAGGCATCCATCGGTGCCGACATCGCCTTCGCGTTCGACGAGCTCACCACGCTCAACAACACCCGTGACTACCAGGTGATGTCGCTGGAGCGCACGCGCCTGTGGGCCGAGCGATGCATCGTCGAGCACGATCGTCTGCGCTCCAGTGACCGCCCCTACCAGGCTCTGTACGGCGTGATTCAGGGAGCGCAATACGAGGACCTACGGCGCACCGCGGCCCGCGATCTCGGCGGCATGCCGTTCGACGGCTATGGCATCGGCGGCGCGATCGAGAAGCGCAATCTCACCGAGATCGTCACGTGGGTCACCAGCGAACTACCGGAGGGCAAGCCGCGGCACCTGCTCGGCATTGGCGAGCCCGGCGACCTCTTCGCCGGTGTGGCCTCCGGAGCCGACACCTTCGACTGCGTCTCCCCCTCGCGCGAGGCACGCAATTCGGCCGTATACACACCCGACGGGCGCTTCAACCTGCTCACCAGCGCCAGCCGGCGAGCCTTCGAGCCGATCGATGCCGACTGCGATTGCTACACCTGCACGCACTACACGCGGGCCTACCTCCACCACGCCTTCAAGGCCAAGGAGATGATCGCCTCGACCCTCGCAACCATTCACAACGTGCGCTTCACGGTGCGCCTTGTCGATCGGATGCGCGAGGCCATCGAGCTCAGTGACTTCGATGCGATGCGGGAGGACTTCCTCGGCCGCTACTACGCCGGCACCGCATCGGCGTAGGTCGGCTCCCGACGCTTGACCCAGCCGATGACGGCGTAGGACACCGGCAGCAGGACGACCTCAACGAGCGTCTTGTAGGCAAAGCCAAAAGCCACGTAGACGAGGAACTCCGCGCCGGTAATGACGCCGTAGAAGGCAATGGTGCAGAAGACGATGGTGTCAGCGAATTCGCCGATGATCGTCGACCCGAGGAGGCGCAGCCACAGCGCCTTCTCCTGCGTGCGCTCCTTGATCTTGACAAGCACCCACGCATTGAGAAGCTGCCCCACGAGGTAGCCGGCGACGCTGGCAAGGACGATCCGCGGGACGAATCCGAGCACCGACTCGAAGGCCTCCTGGTTGCCCCAGGCTTCGGCGGGGGGCGAGATCTGCACGAGCCAGAAGGTGAGGGCAGCAAGGATCGACATGGCGAAGCCGATGAAGATCGCCTTGCGCGCGGCCTTGAAGCCGTAGACCTCGCTGAGGATGTCGCCCACGATGTAGACGAGGGGGAAGAGAAACACGCCGCCGTCGGTGATGATCGGGCCGAACTCGATGAGCTTGACCGCACCAATGTTGGAGATGAGGAGAAGGCCGACGAAGACACCGACGATCACCGGGTAGAGACTCCGGCTCGTCGTGGCGAAGTGTGCGGGGTGTGGGCTGCTCATCGCAGCGTCATTCAATCAGGAGTGTCACTCGCCCGAGAATCGAGGATCACGCCGCTCCCGGAATGCCGCGATTCCCTCCGCATAGTCCGCGCTCGTCCATGCCGCGCGACGCAGTGAGGTGAGGCGCTCGAAGGTGCCGCTCTCCAGGGGCCGTGCATCCGTGAGGGCATTCATCTCCGCCTTGATCGCTTCCACTGACAAGGGCGCCAGGGAGGCGATGCGCTCGGCCAGGGATCGCCAGGCGACCTCGAGTGACGCGCTGTCTTCCGCGAGGCGATTGACCGTCCCCGCCAAGTGCGGGGAATCCGCGAGGAGTGGCTGCGCCGTGAAGAACATCTCCTTCGCGACGTTGAATGGCACCGCACCGAGGAACTGCGCGACGCCGTCTGTGTGATACGGAACACCAAGCTTGGCCGGTGTGATGGCGAAGGTCGCATCGCGCGTCGCGACGATGAGATCGCAGGTGAAGGCGAGATTGCACGCCGCACCCCAGGCGCCTCCCTCAATCGCGGCGATGATGGGGAAGGGCGCCGCACGGACCACGCGCACGAGGTGCTCAACCGGCGAGGTCCACGCGAGGGGATCCCGGCCGTCGGTCGGCAGGTCATTGATGTCGTGTCCGGCGGACCATGTGCTCACGCCCGGCTCTGCCCGCAGGACCAGGACCCGGCTCTGCGCTGTCTCCACCGCCGCAGCGATCTCATCGGCCATGGCATGACCGAGCGCATTACGACGTTCGGGATGGGTCATGGTGACGATGCGGATCACGCCGTCGTCTACGACGGAGATAAGGGCCACGCCGTCAGCCTAAGCCAGCGCTCAGCCGAGGTCGAAGTCCGCGCAGCGAGGGGAATTGGCGAAGGCCTCGCGCACATCGCCGTCCGCGGATCCCGCGAGCTCGCCGAGCGAGTCCTTCACAAGGACCCCTGCGTCGTAGGTGGCCTTGGCCGCCGCAGCAGCACGGACCCACTCGATGCCCGCAGACACGGGGTCGCCCGCGGCTTGAGCCGCGTCGACATGGCCGAGCGCCTCATCCTTGGCGGTGCCCAGGATCTCGATGCGTTCCTGAAGCAGCGGAACGACCGACACCGCCTCGATGTAGTCGACCGGGATGGCGCCTAGCGCAGTGCCCAGCTGGTTTGCCGCGGCATCCACGCCATCCAACTGCCCCGGGATCTGCTGCTGGAATTGCTCGCCGATCGAAGCAGGATCCTCAGGGTTGTACTCCAGAGAACCGGCGACGTCGACGATGCTGGCGATGAAGGCATCACGAGCGACGCACACCTCACCCGCCCAGATGACGATCTCAGGAGTGGGGGTCGGCGTAGGGGTAGCCGGGGTGGTCGACGTCGCGCCAGGCGCGGGGGCAAGCGAGCTCACCGAAGCTGCGGGCTCACTCTCTGCCCGGGTGGCCCAGATACCGGCCGCGACCAGAAGCGCGACGAGAGCGACTGCCCCGACGGCCACGACCCACTTCGGCATGGTGGACATGGTCCTCGCCTCGCGGCCCGGTGTCTACCGAGGTTGCCCCGTGAGGCGCCCTCCGAGCCGCTAGGTTCGGCCCATGTCGACGCCGGCCCCAAGCCCCGCGCTCACCCCCGAGCAGCGCCGCTCCTTCCGGGCATCACTGATGTGGGTGGCCTTCATCGTCGTCGTCATCGTGGCTCTCCAACTCCCCCTGCCCGACGTCGTCACCATCGGCCCGACGTGGCTCGTCCCCTTCATCGAGCTAGCCGGCATCCCGATCGTGGCCGCCCTCTACTTCATCGCGGGCGAGAACAGGCGCATCGTCCGGGCGACGATGACGGCCTTCCTCGTCTTCCTGGTCCTCGCCAGTGTGATGAACGCAGTCTTGCTGCTCATCAACCTGGTCAACGGCTTCACCGAGTCCGGCGCAGCCCTGCTCTTTGCCGGGTTCGCGGTGCTCATCGTCAATGTGCTCAGTTTTGGGATCGTCTACTGGTGGATCGACGCGGGCGGCCCCGTCGCGCGCATGGAGGGTCTCGCAGCGCCCAAGGACTTCCTTTTCCCACAGCAGGGAATGGACGGGATGGAGTCGTGGCAGCCGGCGCTGCTGGACTACCTCTTCACCGCCTACACCAACATCATCGCCTTCAGCCCGACGGACACGATGCCTCTCTCGCACCGGGTCAAGGTGCTCTTCGTCATCCAGTCGTCGACGGCGGTCGTCACCATCGTGGTGACATTGAGTCGCGCCATCAATCTCATCCCCGGCGGGACGCCTAGCTCCTAGCCGGGAAGGCGCCATTCGTCAGCCCACGTATCCGCGCCGAGTGCGACATCGGCGCCGATTGACCCGAGCAGCGGTGTGAACTTGAATCCGTGACCCGAGCACGGGGACATGATCACCACGGGGCCCCGTCGGTCGAGGATGAAGTGACTGTCGTCCGTCATGGTGAAAAGGCATGATGCGACGGAGGCGACGTCGGTGTCCGCACCTGGCAGCCAACGCCGGGCATAGTCGGCCGCGGCCTCGATCGCCGAGTCCGGCACGTCGAGGGTGCGCGCCTGCAGGTCATCAACGACATCCATGGTGTCGAGGCCGACCTTGACACCTTCGCCCGGCGACTCCAGACCATAGGCGCCGTAAGCGAAGGTGTGGTTGGTGGCATCAGAACCCTCGTGATGCACGTACGACGGGAAGGCGAAGCCCGGGCGAATACCGAAGTGGACCGGGGCCTGCGCGGTGACCTGAAGGCGGGGAAGCCTGATGCCGAAGTCTGCGAGCCCAGCGAGCCCAGGGAGCCACCCGCCGGCGGAGACCACCGCCGCGCGCGCCGTGACGGCACCCGTCGCCGTGACGACCCTCACTCCCCCTTCCACCTGCTCCACTGCCAGAGCCGGGTCCTCGAAGCGCAGGTCCGCGCCCGCTGCTTCCGCGAGGCTCAGGAGCGTCTCGATCGTGCGATCGGCGAAGATCCGACCACCGTCCGGTGAGTAGATGACACTGTCGTCGAAGTCCATGCCGGGCCATCGCTCTCGGCCTTCGGCGGGACTCAGTCGATCGAAGGCCCAACCGCCCGCACGCAGGGTCGCCTCGATCTCGTCGATCGCTCCGGCGAAGCCATGGTCCAGTTGCCCTGTCTGCTCCAGGAGTGTCTCGCCCGACTCTTCCTCGAGGGCGCGCCACATCGGGATCGCCGCGGCCGCCAAACGTGAGTAGAGCGGCTCGCGATAGGCGACGCGGAAGATGCGTGTCGAGCCATGCGAGGAGCCCCACGCGTGTCCGCGGGGAAACCTCTCAAGAACCACGACCTCGTGCCCCCGCCGGGCAAGGTGCCAGGCCGTGGAGGAACCGGCGGCCCCTGCTCCGATGACGATGACGTCGGCGTCCATACGCAAAGCCTAGGACGTCGCCCGCGCCGTGATGGCTGCATGAGCAGCCATGGGGTTGCGCATGATCTCCCTGAAGTGCTCGGCGTCCCCCTCGACGTCCCCGCTGGCCAGCCGGCCCGATGCGATCGCCGCAGTGAAGGCAGCGTAATCACTGGAAACCTGATCGGCGTAGAGCAGGGCAAAGCTGCGAATAGCCTCGTCGAAGACCGCGGATTGGCCGAGATAGGCGGAGATAGCGATCGCGTCGCCGGTTCGCGCGTGGGCACGTGCGAGCACATGACCACACAGTTCGGCGTACGACGACATGCTCGCCGGGACGAACCCGGACGGGTCCGGCGACCACTTCATGTCACGCAACTGTCGGACGTAGTACTCCCGGCCCAACTTGCCCGTCACCCAGCCGAGGAAGGAGTCGCTGGCCGCCTGCATGAGCCGCTGTCCTTCGACGACGCGCTCACCCATCTGTGTGTACGTGGATGGAACGCTGTAGGGCTCCAACACAGAGTGCTGCGCCTGCTTCAACTGAAGGGTGAGGACGTCGTCAGAATCGCGGCCCTGCAGCAGGAGCACCCAGGCGAGCAGACCCACACTGCCCACGCCGACCACCTTGTGACCCAGATCGATGACCTCGTAGCGCTCGAACAGGGCACGACGATCCGGCGCCAGGCTCTCGAGATAGCCCGCCAGGGAGCTGGTGATGAGGGTCCGCGCCATGGTGTCTTCGGGCACCCGCACGATCAGTGGTGGCTCATCGACGAATTCACGGCGGCCGTCCACGACGGTGGTGAGCTTGCGCACAGCGGTCCATGCGGTGCGGGCCTGGGCCTTGGCGACGGAGCGCCGCACGGCCTTCTCCCCGGTCTTGCCGCCCGTGCGCTGACCCCAGGACTCCATCACGGAGGCGTCGACGCGGTCGTACCAGATGTCGATCTCCTTCATGGCGGCGTACTCCGCCATGGAGAGTCGGTATTGACGTGCACTAGCCAGCGCCGCGTCAGCAATCACGTCGTCGGCAAACCCGTTGTCGCGGGCCGCGAGCACGAAGGACGCGGCCAGCCGCTTGACATCCCACTCGAAGGGACCGGGATTGGTCTCATCGAAGTCGTTGACATCGAAGACGGGCACGCGATCCGGTGCGGCGAAGAGCCCGAAGTTCGACAGGTGGGCGTCGCCGCAGAGTTGGACCTGAAGTCCGCTCGACGGCTGTGCACCGAGGTCACTCGCCATGATGATCGCAGTCCCGCGATAGAAGGTGAAGGCACTCGCGCCCATGCGCTCGTGGCGCAGGGGTAGCAGGGCCGGCACGCGCGACTTCTCCTGCTCCTCGAGGAGGGAGATGGGGTCGGGTCGGTCCGATGCTGGCTGCCAGTCCCCCTGCGCCTTGCGCGGGAGCGCCTCGCGTGCGGCCTTGCCTCGTGCCCTGCGCTCGTCGGGCGTGAAATAGGTGCCGAAGGCGTATGGCGTCATGGGTGCCGGATCTGAGGTCATGCCCGGAGGTTACGCGCCACCCCCGAGAGGGCTCACCGCCTGCTCGGGCTTCGGCTCGCGAGCCCCAAGGCCGCGGTGCGCTGATCGTCGAGGGGAGTGATGAGCCTGCGCAGCGTGCCGCGCCACCCGGTCGCCTTGCGAATGGCGCGATCGACCTGGTCGGCGGCACGCCATGCTTCGGCGGCCACGGCGGCCTCGACCGGGCCCGGGCCGTAGAGGGCAGGTCCCGCGAGCCGCGCCAGGGTGACCACGTGCCACTGCACGTCATCGGGGAGGTCGGCGGGATAGTCGGCGTCGGGCGCAGGTGCGTAGGACAGGGGCAGCGGCAGCCATGACTCCGCGAGGAGCAATCGCGTCCAGCGCCAGGCGCCAGCGACATCAGCGCGGGTGTCAGAGCCATCACGCAGCCGCCGACGGATGCCGCGTCGGCGCAGGGCGACGTAGACGATCCAGACGATTGCCAGGACGAGGACGACCACAGACACGACGAGGGCCCACGGGATCGACGCACTCTCCTCGGCCTCGGTGCTTCCTCCCGCAGCATCGCCGCCCGACTCTCCGCCCGAGGAACTGCCCGACGGCGAGGGTGCCGGCTCCGGCTGGGGTTGCTGGGGCACCTCCTCGGGCGTGAGCGGTCGCACTACTGCGGGGCGACCCGCGGCCACGTCCTGCGGACTGGGCTGGAAGGCGACCCAGCCGAGGCCGGCGAGTCGGGCCTCGGGCCAGATGCTCACCTCGGAGGCAAGCACGGTGCGCACGCCCTCCTCAGAATCCTCGGTGGCGGGCGGGAATCCGATGGCCAGGCGCGTCGGCACGCCCCACGACCGCCCGACGAGCGCCCAGATCGCGGCGTACTGCTCCTGGAATCCCACGCCTTCGGCGAGCACCTGATTGAGCCCCGCGTAGGAGCGATCCGGCGGTCCCGCGGCGAGCGCCTGGGGCGGTGCGGCGGCGTAACGGGGGTCGCGCAATTTCTCGCTGAGCAGGGTGAGGCGCTGCCATGTGCCGTCGGCCTCCTCGGCCACGAGCTCGGCGAGCGCGGCCATGGTGCCCGTGAGCGGACCGGGGATAGCTACTGACGGATCGAGTTCGGTGCTGAGCCCGGGCTCTGCCGCGCGCACGGCCTCGCGATCGGCGACCGCGAGGGAGTAGCGGATGTCGAAGGTGTAGTCGATGGGCGACGACACCGACGCGACGATCCCCGTCGCGGGATCGGCTCGCGTGGCGACGGGCGACAGGACCTGGTCGACACGTTGCGGCACCGGCACCCACTGGCCCGGTAGCCCGACACCGACGGTCACGCGCGTGCTCGCGGAGTAGGTCTCCTCGGGGGCACCGGTCTCCTCGGGCGGGATGTCGTCGCCGGGCACGCCGTAGGTCGGCAGGGAGATCCAAGCGATGCCGTTGTACGTCGCGAAGCTCGCCCAGATCGGCCGGTTGAGCGGTGAGTCGGGGCTGGTCGACGCGGTGAAGAGCACTCGGCCTGCCTCGGCCGGGTCGAGTTGCCACCGCGCCGCGATGAGGAAGGGATCGGGGACACCGCCGTCGGTGCGCGACTCGGGAGTGGTCGATCCGAAGAGATCGAGGGTGCGGGGCACCTGGTGCGGCAGGGAGACGGACACGGCGTAGGTCGCGAGCGCGGCCACCGTGATGGTGAGCACGGTGAGCACTTCAGCCCACCGCGCAGGGCGCACGGCACCGTCGCCGTTCCAGGGGCCGAGGAGGATGAGCAAAAGCGCAAGGGCCAGACCGGTGAAGGCGGTGAGTACGCCGGCCTCGATCGAACCCGTCATGCCCGCGGCCAGGGCACCGGAGAGCAGACCCAACGCGGGCAGTGCCGCCGATGCCGGGCGCGGTCCGAGCACGAGCACCTGACCGAGCCACGTGCCGATGAGGATCGAACCGCTCAGCATCAGGCTCACGAGCACGGACTGAGGGGCGTAGCCACCTGGCCCGATGAGGACTCCGATGATGACGCCGACGATCGCAACGCCGAGACCTGCCCAGCGCCCGAGTGCGATCGATGCGGCCATGACGGCAATGACAAGCGGTGCGTAGACAAAGCCGGTGAGACTGCCCTCGACGATGAGCGGCATCGCGAGCGCCACGAGGAGCGCGGGCAGTGCCGCGACGACTCCGAGACCCCATCGCTGGCCCGCCGGCCGCGCGGGCGCCACCTGATCACGTGGGCGAGCGTGCGCTCGGGTGGCACTCATGGCCGCATCACCGAGATAGCCGGGATGCGGTCCCACCAGCCCAGGACACCCTGGCCCCGCACGACGATGGTGGTCGCCCGGTTGGCCCGCAGCAGGCGCGCGTCGACTCCTGATGCCCCGCGCTCGACGAGCGCGAGCAGGTCGAGCACGGCGGTCGAGCGACCCCCTCCGTGGGAAGCCCGCTCCCCCGAGGTCGTCACCACCTCGACATCGAGGCCCGACGACGACGCGACAGCGGCCAGGGAGGCGATGAAGTCGACGGCCTCCTCGAACTCGTCTGCCGAGGTATAGGCCCGCTCCTCGGCGACGAGCACGAGGGTGATGCGCGGCCGCGTGACATCGACGTACTGCCGCATCATGAGCTTGCCGGTCTTGGCCGAGGAGCGCCAGTGCACGTGACGGAGCTCGTCGCCGATGACGTACTCGCGCAGCGTGGCGAAGGTCGTCGTGCCCATCTCGGCCGATCCGCCGAAGTCGGCCAGCGCCGAGGGCAGCGCAGCGAGCGAGACGGGGCGCACGCGCGGCACGACGAGCAGCGCCACACCCTCGACTTCCCCGACGCGGCGGCGCATGAGGCCCCAGGGGTCGACGCGCTC
>Ga0315909_10006186_pt1 | contig 13577 bp, 19 predicted proteins | sample LakEriMetagenome_11_FD_203527 | JGI IMG/M metagenome (GOLD analysis project Ga0315909, IMG submission 203527) | Freshwater fungal communities from buoy surface, Lake Erie, Ohio, United States - Buoy 2 MA125 | ecosystem: Environmental > Aquatic > Freshwater > Lake | place: USA: Lake Erie, Ohio...
TCCCCGGCTAAAAAAGCTGCTGCCAAGCAAATGGCCAAAAAGGCCGGGCGGCCCTATCCAAATTTAATCGACAATATGCGAGCCGCGAGGAAGAAATGACCTCTAAGACGCCAGCTTGGCAGCGAAAAGCCGGTCAAAACCCCAAGGGCGGCTTGAACGCCAAAGGCCGTGCGTCCTATAATGCTGCAACAGGTGGGAACCTGAAAGCGCCGGTCAAGTCCGGCGACAACCCAAGACGAGCTTCTTTTCTTGCCAGGATGGGCAATATGCCCGGCCCCGAATACAAGGGTGGCGAACCGACCCGGTTGCTGCTGTCCTTAAAAGCGTGGGGCGCGTCATCCAAGGCAGATGCAAAGGCAAAAGCTAAAGCTATCTCCGCAAGGAATAAGGCGAAAAGCAAATGACCTATTTAGAACTCGTCAACTCCATATTGCTCCGGCTGCGCGAGCCAACGGTTTCTACTGTTGCGCTGACCGCGTATTCCCAGCTCATCGGTAAGTTCGTCAATGACGCCAAGCGTCAGATTGAGGATTCCTTTGACTGGAACGCCCTTGGCCAAGAAATTACCATTACTACTGTTTCTGGCACGTACGAATACGCGCTGACCGGCGCTGGCCAGAAATTTCGCGTCACCAGCGAGCCACTAAATACGACTAGCAATGTTGTCATGCAAACGATCTCGGTGGCTGACATGCGTCGTCGTCAAAATTTCACGCCGATCGTTCAGAACATCCCGACGCAATACTGCTTTGAGGGCGTAGACGCCAGCGGCGACGCCAAGGTGCAGCTCTACGGCATCCCAAACGGCGTCTACACATTGAAATTTTTCTTGTGCGTGCCGCAAGCTGACTTGACGGCTGATGGCGATGAGCCGTTAGTGAATTACAAGTTGATCGAGCAAAACGCTTATGCTCGCGCGCTAGTTGAGCGCGGCGAGGATGGCGGCCTGTCGTCGTCGGAAGCCTACAATCTGTACCGCTCGATGCTCTCGGATTACATTGCCTTGGAAGCGACGCGCTTTCCTGAAATGCAGGAGTTCGTCGCAATATGAGCCAGACACTTGAGCGATTTTCGATCTCCGCACCTGGGTTTTACGGATTAAATACCCAGGACTCGCCGCTGGATTTGGCGGCCGGGTTTGCGCTGACCGCTCAAAACTGCATTCTGGACAAGTACGGCCGCATGGGCGCACGCAAGGGTTGGACTAAGGTCAACACCAGCACTGGCAATCTGGGCGCCAACGATGTGGGCGTCATCCATGAGCTGGTGCAGTCCGACGGCAACGTAACGGTCTTATGCGCTGGCAACAATAAGCTCTTTAAATTAAGCGGTACAAGTCTGACTGAGCTCACCTACGGGGGAGGGGGTACGGCCCCAACGATTAGCGCAAGCAACTGGCAGTGCGCGTCGTTAAGCGGTATTACCTACTTTTTCCAGGCAGGCCATGACCCGCTGATATACGACCCAGCAGTCAGCACCACTACGTATCGGCGCGTTAGTGAAAAGACAGGCTACGCCGGCACCGTGCCATTAGGCAATATCGTTTTGTCAGCTTACGGTCGTTTGTGGATTGCCGGCACCAATGCCGACAAAGTGACGTTGACGTTTTCTGACTTGCTCTCCGGCCACGTCTACACCGGTGGTACCTCCGGCACATTAAATGTCAACTCCGTCTGGCCGAACGGCGCGGACGAGATTACTGGACTGGCAGCGCACAACGGCTTTTTGTTCATCTTCGGCAAGCGCCAGATTCTGGTGTACCAGGGGGCTACTGCGCCGTCCACCATGTCGCTATACGACACAGTGATTGGCATTGGCTGCCAATGGCGCGACTCGATACAGAGTACGAACACGGACGTCGTTTTCCTGTCCAACAGTGGTGTGCGGTCCATCATGCGGACGATTCAGGAAAAGTCGGCACCGTTTCGTGACCTAAGCAAAAATGTTCGCAACGACTTAATGCAGTTAGTTGCTGGCGAGACACCTGCAAATATTAAAGCTGTTTACTCGGAAGTTGACGCGTTTTACCTTCTTACGTTTCCCACCGCCAATCAAGTGTATGTTTTCGACACACGATCGGTGATGCCAGACGGCGCGTCTCGCGTAACTACTTGGTCGCAGATAGACCCTACCGCTCTATACGCCCGTCGTAATGGCGATTTGTTGATAGGCAAAACGGGCTACATAGGCAAGTACACAGGCTATTTGGACGACACTTCAACCTACCGTATGGCGTATTACACCAACCATGCGGATTTAGGTGATGTGTCGGTGACATCTATTGTTAAACGCATTTCAATCGTAGTTATTGGTGGGTCAAATCAGACTGTCACTATTAAATGGGGGTATGACTTTTCTGAGAACTATCTTTCGGAGAACGAAGACATACCGACGCAAGGTATTTCTGAATACGGCATTGCAGAGTACGGAGCTAATGGTGTGCCAGTCGCTCAATACGCAGGCGGTATTGTTATCCAAACTTTGACTACTCAAGCAACAGGTTCTGGCAAGGTAGTGCAAACAGGATACGAAGCAGAAGTAAACGGGTATGAGTTGTCTATCCAAAAGATTGAGATTTTGGCCAAGCGTGGCCGTATAAGTTAAGGAGCGGCCATGTCCGACTACACAAAATCGACCGACTTTGCCTCGAAAGACGCGCTGCCCTCTGGCAACGCGGGCAAGATCGTCAAAGGCACTGAGATTGACACCGAGTTCAATAACATCGCCACAGCGATTGCGACTAAGGCAGATTTGGCCAGTCCGTCTTTGACCGGCAGCCCAACAGCGCCTACGCAATCAAGCGGCGACAGCTCGACTAAATTGGCAACAACGGCGTTTGTGGCTGCGGCAATAACGTCGGGTATCGCTGCGGCATACCCAGTCGGTTCTATTTATATCAACGCTACTAACAGCACTAACCCCGCGACGCTTTTGGGGTTTGGTACATGGACGGCGTTCGGCGCTGGCCGCGTGATGGTAGGTTTTAATGCGTCTGATCCACTATTTGATACGGCGGAAGAAACCGGCGGATCGAAAGACGCAGTGGTAGTTACCCACACCCACAGCGCATCTACCAGCATTAGTGATCCAGGACACCGGCATACTGAAATGTATAACAACGGTGGCTCACCAAGGGCTATGGTGTCTAATACAGGTGATGGCAGTTCAACCGCAGGTAATGTTCCGGCAGCCGGCGGCAATACTACTAGTAATGCGTTGTTAACTGAATCTTCTAATACCGGTATCAGCGCATCAACTTCTGTTAGCAGCACCGGTTCCTCCGGCACAAATGCAAACTTGCAGCCGTACATTACTGTGTACATGTGGAAACGCACGGCATGAGCGCCGTACTTGAAAATGTTGGTGGTCAAATTACCCATCATTTTTCTGATGGGTTATACGCCAAAGAAGCTTTCGTGCCAGAGGGCACAGCAATTTTGAAGCACACGCATGACTTTAGCCATTTGTCGATTTTGGCTAAAGGCAAAGTGGCAGTGATGACGGATGAAAAGGTTGATATTGTTGAGGCGCCTGCTTGCATAGAAATAAAAGCAGGCATAACGCACGGCATCAAAGCGATTACTGACTGTGTTTGGTTTTGCATTCACGCAACGGACGAGAAAGATCCGGATAAAGTGGATGAAATTTTGATTAAGGGGTACTGACATGCCAATCGGTGGACTTATCAGCGCTGGCGCAAGTTTGCTAGGCGGCTATCTTCAAGGTGAGGCCGCTAAAGACGCGGCCGAAACGTCTGCAGGCGCGCAACTTCAAGCCGCACGTCTTGCGGCGGAAGAGTCGCGCTTTAGACCTGTTGGTATTACGACACGGTTTGGCACCAGTCAATTTACGATGGACCCAAAAACGGGTCGATTAAGTGCCGCCGGCTACACCATCAGCCCAGAACTTAAGGCGTACCAAGATCGATTGGCCGCTTTGACGGGCGGAGCGCTTACACAAGCGGAACAAGCGCCGCAACTGTACGCGCCGCTAGGCACTGCAGCAACGGGCCTATTTGGCTTGGGCCAGCAATACATGGCGCAGTCGCCTGAGCAAGTCGCGCAGCAGTACATGCAGCGTCAAATAGATTTGCTGGCACCCGGTCGTGAACGTCAATTGGCTGAGTTGCGCAACCAAGTGTTCCAGACTGGTCGTTCCGGCTTGGCAGTTGGCGCAACAAGCGCGCGCCCATCCGGCATGGCAGGTCTTGGTGCTACCAACCCAGAACTTGAGGCGTACTACAACTCGTTGGCGCAGCAAGACGCGATGCTGGCCGCTCAAGCCCAGCAAGAAGGCCAACGTCAATTGGCGTTTGGTACGGGCTTATTTGGTCAAGGCGCTAATTTGCTTGGCCAGATGCAAGCCGGCCAGGTTGGTGCGCTGACACCATTTACTAGCTATCTGGGTGGCGTGAGTTCTTTGGAGAGCCTGGGTCTGCAGCCGCTGGAACTAGGCGCCAATTTGGGTGGCCGCAACGTCAATACGGCAGGCGCCAATGCGCTACTGCAAGGCGGTTTGGGCGCGGCTCAGTCAATGCAGCAAGCAAATGCGTACAGTCCGTGGGGCGCAGCCTTAACTGGTATTGGCAATACTATGCAACAGCAGCAGATGATGAATCGTCTGTTCCCGTCGGCGCCGGCGCCAGTTGAAGAGCGTTCGTTTACCCCCATCGCTCCTCCAGCATTTGCTCCGAATATTTACGGCGGCGGTTCCGGCACTACTGGCGGCGGCTATACCTGGGCATATTAAGGAGTCATCATGGCAAGCGAAATCTTAGGGCTATTCACGACGCCTGACATGTACCGGATGCAGCAGCAAGAAGCGCTGGATAGGCGCGCGCTGCAGTTTGCTCAACTAACGCCGTTCCAGCGCGCGGAGATGAGTCTTTATAAAGGCGGCGCCAACTTGGCCAGCGGCCTTGGTAGTCTGCTAGGTGTCGAAGACCCGCAACTGCGCATGATCAGCCAGCGCCAGCAACTCTCGCAAGGGCTGGATATGACTGACCCAGCGAGTGTTATGAAGATAGCCGAACAAGCAGCTCAACTTGGTGATATGCAGTTTGCCACTACGCTGGCTGATTACGCACGCAAGGCGCAGGTGGATATTGCTACCGCCCAGCAGAAGATGCGGGAGAAAACTGGCGTTGCCGCACCGATCCAAGTAGCGCAAACCAGAGCGCAACTGTTAGACCAAAAAGCACAACTTGAAGGGCTACCAGATTCCCCCGACAAAGCGCGCGCTATGGCGATGATAGACAACACCTTAGCTGCTTTAACAGCTACTTCGCGGCAAGGTCAGATTCCTGACGCGATTGAGATTGCGCGCGAACGCGCGGCGCTAAAAGGATTGACACCCGGTACTGACGCATACAATGTTTTTGTAGATAAGACTATTGAAAGTCTAACTACAAAATCGGCGACTGAGAAGCGATCCGCGTTTGCTCAAGAATTGGTAGATGCCGGCCTTGATCCAGCAACGGACGAGTTTAAAAACCTTATGGTTCGTCATGCTGAAGCGCAGATTGAAGGTAAACGTAAAGGCCAAACTACAGAAGTTAAATTGGCATTGCCCGGCCAAGGTAAGACCGGCGCGGAAGGCGTTCCCGCATTCCGTAATGAGGTTATTCGTACTATTGACCCGTTCCTTAAGACAGTTACATCGGCTGATTCCGCGATACAAAACATCCGCGACTCAATCAAAACGGGCAACTATATTTCGTTTAACGCTGCGCGGGTTCAACTGGCCAAAGCGCTTGGTGACAGCACACTAAGCCGACGTGACATTGAACAGGCTGGCGGCGATCCGTCACTGATTGGCGGTTTCTTCGACACTACCTCTACGTTGTTTACTGGAACGCCGACGATTGATACGCAGAAGAAAATTGAGTCTACTTTAAGAGCTATTCGGAAAGTTGCGAAAGAGAAGGCTAACGCTGAACTGACTACGCAGCGCAAGATTGCGGTGCAGTCTGGTTTTAACGCTGATCAAATGGGCGTAATTTTTGATTTTCCTACGCTTGGTAAGTCTGCTGCTCCTACCGAAGCGCCTCGCACTAACGAGACGATCCCATCAGACGTAGGCGCTCGGGTCGGCGGCGCGCAGCCTCCAGCCAAAGCGCCAGCCGCGCCAAAGAAGGGGCAAAAGCAAACTATCACGCTTAAGAGCGGCAAGGTGCTGACTGTCGAACAGGAATAATCATGGCCTACAAGTACACGATTGATGGCAAGGTCTACCGTAGCGAGACGCCGCTAACAGATGACGAGCTTGAAGAGCTCTCCGGTGGCGGTCGTACCGTACCTTTGATGCCCGAAACGACGCCTGCCGCAACGGGCGATTACCGCACAGAAGCGCTGCGCCGTGGTTTTGCCGGTACGGTGGGCGCATTAAGCGGTTTGGGCCGCACGCTGTCCGACACGCTTACCAACTTAGGTATCAACCCGATCACGTTGGGCGCAACCGTTGCCGGTCAACGCCCTGCGCCTGCGCCTGTCAGTGCGGCGGAATCTTTCCGTGCAGGCCGCGCGGCGACCTACGTCCCATCAATGCGCCTGTTCGGCTCGACCGGCGCGCAGCCGACTACTACTGGCCAGGCTATCGTCGCGCGCGGCCTTGAAGCGATTACGTCGCCGGAGTCCTACCTATTCCCACCGTTGGGCGTTGTATCCCGCATGGGCCCTGCGGCTCAAGTACTCGCGCGGCCGGCCGAGCAGTTTTTGCTGGGCGGCGGCGCGGAAGCTGGCGGTATTGCAGGTGAGGCGGCCGGCGAAAAAGTTGGCGCGCCAACCGCTGGCCGTGTGGCCGGGTCATTATTGGGCGGTCTAGGCACCGCGTACACCGTAGGCTCTACCGGCAAACTCGCCATCGATGTCGGCGGCAAAGGTTGGAATGCCGCCAAGAACATGTGGGATAAGGTGCGCGGCAAGACGCCGGAAGACGAGTTGTTGAAAGAAGTTGACAACCGTATTAGCAACGTCTTGATCGCTGCCATGTCGGCGCGGCCCGACATGATGTCTAAAGTCGAAGAGGCCGTCCGGGCACAGCAGAGCGTGTCGCTGAAAGCGCCTGGTGCGCCTAACGTGCAGTTGCCGACGTCAGCGCTGATCGCCGACAACCCGGTTATCGTTAGCTTCATTCAGAATCTGTCGTCGCGCGATCCTGAATTCCGCGCTAAGTACGGTTTGCAGTTCGAGCAGGCTGTTAACGATCTGCGCAAGAACCAAGTGCGTTTGTTCGGGGACCCAACCAAGATTTCCGCTGAGGCCGCACGTCAGGCCGAGGCGGGCAAGCCTTTGGTGTCTGGTTACGACTTGGCCCGCGCAGAACAGCGCAAGGTGCGTACTATTGAGGAGCAAATTGCTGATGCTTATAAGCGCCAAGAAGTTGACCCCACTGCGTTTGGTACGCAAGTTGAGCGTCTTGTGGCGCAAAAGGAAAAGACTGCGAGAGAATCGACTAAGCCCCTCTACGCCGAGGCTTTCAAAGTAGCCACCAATAAGGGCGTCGAGTTGCCGCCGGCTGCGGTCAACGACGTATATGACTTTGTGGTCAATAGCCAGAACGCCGATATATTCGCTCGCTTTCCGACGATCTACAACAAAGTCCGCGCTAAATTCCGCCCGGCAGAAACTGAACCTAGTCCTGTGTTGACCGCTGAAGGGCGTCCGATGACGCCGGCTGGCCGTGAGTTCACGCCTGCCAGCGTGGAAGATTTAGACTCCCTAAAGCGCGAAATCAACAAGCAGTTGCGTGGCAGCCGCGACGAGAACAATGTGCGCCTGCTGACGCTCCTAAAAGAGCGCGTCAACGGCCATATCGAAAGCCTTGACCCCGACTTCGTAAACGCCTACCGCAACGCAGATAAGGCGTACTTGCAGCGCGTTGGCTTGCCCTTTAGCGCAGAAACCTTGAAGTCTATCGACCGTAAGAAGTTTGTTGAGCAGATCGCGCCTGCGCTAATCGGCAACCGCACGAATGTTGACGACTTCCTGCGTGTGACAGGCGCGGATGGTGAACAGGTTGTAAGAGACGCGTTCTACGACAGTTTTGCCAAAGCCGCGCTCAAGAACGATGTGATCGACCCCAAGGCTGCCAGCAAGTGGTTGGCGGCTAATTCGCAGAAGATGGCGCCGATCGCTGGTTTGGAAGATGAGTTGCGCGGCGCGGTCAATAACGTCCAAGCGCTAAAGGCGCAGCAGTCGCGTCTTGAGGGTGAATTCCGCCGCGTAGCAGGCCAGCAGATTCTTGGCAAGGAAGGTATCGCCGAACCCGCCGACTTGGTTAAGAAGATGTACGGCAGCGTGGATTTCACCAACAAATTCATGCGCCAGTACGGCGCCAATAAGGACGCCGTCAATGCCGCACGCGCCTACATGTTGGACGACATCGTGGCTAAAGGCGGCAACGCGGTCGATTTCCTAAACAACCGCGACAACGCGGCGATCTTCAACCGCGTATTCGGCCCAGGCTACTCAAAGAAAGTCGCGGACTTTGCGGCCGTATCGGAACGCTTAAACCGCGATCTGACCCAAGTTGCCTTCCGTCCTGAGACGGTGCCAAAGACCCCGGTTGAAGAATTAACCGGTATTCCACTAGAGCAAATTATTTCGCGCTTCTTCAACCCTGTATCGGGCGCTCGATACGCGGTGACGTCGCTGTTTAGTAAATACTGGGCCAAGCAAGCTGCGACGCGTACCGAAGAGAAGCTCAAAGAATTGCTGCTAAACCCAACAGATTTTCTCAAGGTCGCTAGAGCAGTTGAGCCCAAGGCCAAAGGTGTCACGCCAGAGCAGATCAAGGATTTGTTAAGCGTTGGTAAAAAGTACGGTATCGACTGGGTGCAAGAAGCTTCCATGAATATGCGGGCTGGCGCGACGCGTGGCGCGGCGGTCGGCATGCAGCCGCCCATCGAGCAAGCGCCTGTGCCTGAACTACCGGTGGAAGAGATGGAGGACTAAATGCCCTTCGCGCTTATCGCCGCCGCTAATACAGCAATTGCGGCGGCGAAGGCCGGATGTAAGCTTTACAAGGACATCAAAAACGCAGCAGGCGATGTCAAAGAAGTACTGGATGATTTGAAAAAGCAGTTTGCTGCTAAACCAAACCCATCCGTAGAAGAAAAAAAGCAGTACAACGAAGAAGTGCAACGGGTGCAGACCATAGCCAAGACTGACCCTAATGAGGCGCTAGGCGATATTGGCGAGCATCTCGGTAAGTTCATGGACGCTTATGACGCTATCATCAAGCTGTTCCTAAAAGAAGAGATGGAGGCCAAGAAGGTTTACAAAGGCGAAGAGAGTGTTGGCCGGAGAGCGCTTAGGCGTGTGTTAATACGGTCCAGGCTTGATTCGATGTTGGCAGAGATACGAACAGAAATGACGTGGAATGCCCCGCCGGAACTCGGCGATTTATGGACGCGATTTGAGAAGATGTGGGAACGAATTAACCATGAACAATCAATCGCTCGCGCTGAGGAACTGCGGAAAGCTCAAATAGCAGCATGGCAACGGGCAAGAACAATAAGCAAGGCAAAGGCGCTGGCAACGTGGATTGGCGCGATCCTGTTCGTACAGGTGTGGCTATGGGCGGTGCTAATAATGATAAGGAAAAGTCAGACGTATCAATCATTATCGTCATATGTCTGGCAATAATGGCGCTGACGTTTGTCTTTGCAATCCCGTTACTCGGGATGGCTTACGTGGATATGAATAACGCCACAGTCGCTGCGGCGGAAGAGTTTAAGAGAATGCGCGAAGTGCGGCGCAAATATGTTTTAGAGCTTAGGAAACTGTATGAATCTGACGATCAGCCAGCTACGCCAGTTACTCCCGAAGAATAAGTACGTAGAGCACTGGCATCATGCTCTATCTGTGCTACTTCCTGACTATGATATTAATACGCCTCGTCGAGTGGCTGCTTTCATAGCCCAATGCGCGCATGAATCCGGCGGGTTCAGTGTGCTGCAAGAAAACCTTAATTACAAACCCCAAGCGCTGCGGCGCCTTTTTTCAAAGTATTTCCCCGATGATGCTATTGCTGGACAGTATTGCGCGAAACCTAACAAGCAGGAGGCTATTGCCAACCGTATTTACGCTAACCGTATGGGGAATGGCGATGAGTCTTCTGGTGACGGCTATCGGTTTCGGGGTCGTGGCCTTATACAACTCACTGGACGATCAAACTATCAAAACTTTGCTGACAGCATTGAAGTGGACGGGCGTCCGCTGAAGATCGACGAGGTGCCTGCGTATCTCGAGACGTTCGAAGGCGCAGCCCAGAGCGCATGCTGGTTTTGGGAGACGAATAATCTCAACAAGTGGGCAGACGAGGGCGACATCCTGACGCTGACCAAGCGCATCAATGGAGGAACGATTGGACTCGAAGACCGTAAAAAGCACTATGAGCACGCTCTTCATGTGCTTGGCGCTCACTAGTCTGACCGCCTGCCAAGATCGCTTCAGGTACCCTTGTCAGGATCCGCAGAACTGGCAATCCGCTGATTGTAAGCCGCCTATCTGCACCGCAACGGGTACTTGTCCTGAAGATGTCACGCAACCTGAAAAGGTAGTCAAATGAATGAAGAGCAATTAAACGCCTGGCTGAAGTTCATCATCGGCATCTGCTTTTGCGTCATCTTGATTATGATGGCTTCACTGTCGATGTACTCAGTTGTATTTGTGACGCAGCCTATGAGCGGAATGGCGCCAGCGGACAAGCAGTTTTTCTTGCTGCTGTCTGACATGTCTAAGTACATCCTCGGGGCATTGGCGACCCTCATTGCGGTCAAAGGCAAAGACCAGTTCGTGCCGCCAGGGTTGACGACCGCAAAAGAGCGCGAAGATGCGATGAAGACGCCGCCTCCGACGTCGCCTGCACCGACGCCTGCGGCCAAGCGCGTTGAGCCGACGATCGAGCCAGTGTCAGCAGCAGCGCCTGTCGTATTAGGATTTAATGGCAAACCCGCGCCGCCTGCGGCGCCCCAACCGGAGATCGAGTGATGCGTAACCTCATTGCACTTATTGCGTTCGTCCCAATTATCGCGTTCGCCGGCGGCGAAATGAAAAAAGTCTGCCATACGGAAAAGGACAAGAAGGGAAAAGAAGTCGAGGTATGCAAGACAATTAAAGTCCACAAAAAGCTCGAAGGCACCAAGGTCCCGCCGAAATGAATCCCTATTTCATCGCGGGATCGGTCGTCGCAGTCGTCCTAGCCTATGGCATCGGCCATTGGCAGGGCGACGACGCAGGGCAGGCCAAGGTCAATGCGAAGTGGGATAGAGAGCGCGCTGAACAGATGGCGGCGTTTGCAGAAGCGCAGCGCCAAGCCCGCGAGAAAGAGCAAGCGTTGCAGCAGGGCGCTGACAACCTACGAATGGAGAAAGAACGTGAGATTAGGAATATCAACGCTCGCGCTACTGCCCTTGCTAACAGCTTGCGCGAGCGCCCGGATCGCCCCTCCCCCGAAAGCGGTACCGTGTCCGGTACCACCTGCGCTTGTAGTGGAGCGAGTGGAGCGCAACTGGCAAGGGGAGATGGAGAGTTTCTTGCAAGGTACAGTGCCGACGCAGCCCGGCTCGCAGCCTCGCTAGATCAGTGCATCAAGCAGTATGAAACGTTGAGGCAGAAGCAGTAAGCGCCTCGGGGTTCATCAAGGTTTCAACGCCTTGAGCGCATTTGATCCTAAAGTCTGACCATTTCTTTTGGTAGACCGGGTCTTCTGTTGGCGGCACCCAGCCGTAATTCGCGCGCCAGCGTATCGTGACGTCAGTAGTTGATGGGGTGTAGACGTAGTGATCGCCCGGCTTCATATTACTATTCTTCATTTTTCTTCCTCCTGTCTTCGTTTTTCCTACGCGCATTAACTTTACTCCTGTTTATTTCATCAATCTCTTCCTGAGTGTAAACCGCTTTGTTGGCTTTTGGCGGTGTGATCGTTAGCCACACTTCGCCTGTGTAAGCAGATACTCCGCAGTTATAGCAGCGCCGTAGCCGTTTGATACCGTCCGGCAAGCGTTGTGATACTACAACATATGTACGTGAATCGCATTCCTTACACTTCATCGTTCCAATGCCTTTGCCATAATTTCCTCGCGCTCGCGGGCGTCGCGCAGCGCGCAGTAGCGCTGATGCAAGCGTTGTAAATACGACGCGCGGCGGTAGGTTTCCAGTTCTGTTTGCAGTAGCGTCCAGACTTGTTTTTCGGTCAATTTAGACAGGCGCCCGTTTAGGGTGGTCCAGTTCATTCTAGACATATTACTTCCTTTCAAGTTTTTCGACTGACAGCAGCGTGCCGTCGGAATCAAAGCAAAAACGCACGTTGGGGTTGTCCATCTTAGCGTTCATGATCCCCGTGTACGGGTGGATAACAATGCGCCGCTCGGCAAACGTGAAGCGCGGTTTGACGCGATACTGCGTATTAACGTCCCATGTCGGTTTTGCCGCCACTACCCAGCGTTTGTAGCGCTTGGAAAATGTCTCGACGAGCGCGCCTTCCGCCCAGGCTTTAATCAGTTCAGCGTGCGGATGTTTAGGCATCAGGCTTCCCCTTAAACATATCTACTAATTCAGCATAGGCTGCTTTGCTATGCTCATGTGTTCTGGCCATAACAACTTCCCGCGCCACTTCGTATACCTTCGCTAGATCGCGCAGCATCCGCGCAGCTTCCAAGTCTTCCGGCCCGCGCGGCAACGTCTCCAAGTGCTCGCAAAGTTTTTCGACTCGCTTTCTCACCTTAGCTCCTCCAGTGCAATGTCAGAAATAGCGCGCTTGTCGTGCAGCGCGCCCCAGATACGCTCATCAATCGTTTTTTCAGTCAGCATCACGTAGCACCAGACTGCGTGTTGCTGGCCGCTTCGGTGCAACCGGCCAACCGTTTGCTCGTACAACTCCAGTGACCACGGCAGCGACAGAAATACAATGTGGCACCCGCCGTGCTGAAGGTTAAGCCCGTGCCCGGCGGATTTCGGGTGGACGAAGAGTAGTCGTATCGTTCCGTCATTCCAGCGCGTGATCGCATCTGGCGCGTCCAGCGTTTGACCCTGCGGATAACGCCTCTGAAGCTCTGCAAGCTCTTCCTGATACGTATACGCAACGATAGTATTGGCATGTTGGTTTTCCTGTAGTAGTTCGTCAAGGCGGTCAAACTTGTGGCTACTAAACCAATGCGGCGTTTTGCTTTGCAAGAACTTGCCAGGGCGCAGCGGATCAGCCTCGCGGCTCGACTCGTACACAAAGCCAGAGGCCATCTGCTGCAGCTTGCCGGTGACGACTGCCGCGTTGGCAGCGATCGCCTGCGCGTTGTCCAACTCCAGAACGAAGTCGCGTCGCATCTTTTCGTAGGGTTTTAGGTCCATCTGGCAGCGCACTTCAACGACATTTAACGGCGGCAGTTTGTCCTTGTAGACGCCAGCGTCCAGCAGGTATGTCGCCGGCTTGATTTTCTGCATGACCATCTCCAGCGCGCCGCGCCTGGGCGACCAGTCGCCGTAATCGCGGTTGATGCAGACGAAGTGCTGCTGCAAGAACGCGCCCTTGCTGCGGCCGAGTAGCTTCTCATCGACGATCTTGCATTGGCCGAAGAC